>Ga0164243_10002656_pt1 | contig 29292 bp, 27 predicted proteins | sample OricompcompostOP_FD_108781 | JGI IMG/M metagenome (GOLD analysis project Ga0164243, IMG submission 108781) | Organic Plus compost microbial communities from Emeryville, California, USA - Original compost - Organic plus compost (OP) | ecosystem: Engineered > Solid waste > Mixed feedstock >... | reverse complement strand
TCACGGAACGCGTACAGGAACACCGTCATCGCGCCGATGTCGAGGCCGTGCGCACCGAGCCACATCAAGTGATTCAGGATGCGCGTGATCTCGTCGAACATCGTGCGGATGTACTGCGCTCGAAGCGGCGGCGTGATGCCGAGGAGCTTCTCGATCGCCATGACGTAGGCGTGCTCGTTGCACATCATCGACACGTAGTCGAGCCGGTCCATGTAGCCGATCGATTGATTGAACGGCTTCGACTCCGCGAGCTTTTCGGTGGCGCGATGCAGGAGGCCGATGTGCGGATCGGCTTTCTGGATCACTTCGCCGTCCATCTCGAGCACGAGGCGCAGCACGCCGTGCGCAGCGGGATGCTGCGGACCGAAGTTCAGTGTGAAATTGCGAATCTCAGCCACGGGCGACTCCGTTGTGCCCTGGAGTATGTATTTCGGCGCCTACGGGGACGTCGTGCAGGTTCGGCTCGTAACGGTTGTCGTCGCGAATGACGCGCGGCACGAGCGTGCGCGGCTCGATCGTCACCGGTTGATAGACGACGCGGCCCTTGGCGACGTCGTACTTCACCTCGACGTTGCCGATCAGCGGGAAGTCCTTGCGGAACGGATGACCGATGAAGCCGTAGTCGGTGAGGATGCGGCGCAGATCGGGATGGCCTTTGAAGAGAATGCCGTACAGATCGAACGCTTCGCGCTCATACCAATTGGCCGCTGCCCAGATGCCGACGACGGAATCGATGACGGGCGGCTCGCCGTCCTGCGTGAAGCAGCGCAGCCGCAGGCGCCAGTTGTGCGTGATCGACAGGAACTGATAGACGACCGCGAAGCGCGCCGGCCGCGGCTCGGTCACGAACTCGCGAATGCGATCGACGCCGCGGCTGAAGCCGGTCGAGGTCGAGGCTTCGGTGCGCCATTCCTCGCGGCCGTAATCGAGATAGTCGATGCCGGAGAGATCGATCAGCTGCTCGAACGCGAGCGCGCCGTCATCGCGGAGCTGTTGGCACACGCTGAGCAGATCGGCGGCGGCGACTTCGAAGGCGACATCGCCGGGAATCACGGGCAATGCCTTGAGCTTGTCTCCAAAGCGCGCAGTCAGCGTCGAGGCGAGCGTCTCGCTGCGAGAACTCATTGCACGTACCTCAACGGGCGATCGTGCTGGTGCGACGGATTTTGTTCTGCAGCTGCAGAATGCCGTACAACAGCGCTTCAGCGGAGGGAGGACAGCCCGGCACGTACACGTCCACGGGCACGATGCGATCGCAACCGCGCACGACCGCGTAGGAGTAGTGATAGTAGCCGCCGCCGTTCGCGCACGAGCCCATCGAGATCACCCAGCGCGGCTCCGGCATCTGGTCGTACACCTTGCGCAGCGCGGGAGCCATTTTGTTCACGAGCGTGCCCGCGACGATCATCACGTCCGACTGCCGGGGGCTCGGGCGGAACACGACGCCGAAGCGATCGAGGTCGTAGCGCGCGGCGCCCGCATGCATCATCTCGACGGCGCAGCACGCAAGGCCGAACGTCATCGGCCACATCGAGCCGGTGCGCGCCCAATTGACGAGCTTGTCGACGGTCGTCGTGGCGAAGCCGCGCTCGGCGACGGGGGCGTCAGGTGTTTCAGCGGTCGGTGCAGTCAATCCCATTCGAGGGCGCCCTTCTTCCACTCATAAACGAAGCCGACGATGAGCACGAGCAAGAAGATGCTCATCGCGACGAGCCCGACGGCGCCGAGCGTGTTCAGCGCGACCGCCCATGGAAACAGGAAGGCGATTTCGAGATCGAACACGATGAACAGAATGGCGACGAGGTAATAGCGCACGTCGAACTTCATGCGCGAATCGGAGAAAGCTTCGAAGCCGCACTCGTAAGCGGAGAGCTTTTCCGCGTCCGGACGGCGCGGTCCGAACAAGAAGCCGAGGCCGATGAGCACTGCGCCGAGCGCGGCGGCAACGCCCAAGAAGATCAAGATGGGTACGTAGTTCTGCAACATCGCTGTGACTCACGATGCCGGGCCCGACATCGGGCGCGGATTGTAACAGGGAGGTTGCGCTGCAGTAACTAAGAATTCAGCGCCGCGCATTAAATCAGCGCGTGGTACGTACTCAAACGTAGGGGCAGCGCTGCAACATGCGTCGAGGAATCGAGTGCGCTGCCTGCGAGGCACGATGATGCGCGTGCCTGTGATCGCTTCCTCGTGAATGCATCCGTGCGTCGAAAGGAAAGTTGGTGCGGATGAGAGGACTCGAACCTCCACGGGTTGCCCCACTACCACCTCAAAGTAGCGTGTCTACCAGTTCCACCACATCCGCACCGTAAACGGTGGCGATCGCCATCGCGATCGACTCGAAACATTGTTGCCGTCGAGCTCGCGAACGAGCGCTCGACGACGTGCTCCGTTGCTTACGGAGCAGGCTTTTCGCCTTGATTCGAATTCTGCGCCGGCGCTTCGACAGGCGGCGGCGTCGTATCGTTCGGCAGCGCCGGCGGCGCTTCCGTTGTCTCACTCGCGGGCGTCTGCACGCGATCGATGACGCTGCTCGGCGCCTCGACGCGCTTGCCGCCCATGTAGGCGAGCGTCAGGCTCGTCGCGATGAACAACGCGGCCAACGTAGCCGTCGTGCGCGACAGGAACGAAGCCGAGCCGCGCGCGCCGAACACGGTGCCCGATGCGCCCGCGCCGAAGCCGGCGCCTGCATCCGCACCTTTGCCACGCTGCAAGAGCACGAGACCCACGATCCCTGCCGCGAGCAACACGTGTATGACTGTCGTGATCGTGTGTAACCAGTTCATTGCTTCACGTCCGATCTATGCGCCCGATGGGGCCGCTCAATGCACCTGCACCGCGGCGCAAATCTTCAAGAACTCGTCGGCCTTGAGCGAGGCGCCGCCGATCAGGCCACCGTCGACATCCGACATCGCGAAGATCTCGCGCGCATTGCTCGCCTTGACGCTGCCGCCATACAGGATCCGCAAGCGGGCGGCGATCTTAGCATCGCGCACCTCGACGACGGAGCGAATATGCGCATGAACTTCCTGTGCCTGCGCCGGCGTCGCATTCTTGCCGGTGCCGATCGCCCACACCGGCTCATACGCCACGATCGCTTCGGCGAAAGCAGCCACGCCGGCGAGATCCAACACGGCGTTGAGCTGGCGGGACACGACCGCATTCGTCGCGCCGCGCTCGCGCTCATCGAGCGTTTCGCCGACGCACAGAATCGGCGTCATACCCTGCCCCTGCACCGCCAGGAATTTCCTCGCGATGAGCGCGTCGTCTTCTTTGTAGATCGCGCGGCGCTCGGAATGTCCGACGATCACGTAACGACAGCCGACGTCCTTCAACATGGCGGCCGAGACTTCGCCGGTGAACGCGCCGATCGGCTCCGCACAGACGGTCTGGGCCCCGAGCGCGATGTTCGACGCTTTCAGCAGCCGGCCGACCTCCCACAGATACGGGGACGGCGGACACACCGCGATCTCGGCCGTCGTCTGGCCCGGCATGCCGAGCAACAACGCCTCGATCAGCTCCGCGTTCTCGGCGCGCGAGCCGTGCATCTTCCAGTTTCCGGCGACGAAGGGTCGTCGCATCGCTACCTCGTGGACTCTATCGGCGAAACGACTGCAAAGCCGCCTGCCCAAAAAAGGCGCGGAAGCTTAACGGCCACCCCGCGGGAAAGCAAACCAGCATCCTCGAAATCCGACGAACGTTACGCCGCTTCGGCCGCCAGCGCGACCGACGCCGCGAGGCTCTTCGCGAGCTCGCGCACCAGCGACTCGTCGCTCCCTTCGACCATGACCCGGATCACCGGTTCGGTGCCGGACGGCCGCAAGACGATTCGCCCCGTCGCGCCCAGGCGCCGCTCCGCATGCGACACGGCTTCTTGAATCGCCGGGGACGCCGCGGGGTCGATGCGGTGCTTCATCCGCACGTTTTCCAGGACCTGGGGATACTTCGGCATCGGCGCGGCGAGCTCCGCGAGACTGCGGCCGGTGCGCTTCATGATGTCGAGCACCTGCAGCGCGCTGATCAGCGCATCGCCGGTCGTCGTGCGGTCGAGGCACAACAGGTGGCCGGAGGTTTCGCCGCCCAGAATGCCGCCGCTCGCTTTCATGAGCTCGAGCACGTAGCGATCGCCGACCTTCGCGCGCTTGAACGCGATGCCTTCCTTTTGCAGCGCATGCTCGAGGCCGAGATTGCTCATGACCGTGCCGACGACGGGGCCTTGCAAGGTGCCCTGCTGCTTGCGGTCGCGCGCGATGATGTAGAGCAATTGATCGCCGTCGATGATGCGCCCGAGATGATCGACCATCACGAGCCGATCGCCGTCGCCGTCGAGCGCGATGCCGGCCTGCGCGCGCACGCCGGGCACCGTGAGCTGCAGCAGCTCGGGTGAAGTCGAGCCGCAATTGAGATTGATGTTGCGGCCGTTCGGCGAGCAGCCTATCGGCACGATCTCGGCGCCGAGATCCGCGAGAATGCGCGGCCCAACCTTGTAGCCGGCCCCATTCGCGCAATCGATCACGAGCTTGAAGCCGGCGAGGTTCAAACCGGGCACCGTGGCCGCGCAGAATTCCTGATAGCGCACGCGGGACTTGTCGACGCGCGTCGCGCGTCCGAGCTCGCTCGAGGGTTTCGTGACCGGCAGCTCATCGATGTGGCTCTCGATCTCCGCTTCGATCTCATCGGAGAGCTTGCCGCCGTCGGCGCCGAAGAACTTGATGCCGTTGTCCTGATACAGATTGTGCGACGCGCTGATCACGACGCCGAAGCTGCATTCGAAATGTTTCGTGAGATACGCGATGCCTGGCGTCGGCAGCGGCCCGATCAGCATGACGTTGACGCCCGCCGCAGTGAAGCCCGCTTCGAGCGCCGCTTCGAACATGTAGCCGGACAGGCGCGTGTCCTTGCCGACGAGCACCGTTCCGCCGTTCGGCGCGAGCACGCGAGCCGCGGCGCTCGCGAGTCGTAACGTGAAATCCACCGTGAGGGGCGGCTCGCCCACGCTGCCGCGAACCCCGTCGGTGCCGAAATATTTACGACTCATGATGTCCGCCTCGATATCCTGCGGCGCACAGCGCCGCCGCTACTTTCACTGCATCCACCGTCTCTGCGACGTCATGCGTGCGAACGATGCTCGCGCCCGCGAGCACTGCCGCCGTCGCTACCGCCAAGCCGCCCGCAAGACGCTCGTGCACTTGTCGGTTCAGCAGCGTTCCGAACATCGACTTGCGCGAGACGCCGATCAATAGCGGCCGCTCGAGCTCGAGCAGCGCGGGCAAGTTCGCGAGCAGGTCGAGATTATGCTGCAGGCGCTTGCCGAAGCCGATACCGGGATCCAGAACGAGGCGGTCCGTCGCAATTCCTGCTGCGACGCAAGCGTGCATCCGCGCGCTCAAGAACTCGCGAACTTCACGCACGACGTCTTCGTAGCGCGGATCGTGCTGCATCGAGCGCGGCTCCCCTTGCATGTGCATGAGACAGATCGCGGCGTCGCTCGCAGCCGCGATCGCAAGCGCGCCCGGCTCGCGAAGCGCACGCACGTCGTTGATCAAGGATGCGCCGGCATCGAGTGCCGCGCGCATGACGGCGGGCTTGCTGGTGTCGATGGAGATGGGCACGTTCGTGCTCTTTGCGAGCGCCGCGATGATCGGCACGACGCGCCGAATTTCTTCCTCCTCGGAAACATCGGCCGCGCCGGGGCGCGTCGATTCGCCGCCGATGTCGATGATCGCGGCGCCCGCATCGATCATTTCGAGCGCATGCGCCACGGCCCGCTCGGGCGCATCGAAGCGTCCGCCGTCGGAAAACGAATCCGGCGTGACATTCAAGATGCCCATGACCAGGGGCGTCGTGAGGTCGAGACGATGGGAGCGGCAACGAAGGAACATGACGCGCTGCGAAATGGAGAGGACGCGAAGGCTAAGCCCGAAGCGGTCGGCGAGCAAAGGGCTGCTTGGAACGGAAAAGGGCAGCAATCTTGCGATTGCTGCCCTTCGTGATTTTCGCGGTCCGCGACTTTAACCCAAATCTAGGACGCGCTCCGCGCGGCCCCTCACCCCTAGCCCCTCCCCCCAAGGGGGAGGGAAATCGGTTGAGGCCGTTTTCTTTAGTGTTGGCTCGCCGGCTTGCCGATCTGCCCTTCGCCCGGCTTCTCGCGCTCGCGGCTCTTGCCGCTCGGCGGCGGGCTCGCGGCATCGTCCCAGCCCGCGGGCGGACGCGGATCGCGGCCTTCCATGATGTCCTTGATCTGCGCTTCGTCGATCGTTTCGTACTTGACCAGCGCTTCGGCCATCTTGTGCAGCTTGTCCATGTTGGACGTCAGGATCTCCTTCGCGCGGTTGTAGTTCGAGTCGATCAGTCGACGCACTTCTTCGTCGATGACGTGCGCCGTCACATCCGACACCTGCTTGTGCTGCGTGACCTGACGGCCGAGGAACACCTCGCCTTGATCTTCGCTGTACGTGAGCGGGCCGAGCTTGTCCGACAGGCCCCACTTCGTGACCATGTTGCGCGCGATCTCGGTGGCGCGCTCGATGTCGTTCGAAGCACCCGTCGTCACCGATTCCGGCCCGAAGATGATCTCTTCGGCAAGGCGCCCGCCGAACAGCGTCGCGATGCGGCTTTCGAGCCGGCGCTTGCTGGTGCTGTAGCGGTCCGCTTCCGGCAGGAACATCGTCACGCCGAGCGCACGGCCGCGCGGGATGATCGTGACCTTGTAGACCGGATCATGCTCGGGCACCGACAAGCCGATGATCGCGTGACCGGCTTCGTGATACGCCGTCAGACGCTTCTCCTGCTCGTCCATCACCATCGAGCGGCGCTCGGCGCCCATCATGATCTTGTCTTTCGCGCGCTCGAACTCGTCCATGGACACCGTGCGGCGATTCGCACGCGCGGCAAACAGCGCGGCCTCGTTCGTGAGGTTCGCAAGATCGGCACCCGAGAAGCCCGGCGTACCGCGCGCGATGACCTGCGGCTTGACGTCTTCCGCGAGCGGGAGCTTGCGCATGTGCACCTTGAGGATCTGCTCGCGGCCGCGCACGTCGGGCAGCGGCACGACGACCTGGCGGTCGAACCGGCCCGGCCGCAGGAGCGCGGGATCGAGGACGTCCGGACGGTTCGTCGCGGCGATCACGATCACGCCCTCGGTGCCTTCGAAGCCGTCCATCTCGACGAGCAGCTGGTTCAACGTCTGTTCGCGCTCGTCATGACCGCCGCCGAGGCCGGCGCCGCGGTGACGGCCGACCGCGTCGATTTCGTCGATGAAGATGATGCAGGGCGCGTGCTTCTTCGCCTGGTCGAACATGTCGCGGACGCGCGAGGCGCCGACGCCGACGAACATTTCCACGAAATCGGAACCCGAGATCGTAAAGAACGGGACCTTCGCCTCACCCGCGATCGCGCGGGCGAGCAGCGTCTTGCCGGTGCCGGGCGAGCCGACCATCAGCACGCCGCGGGGAATCTTGCCGCCGAGGCGCTGGAACTTGCCCGGGTCTTTGAGGAACTCGACGATCTCGACGACTTCTTCTTTCGCTTCATCGACGCCCGCCACGTCGGCGAAAGTCACTTGCACCTGATCCTCACCCAGGAGCCGCGCGCGACTCTTGCCGAACGACATGGCCCCCCTGCCGCCCGCGCCGCCTTGCATCTGGCGCATGAAGTACACCCACACGGCGATCAGCAACAGGATCGGGAACGAAGACAGGAAGAGCTGCATGAGCAGCGACTGCCGCTCGGGCTCCGCTGCATCGATCTTGACGTCGGCCTGCGTGAGCGTGCCGATCAGGGCGGTGTTCTCGGTTTCGGGGTTGTAGACGACGAAGGGCTGGCCGTTCTTGCGTACGCCTTCGATGATCTTGCCTTTGAAGACCACGGATTCGACGCCGCCGTCCTTGACCTGCTCGAGGAAGGTCGAATACGGCATCTTGCCGTCGGCGGCCTGGCGCCCGCTGAAGTTGCTGACCACCGTCGCGACGACGACGGCGATCACGATCCAGAGCACGATGTTTTTGGCGAGATCGTTCAAAGTCTGACCCTCAGGAGCTCAGCGCGTCGCGGCAGGAGATCGAACCAGAACGGCGATGAGCGTTGACAGATGACGGGATGTATGCAGACGACACTACTACATCCTCCGCGGCCAAAGCCAGAACCAAACACTTGGTCTGTGATGAGGCCGTGGATGATGTGTCGTTTATGGGACTTGGTGAGGCGATTTCCACTCGAGGGCTGCCTTGGGAACTACTTGGCCTTCAGGACTTAAAGGCGCGCGCCAGCAGGTAAAGTTCCGAGCTGCGCTGTCGCGAAGCCGGGGGTTTGCGTACCTTCACCGAGCCGAATCGAGCGCGCAGCTGCGCGACGAAGGGCTGGAAGTGCCTGCCTTGGAAAACTTTCACCAGAAAATCGCCGCCCGGTAGCAAGGTACGCTGCGCAAAATCCAAAGCGAGTTCAACGAGATGCATCGACCGGTCGTGATCGACATCGGCGATGCCCGACATGTTTGGGGCCATATCCGACATTACAAGCTGCGGCCGGTCGTTGCCGAGCCGCTCGAGTAAACCGGCCAGCACTTCATCGCTCGAAAAGTCGCCCTGGATGAATTCGACGCCGTTGATCGCGTCCATCGGCAGGATGTCGAGCGCGACGATGCGGCCCTTGCCATGCAGGAGCTTCGCAGCGAGCTGGCTCCAGCCGCCGGGCGCCGCCCCCAGATCGACGATCGTCATGCCGGGCTTGATGAGGCGATCGGTGCGCTGAATCTCCTCGAGCTTGAACACGGCACGCGAGCGGAAGCCGCTTTCGCGCGCGCGTTTCACATACACGTCGCTCTCGTGCTCATCGAGCCAGCGCCGGCTCGATTTCGTTCGTTTGGTCACGTCGGCTCCGAACCTGCGTGCACGACGCGCACGGATCGCCCACAATCAGCGGCCGACCTGCCATTCACACCCGTCACGATGGAACTCTCCGAAAAACAGCGTAAGTATCTGCGTGGGCTCGCCCATGGGCGCGATGCGATTGTACTGATCGGCCAATCGGGCCTGTCCCCTGCGGTGACACGCGAGCTGGACATCGCGCTCGGCGCGCACGAGCTCGTCAAGGTCCGCGCGCGGGTCGGCGATCGCGACGAGCGCAATGCGATTCTGGACGAATTGGCGCAAAGCACCGGCAGCGCCCTGGTGCAGCGAATCGGCAATGTCGGCGTGTTCTATCGTCCGAGCAAGGACAAGCCGCGCATCACGCTGCCGGGCGATTGAAGAACCACACCGCGAGCACCGCGCTCACGCAGGCAATGACGAACAGCACGGCGGAAACGCCGTGCAACGCGCCGAACCGCGCCATGTCGCCTGCGCTGCGCGCCGCCTGCATCATCGGTCCGAGAATCAGCTCGCTCGACAAGGGCGCCAGCGCGGCAATGACGATCGCGATCAATGCCGGCCGCGGCAGCACGACGCCGCCGGCCTTCTGAGCAATCAGCACGGCGATCGCCACGACGACGCCGATGACGGTTTCGATGAAAAAGAGCCGCGCCGCAACCTGGCCGGCGCTCCCCCGCTCGAGCAGCGCGAACAACGTCGGCGCAACGACCGCGCAGACCGTCACGAGACTGCCGGCCCACAACGCAAGAAGAACGGCGGCGATGCGCTGAGAGATCAAACGTATTTCACTGCCATGATCTCGTACGAGCGCGTGCCGTTCGGCGCGACGACATCGACGATATCGCCTTCGTTCTTGCCGACGAGCGCGCGCGCGATCGGCGAGGACACGGAGATCAGCCCCGTTTTGATGTCCGCCTCCGCATCGCCGACGATCTGATACACGACCTTGTTGCCGTCGTCCTGATCCTCGAGATCGACGGTCGCGCCGAACACGACCTTGCCGCCCGCGGCGATGGAGCTCACGTCGATGATCTCCGAGTTCGAGAGGTGCGCCTCGATGTCCTTGATGCGGCCTTCGATGAAGCTCTGCTGTTCGCGCGCGGCGTGATACTCGGCGTTCTCGCTCAAGTCACCGTGGCTGCGCGCCTCGGCGATCGCGGCGATGACGCGCGGGCGATCTTCGGTCTTCAGCCGCTTGAGCTCGGCCCGCAAGCGTTCGGCGCCTTTGGCTGTCAATGGCATCCGTTTCACGATGCGACCTCTTGATGCAAATCCTGCAGACGATTCACGTCCACATCGTTCATGTGGGCGATGGCATCGCAGGTCGCAAGACCGGCAGCCACCGTCGTGTAGTAAGTGATGCGCTTGTGCACCGCCTCGCGGCGGATCGAGCGCGATTCGAAGATGGCCTGCTTGCCTTCGGTCGTGTTCACGATCAAGGCGATCTCGTCGTTCTTGATCATGTCGACGATGTGCGGGCGGCCTTCGCGAACCTTGTTCGCCGTCCGGCATTCGAGGCCGGCCTCCTTGATCGCCTGCGCCGTGCCCGCGGTCGCGACGATTTCGAAGCCTTGTGCGATCAAGCGGCGCGCGAGCGTCACAGCCGCAGGCTTATCACGATCGCGCACGCTGAGCAGACATACGCCGCGCGTCGGCAGCGTCACGCCGGAGGCAAGCTGTGCCTTCGCATAGGCTTCGCCGAACGAGCGTCCGGTGCCCATGACCTCGCCCGTCGATTTCATCTCGGGCCCGAGAATCGGATCGGCCTCGGGGAATTTCGCGAACGGGAACACCGATTCCTTCACCGCGAAGAATTTCGGCACGCGCTCGACCGTGAGCCCGAGGTCTTTCAGCTTCGCACCTGCCATGACGCGAGCCGCCATCTTCGCGAGCGGCACGCCGGTCGCCTTCGAGACGAACGGCACGGTGCGCGACGCGCGCGGATTCACCTCGAGGATGTAGATGATCCCGTTTTGAATCGCGAACTGGATGTTCATCAAGCCGACGACGTTCAAGGCGCGCGCCAGCTTGCGGGTCTGCTCCTTGAGCTCTGCCTGCGTCTCGGCGCTCAAGCTGTTGGGAGGCAGCGAGCACCCCGAGTCGCCGGAGTGCACACCGGCCTGCTCCACGTGCTCCATGATGCCGCCGATGTAGACATCCTCGCCGTCGCAAATCGCATCGACGTCGACTTCGATCGCAAGGTCGAGGAAGCGGTCGAGCAGCACCGGGCTGTCGTTCGAAACCTTGACCGCATCCGTCATGTAGGTGCGCAGGTCGTCTTCGTTGAAGACGACTTCCATCGCGCGGCCGCCGAGCACGTAGGAGGGGCGCACGACGAGCGGAAAGCCGACGGCCTTCGCCATCGACAATGCTTCCTCTTCGGTGCGCGCAGTGCGATTCGGCGGCTGCTTCAGGTTCAAGCGTTCGACGAGCTGCTGGAATCGCTCACGATCTTCCGCGACGTCGATCGAATCGGGCGTCGTGCCGATGATGGGCGCGCCGGCCGCCTCCAGCGCGCGGCACAGCTTGAGCGGCGTCTGGCCGCCGTATTGCACGATCACGCCGACGGGCTTCTCTTTCTCGATGATCTCCATGACGTCCTCGAACGTCAGCGGCTCGAAATAGAGACGGTCGGAGGTGTCGTAGTCGGTCGAGACGGTTTCAGGGTTGCAGTTCACCATGATCGTCTCGTAGCCCGCTTCGCGCAGCGCGAGCGCCGCGTGGACGCAGCAATAGTCGAACTCGATGCCTTGGCCGATGCGATTCGGGCCGCCGCCGAGGATCATGATCTTCTTGCGGTCGGTCGGATTCGCCTCGCACTCCTCGTCGTACGTCGAATACATGTACGCCGTCGAGGTCGCGAACTCCGCCGCGCAGGTGTCGACGCGCTTGTAGACCGGACGAATGCCCATCGTCGTGCGGCGCCGCCGCACCGACAGCTCGTCGATGCCGAGCAGCGTCGCAAGGCGGCGGTCCGAAAAGCCCTTGCGCTTGAGCTCGCGCACGCGATCGCGATCGAAGGCTTGCAGTCCCTGCTCCTGAACCTTCGCTTCCTCGCGGATCAGATCCTCGATCTGCGCGAGGAACCAGGGATCGATGTGCGACAGCGAATGCACTTCCGCGAACGTCATGCCCGATCGGAACGCATCGCCCACGTAACGAATACGGTTCGGCCCCGGCATGCGCAGCTCTTCGCGCAAGCGCTGCTGCTCCTCGTCGGACAGCGGCAGCTTCAAGATCGGATCGAGGCCGTCGATGCCGGTTTCCATGCTGCGCAGTGCCTTCTGCAGCGACTCCTGGAACGTGCGGCCCATCGCCATCGCTTCGCCGACGGACTTCATCTGAGTCGTCAGCCGATCGTTCGCGCCGGGGAATTTCTCGAACGTGAAGCGCGGAATCTTCGTGACGACGTAGTCGATCGTCGGCTCGAAGGACGCCGGCGTCGCGCCGCCCGTGATGTCGTTCTTGAGCTCATCGAGCGTGTAGCCGACGGCGAGCTTCGCCGCGACCTTCGCGATCGGAAAGCCGGTCGCCTTGGAGGCGAGCGCGGAGGAGCGCGACACGCGCGGATTCATCTCGATGATCAACAGGCGACCGTCGGCGGGATTGAGCGCGAACTGCACGTTCGAGCCGCCGCATTCCACGCCGATCTTGCGCAGCACCGCGATCGACGCGTTGCGCATGCGCTGATATTCCTTGTCGGTGAGCGTCTGCGCGGGCGCGACGGTGATCGAGTCGCCCGTGTGCACGCCCATCGGATCGAAGTTTTCGATCGAACAGATGATGATGCAGTTGTCCGCTTTGTCGCGGACCACTTCCATCTCGTATTCCTTCCAGCCGATCACCGATTCTTCGAGCAGCACTTCGCTCGTCGGCGAGGCGTCGAGGCCGCGCTCGACGATCTCGACGAACTCTTCGCGGTTGTAGGCAATGCCGCCGCCCGAGCCGCCGAGCGTGAACGAAGGCCGGATCACGGTCGGAAAACCGATCTCGGCCTGCACCGCCAGCGCCTCTTCCATGCTGTGCGCGATGCGCGAGCGCGGGGACTCGAGGCCGATCTCGCGCATGGCATTGCGGAACCGTTCGCGGTCCTCCGCCATGTCGATCGCTTCGCGCGAAGCGGCGATCAGCTCGACGTTGTGCTTTGCAAGCACGCCCTCGCGCACCAGATCGAGCGCGCAATTGAGCGCCGTCTGGCCGCCCATCGTGGGCAGCAGCGCATCGGGCTTTTCCTTTTCGATGATGCGTTCGACCGTGCGCCAGTTGACCGGCTCGATGTAGATCGAGTCGGCCGTCTCGGGATCGGTCATGATCGTCGCGGGATTGGAATTGACGAGGATGACCCGGTAACCCTCCTCCTTGAGCGCTTTGCAGGCCTGCGCGCCGGAGTAATCGAACTCGCACGCTTGCCCGATGACGATCGGGCCGGCGCCAATGATCAAGATGCTTTTGAGATCGGTACGCTTTGGCATTTTTCTTCAGGCGGTTCTCTTGCTGGCCGTCTGCGCGTGCAGCCGCTCGTTGATCATTTTCATGAAGCGCTCGAAGAGCACGCTCACATCGTTCGGACCGGGGCTCGCTTCGGGATGACCCTGGAAGCTGAACGCCGGGCAGTCGGTGCGCTCGATGCCCTGCAGCGAACCGTCGAACAGCGATTTGTGCGTCGTGCGCACTTTGTCGTTCAACGTCGTCTCATCGACGGCGAAGCCGTGGTTCTGACTCGAGATCAACACGCGGCCGGTCTGCAGATCCAGCACCGGGTGATTCGCGCCGTGATGACCGAACTTCATCTTCACGGTCTTCGCATCGCTCGCCAGGCCGAGCAGCTGATGGCCGAGGCAGATGCCGAACACCGGGATGTCGGTCTTCAGGAATTCGCGGACGGCATCGATCGCGTAGGTGCACGGCTCGGGATCGCCGGGGCCGTTCGACAGGAAGATGCCGTCCGGATTCATGCCGAGCACTTTGTCGGCCGGCGTCTGCGCGGGCACGACCGTGATGCGGCACCCTTGATCGGCAAGGCTGCGCAGGATGTTGCGCTTGATGCCGAAGTCGTACGCGACCACATGCGCGCGCTGGCCGGGCCGCTGCTTCGGTCCCTGCTCCAGGCCCCAATTCGTGCCTTCGTTCCATTGATACACGCGCTTCGTCGAGACGACTTTCGCGAGGTCCATGCCCTTCAGGCCGGGGAACTTGCGCGCCGCATGCACCGCCGCGGTCGCATCGGCTTTCTCGCCCGTCATGATGCAGCCCGCGAGTGCGCCCTTCTCGCGCAGGATGCGCGTCAACCGACGCGTGTCGATATCGGCGATCGCGACGACCTTGCCGCGCTGTAAGAACTCTTCGAGCGATTCGGACGCGCGCCAGCTCGAGTGCAGCGCCGGCAGATCACGAATGATGAGTCCCGCGGCATAGATCGCGGCGGCTTCGAGATCCTCCGGATTCGTACCCGTGTTGCCGATGTGCGGATACGTCAACGTAACGATCTGTCTGCAGTAGGAAGGGTCAGTGAGGATTTCCTGATATCCGGTCATGGCGGTGTTGAACACCACCTCGCCGGTCGTATTGCCTTTGGCGCCGATCGATCGGCCATGGAAGACCGTGCCATCTTCGAGCGCCAATACAGCGGCCATTCCAGCGGAGTGCGCCACAAAATCTCCCGATGTCAGTGTTTCAGGCACGCACGACTAGAGCGGGAGGGGCCTTAAGAGCCGATCCCGCACACAATGTTTCGCCGCGTGCTGAAGAAAGGAGTTTACGCGAGTGACCGCGGTGATGGAAGCGAACGAATGAAATCCGAACCCGCTGCAGCGCGATTTTTTCGCGCTTACGTTTTCTTTTCCTTGAGCGCGTGTGCGTGAGCGCGCTCAAGCAAGGCCGAGCACGTCCTGCATCGAGTACAAGCCCGGCGATCGTCCGACGATCCATTGCGCGGCGCTGAGCGCACCTCTCGCAAATGTCATCCGATCGCTGGCGCGGTGCGTCAGCTCGATCCGCTCGCCGATGCCTGCGAACGTCACGGTGTGATCGCCGACGACATCGCCGCCGCGAAACACCGAGAATCCAATTGTTCCGGGCTCGCGAGGTCCCGTCGTGCCGTGGCGTTCGAACACCCCCGCCTTCGCCAACTCCACGCCGCGGCCCGCCGCGGCCGCTTCGCCCAACGCGAGCGCCGTGCCGGACGGCGCATCCTTCTTGTTGCGGTGATGTGCTTCGAAGATTTCGATGTCGTAGCTCGCATCGAGCGCCTTCGCCGCGAGCCGGGTGAGCCCGAGCAGCAGGTTCACGCCGAGGCTCATGTTTGCAGCGACGACGATGGGAATTCGCGCCGCGGCACGCTCGATCTCCGCGCGCGTGTCGACGCCGTAGCCGGTCGTGCCGATGACCAACGGGCAGCTTCGCGCAAGACAAGCTTCGAGATTCGTGCGCGTCGCCTCCGGCAGCGCGAAATCGATCGCGACGTTCGCACCCGCGATCGCGGCAATCACATCGGCATCGACACGAACGTTGCGAGACGGACCACCCGACGGCGCACAGGCATCCTGCCCCAGCCAACGGCTGTTCGCCGAAGCGGTCGCGCCTACGAGCCGTGCGCCGGAAATCTCATCGATGGCGCGCAACAGCGCACCGCCCATTCGCCCCGTCGAGCCGAGAATCGCAACGCGCAATTCGCTCGAGCTCATGTGCGCATCGTGCCGAAGAAGCTCTTCACGCCGTCCAGCCACGAGCGCTCGCGAGGACTGTGGTCCTGCGAGCTGTTCTGCATCGTGCGCTCGAACTGCCGCAGGATTTCGCGCTGCTCGTCCGTCAAGTTCACCGGCGTCTCGATGACGACGCGACAGAACAGATCACCGACAGCGCCGCCGCGCACGGGCTTCACGCCTTTCTCGCGCAGCCGGAACACGCGGCCCGATTGCGTCTCGGCTGGAACCTTGAGGCTGACATTGCCGTCGAGCGTCGGCACCTCGATCGTCCCGCCGAGCGCCGCCGTCACGAAGCTCACCGGCACTTCGCACGACAAGTGGCTGCCATCGCGCTCGAAGATGGGATGCTCGCGCACCCGGACTTCGACGTAGAGATCACCGGCAGGGCCGCCGTTGCGGCCGGCTTCGCCCTCGCCCGCCAATCGAATGCGATCGCCGTTGTCGACGCCGGGCGGCACTTTCACGGCCAGGTTCTTTTTCTTGCGCACACGTCCCTGGCCGAGGCACGGATCGCACGGCTGACTCACGATCTGTCCGCGGCCCTTACAGCGCGGACAGGTCTGTTGTACGGCGAAGAACCCCTGCTGCATGCGCACCTGGCCGATGCCGTTGCAGGTATCGCATGTCGTCGTCTTGGAGCCGGGCGCAGCGCCCGTGCCCTTGCAGGTTTCGCATTCGCCGAGCGTCGTGAATTCGACGTTCGCGTCGTAGCCGAACACCGCCTGTTCCAGGTCGAGCTCGAGGTCATAGCGCAGATCGGCGCCGCGGTACACCTGACGGCCGCCGCCGCGGCGTCCGCCGCCGAAAATATCGCCGAACACGTCGCCGAAAATGTCGCTGAACGCATCCGCCGAGCTGAACCCGCCGCCGCCGCGGGCGTTCAGGCCCTCATGACCGTACTGATCGTAGATCGCGCGCTTCTGCTCGTCGCAGAGCACCTCGTACGCCTCTTTCGCCTCTTTGAATTTCTCTTCGGCCTCGTGATCGTTGGGATTGCGATCGGGGTGATATTTCATCGCCAGGCGGCGATAGGCCTTTTTGATGTCGGCCTCGGTCGCCGTACGTGGCACATCGAGGACCTTGTAATAGTCGCGCTTGGACATTCGCGGAAACTGAAGCTTCAGAGTTGGAGAGTGATCGGGCGAAACCGAGCCGCCCGGCTGTGCCGCATCATGCCTGCGTACCTCGTCACAATCGAGCGTGCCGCTCGAAGTCACGGATCAAGGCCGGGCGGCGTGCCGCCGCCCGACCCTTCATGTGTCGCCGCCCGCTGCAGATCGCGAATGTCTCGCGACCTGCCGCGTTGACTTACGCGTCTTTCTTCTTGTCCTTCACTTCCTCGAACTCGGCATCGAGCACGTCGTCCTGAGCGCCCGCCGCACCGCCGCCACCGGCCGCGCCGCCGCCCGCCTCCGCGCCGGCACCCGCGCCCGATTGCGCGTATGCCTGCTGGGCGAGCGTCGCCGAGGCCTGCGCCAGAGCGGCTGCTTTCGTGTCGATCACGTCCTTGTCATCGCCGCCAATGACTCGCTTCAGATCCGAGAGCGCCGACTCGATGTTCGCCCGGTCGCTCGCCTGGACCTTGTCGCCCATTTCCTTGAGGGCCTTCTCGGTCGAGTGCACCAAGGCGTCGGCCTTGTTGCGCGACTCGACGAGGTCGCGGAACTTGCGATCCTCTTCCGCGTGCGACTCCGCGTCCTTGACCATGCGCTTGATCTCGTCCTCGGACAGGCCGCTCGAGGCCTTGATCACGATCTTCTGTTCCTTGTTCGTCGCCTTGTCGCGCGCCGACACGTTCAAGATGCCGTTCGCGTCGATATCGAACGTGACCTCGATCTGCGGCATGCCGCGCGGGGCCGGCGGAATGCCTTCCAGATTGAACTGGCCGAGCGACTTGTTATCGGCCGCGCGCTGACGCTCGCCCTGGAGCACGTGAATGGTCACGGCGCCCTGGTTGTCGTCCGCGGTCGAGAACGTCTGGTTCGCCTTCGTCGGAATCGTCGTGTTCTTCTCGATCAGCTTCGTCATCACGCCGCCGAGCGTCTCGATGCCGAGCGACAGCGGGGTGACGTCGAGCAGCAGCACATCCTTGACCTCGCCGGACAGCACGCCCGCCTGAATCGCGGCGCCGACCGCGACGGCTTCGTCGGGGTTCACGTCCTTACGCGGCTCCTTGCCGAAGAAGTCCTTCACGTACTTCTGCACGAGCGGCATGCGCGTCTGGCCGCCGACGAGGATGACTTCCGAGACATCCTTGATCGACAGGTCCGCATCCTTGAGCGCGATGCGGCACGGCTCGATCGTCTTTTGCACCAGATCCTCGACGAGCGACTCGAGCTTCGCCCGGGTCAGCTTGACGTTGAGATGCTTCGGACCCGAGGCATCCGCCGTGATGTACGGCAGGTTGATGTCGGTCTGCTGGCTGGACGAGAGCTCGATCTTCGCCTTCTCGGCCGCCTCTTTCAGGCGCTGCATCGCGAGCGGATCGCGCCGCACGTCGACGCCGCTTTCCTTTTTGAACTCCTCGCCGATGTAATCGATGATGCGCTTGTCGAAGTCCTCGCCGCCGAGGAAGGTGTCGCCGTTCGTCGCGAGCACTTCGAACTGACGCTCGCCGTCGACGTCCGCGACCTCGATGATCGACACATCGAACGTGCCGCCGCCCAGGTCGTACACCGCGATTTTGCGATCACCGCCCTGCTTGTCGAGCCCATACGCCAGCGCCGCCGCCGTCGGCTCGTTGATGATGCGCTTGACGTTCAGACCCGCGATGCGGCCGGCGTCCTTGGTCGCCTGGCGCTGCGAGTCGTTGAAGTAGGCGGGAACGGTGATGACGGCATCGGTCACCGTCGTGCCGAGGAAATCCTCGGCGGTCTTCTTCATCTTCTGCAGGACGCGCGCCGAGATTTCCTGCGCGGCCATCTTCTTGCCCTGCACTTCGACCCAGGCATCGCCGTTGTCGGCCTTCACGATCTTGTACGGCACCATGCCGACGTCTTTCTGCACCACCTGATCGTCGTAGCGGCGGCCGATGAGGCGCTTCACCGCGAACAGCGTGTTCTGCGGATTGGTCACCGCCTGGCGCTTCGCGGACTGGCCGACGAGCACCTCGTTGTCCTTCGTGAACGCGACGATCGACGGGGTCGTACGATCGCCCTCGCTGTTTTCGATCACGCGGGGCTTGCCGCCTTCCATGATCGCGACGCACGAGTTCGTCGTGCCGAGGTCGATGCCGATGACTTTGCTCATGGCCAGTAACTCCTAAGCTCGAAAGATTTGTGTTGCCAAGACCAACGTAACTGCAGGGCTAGATGCGGCTCACCCCAGCGCTTTCAAGCCGAATTGCCTGCCTTTGGAATGTGAAATCGATTACGGCTCGCGGGTCACGAGCACCCGTGCCGGGCGCAGCAGCCGACCGTTAAGCTGATAGCCCTTTTGCACGACCTGAGCCACGGTGTTCGGCGGCTGCTCCGTGGAAGGCACCATGGCCATGGCTTCGTGAAATTCCGGGTTGAATGGTTCGCCGAGCGGCGACAGCTCAACGAGGCCGGCGTTTTCAAACGCCTTCGCCAGGAGTTTCAACGTCGCCTCGGTGCCGCTGCGCAGCGCATCACCGCTCGCGTCGCTCGCGAGCCCGAGCTCCAGGCTGTCTTTGACTCCGATCAGGTCGTTCGCGAAACGATCGACGGCATATTTGTGCGCCTGTTCGACGTCGCGGCTCGCGCGCTTGCGCACGTTGTCGAGCTCGGCGAGGGCGCGCATGTACAGGTCCTTGTGCTCGGCCGCGCGTGCCTCGGCAGCGGCCAGTGCGGCCTGTAAGTTCTCCGCGTCACCCCCGCTCGCTTCCGTACCCGGGGTGGAATTCGCGGCGTGGGCGCCGTGCTCGTTCGGAATCGTCATGGCTCGAGGAGATCTCCGTCGTTGTTCGAGGCAATAGCCCTCCGCGGCCACCGGCCGGAAGGTCCAGCAATTTTTTGGGATCTGCGGTCCGGGCCTCTTGAATTCAAGAGCGACCGCCGGCGTGGGTTACGTCCGACTGTCCAACGCTGACCCGAGGAGCTTTGCGGTGATATCCACGATGGGAATGACGCGCTCATAGGCCATGCGGGTCGGCCCGATCACCCCGAGCACGCCGACCACTTCCTGGTCCAGCGTGTACGGGGCCGTGACGATACTGCAGTCATCGAGAATCGTGTAGCCCGATTCCTGACCGATGAAGATTTGCACGCCCTCGGCCCCGAGGCTCTGGTCGAGCAAATGCAGGATGTCCCGCTGTTGCGTGAACGCTTCGAACAGGCGCCGCAGCTTTTCGACATTGGACAGCTCGGCGAAGCCCATGAGGTTGGTTTCGCCCGCCATCACATATTCCATCCTGTGCGCGTTCGCAGGCGTGACGACCTGTTGGGCGAGCCGGATCGCATCGAGCATCAACTGATTCAAGTGCTCGCGCGTTTCCTTCAGCTGGTTGAGCAGATGGTCGCGAACCTGGCTCAGCTCCTTGCCGCGAAACTCCTGCGTCAGGTAGTTCGCCGCCCGGCGCAGCTCCTCGGCGCTGTAGTAGCGATCGAGCTGAAGGATGCGGTTCTGCACCTCGCGCTCGTTGACGACCATGATCGCCAGCACACGATTGTCGGAAAGCGGCATGAACTCGATCTGGCTGAGCGCGGCATGGCTCTGGCGCGGCAGCGTCACGAGCCCCGCCATGCGCGTGACGCTCGACAACAGCTGCGAGGCCGCGGCGACCAGCGCCTTCGGATCATCGGCGTGCTCGCCGAGACGCGTCTGGATTTCGGCGACCTTGTCGTGCTCGAGGGGCTGGAACTTGAGCAGCGTATCGACGAAGAAGCGATAGCCCTTGTTCGTCGGGACGCGCCCGGCGGACGTGTGCGGCGAGGTCACGAACCCGAGCTCCTCGAGATCCGCCATGACGTTGCGGATCGTCGCGGCACTGAGCTTCAGGCCCAGATCACGCGACAGCGTGCGGGAGCCGACGGGCTGGCCATCTCGGATGTACGACTCGACGAGCAGCTTGAGGAGCTGCTGCGCGCGTTCGTTCAAGACGTCTTCGGGGGCTTCTAGACTCATCTCGACCGTCGTGTCGGGCCTTACGCCGGCTCGCCATCCCGGCGAACCCAACCGGCGCGACAAAAGACAATTTCTATCCCTCGATGGGACTTACGAAACCACGCCGGAAGCTAGCATGGCGCCGGTCCGTGTCAAGCGCGCGAACGATGATGTCGCGGCCCTCATATTCAAGTGCACAGCACACCCGCGCGCGTGCTAAAAGCCTCGCCATGTCGGCCTACGAATTCAATTCCATCGCCCTCGTCGGCAACGCCCGCGATCAGCGCGTCAGCGAATCGATGCTGGCCCTGGCGGGGCATCTCTGCGGCCGCGGCTGCAAGGTACTCGCCGATCGCGACGCCGCCATCGACTTTGCGGCGCTCCCGATCGAACGCCACGCCGAGGCGGAGCTCGGCGCACATGCCGACCTGATCGTCGCGGTCGGCGGCGACGGCACAATGCTGCATGCCGCGCGCCTCGCGATCCCGCACGGCGTCCCGGTGCTCGGGGTCAATCGCGGCCGCCTCGGCTTTCTCGCCGACATCGGCCCGCACGAGATGCGCGACCGGCTCGATGAAGTGCTCGCGGGCCGCTATGTGAAGGACCGCCGCGCCATGCTCACGGCGACGCTGTTCCGCACTGGCGCGCCGGATCGCTCCTGTGATGCCTTGAACGACGTCGTGCTCCAGAAGTGGCAAACGGGCCGCATGCTCGATTTCGAAACCTGGATCGACGGTCGTTATGTGAACACCCACGGCGGCGACGGCATCGTCGTCGCGACCGCCACCGGCTCGACCGCGTATGCGCTCTCCTGCGGCGGGCCCATCCTCTATCCGGAGCTCGATGCGCTCGTGCTCGCCCCCATCTGCCCGCACACGCTTTCGGATCGACCGATCGTCGTGCAGAGCTCATCGACCGTCGAGGTGCGCCTGGTCGCCCGCCCCGACACCCGTGCGCAGATCACCTGCGACGGCGTGCCGCTCGGTGAGCTCGTGCCGGGCGATCGGCTCGTCGTCACGCCGGCGTCGACGCGAGTCACTCTGCTGCACCCGCCCGAACACGACTACTACCGCATTCTGCGTTCGAAGCTGCGCTGGGGGCGCGGCGATCGGATGCAGCCGACGGATCTACTGGACTGACGGATCACGCGCGTGCTGACGCACATACAAATTCGCGACTTCGCGATCATCGACGCTGTCGAGCTCGAACTGAATGCCGGACTGACCGTGCTCACCGGCGAAACCGGGGCCGGCAAGTCCATTCTCGTGGATGCGCTCCTGTTAGCAGCCGGAGGCCGCGCCGGCGCCGAAGTCGTTCGGCATGGCTGCGAGCGCGCCGAAGTCGCGGCGACGTTCTCGCTCCAAGGCAACGACGCCGCGCTGCAATGGCTCGAGGAACAAGCGATCGAGCACGAAGGCGAATGCCTGTTGCGGCGTGTGGTCGGCGCCGACGGACGCTCGCGCGCATACGTGAACGGCCAGGCGATGCCCGTGCAATCGCTGCGCCAGCTCGGCGAAATGCTCGTCGACGTGCACGGTCAGATGGAATATCAATCGCTGATGCGGCGAGCCGCGCAGCGCGCCCTCCTCGACCGCAACGGCGGCCACGAGGCGCTGCTCGCGCAGGTCGCGGCGCGCTTCAAGGAACTGAGCGCGCTGCGTGCAGAGCGCGACCGCATGGCCGCAGCGGCGAACGATCGCGAAGCGCGGCTCGAGCTCTTGAGATATCACCTTGGCGAGCTCGAAGCGCTTGCCTTGCAGCCGGACGAATTCGAAGCGCTCACGACGGAGCGCCAGCGCCTCTCGCAACGCGGCCGCCTCGCGCACGGCGCGCGCGAAATCATCGGGCTGCTGCGTGAAGCAGAAGACGTGAATGCGGAGCACGCCGTCGCACGCGCGCTGAGCGTCGCGCGTCAGCTGCAGGAATTCGACGCGAAGCTCGCGCCGATCGCACAGCTCATCGGCGAATCGCTGATCGCGCTGCGCGAAGGCGTCGAGGCCGTCGAGCGCTACGAAACCGAGCTCGACGCCGACCCGAATCGCCAGGAGTGGGTCGAGCAGCGGCTCGCCGACATCGAATCGCTCGCGCGCAAGCATCGCGTCGAGCCGCAGGAGCTGCCGCAAACTCAAGCCGCGCTCGCGGCCGAGCTTGCGTCGCTCGCGAGCATCGAAGCTTCACTGCAGACGATCGACGCGCGGCTCGCCGATGCGACGAAGCTCTTCACCGCTGCCTGCGCAAAGCTGAGCACGGCGCGGCGCAAGGCGGCGAAGGAATTGAGCGAGCGAGTGTCCGGCTTGATGCAGACGCTCGGCATGCCCGGCGGCAAGTTTCAGGTCGACGTGCAGGCGCTCGACCAGGATGCAGCCAATCAGCATGGGGCGGACGACATCGAGTTCCTCGTGAGCGCGAACCCAGGCCAGCCGCTGCGTCCTCTCGCGAAGGTGGCCTCTGGCGGTGAGCTGTCGCGCATCAGTCTCGCGATCCAGGTCGCCGCGGCGCAAAGCGATGCGCAGCCCTGCCTCGTGTTCGACGAAGTCGACTCGGGCGTTGGCGGCGGGGTGGCGGAAATCGTCGGCCGGCAGCTCCACGCACTCGGCGAGCGAGCGCAGGTGTTGTGCGTGACGCATCTACCTCAGGTCGCGAGCCAGGCGCACGCGCATGTGCGCGTCACGAAACTCACCGACGGCAAATCGACGCGCACGTCGCTGCACACCCTGACGGCGGACGAGCGGATCGAGGAAATCGCCCGCATGCTCGGCGGCGTCGACATCACCGACAAGGCGCGCGAGCACGCAGCCGAGATGCTGCGCGGACCGGCGGCGGCGCCGGCCGCGAGGAAGAAGTCAGGAAAGAAGGTTTGAGCCTGGCGGAAGCCTCAGGCGTCGGGCGCACGCCGAATGACGACGCGCCCTGATTCGCGCGACGGGCAATTCACGCGCTTGCAGCGCCCGTAGAGAATCATCGCGTGATCCTGCAGCTCGTATTGCAGCTTGTCGGCGACGACGCGCTGCCGGTCTTCGATGCCGGCATCCATGAACTCTTCTACTTTGCCGCAGTCAAGACACACGATGTGGTCATGGTGCTGACCCTCGTTGAGCTCGAAAACGGCGGTCGTGCCCTCGAAATGATGGCGGGTGACGAGGCCGGCGGCCTCGAACTGAGTCAGTACTCGATATACCGTCGCAAGGCCGATGTCTTCGTGAGATTCGAGCAGATGCTTGTAGATATCTTCAGCACTCATGTGCCGCGGCGTCGCGGTCCCCAGGATCTCGAGGATCTTGATGCGCGGCAACGTGACCTTGAGGCCCGCCTTGCGCAGATCGTTCGTTTCCAAGGTCACTCCTTCCGCTCGCTGCAGCGATAGCTGCTTTTGGCTATGATGCCGCGCCGTTGCACCCCGTACAACCCAACGAATCCGCCGGAAAACATGCTGTCGATCTGCAAAGCGCCCCTGCGCATCGCCATCCTCGGACTGATCCTCGGCGCGCTGTTCGCGACTGCCGGCTGCGTTTATCGCATCGACATCCAGCAGGGCAATTTTCTCGAGGACAAGGACATCGATCGCGTCGCGGTCGGCATGACTCGCGTGCAGGTGCGCGCGCTGTTGGGCACGCCGATGGTCGCGGATCCGTTTCAGAGCTCGCGCTGGGACTATGTCTACTACCTGAAACGAGGCCGCCTGACGAAGCCGACGCAGCGGCAGTTCACGGTCTATTTCGAAGACGACAAAGTCACGCGCATCGATCGCTCGGGCGCGGCCCACGAGAACACGCACGCCTGAGCGTCGGGTCGGTCGCGCTACTTGCGGCCGGATCCTTTCTGCGTCCCCTGTCGGGCTTGCGCCGCCTGACGGCGCTGTTCCTTCGGATCGATCAGGAGCGGACGCAGCACCTCGACGCGATCCCCCTCCTGCAGCACCTGCGACAACGGCACGACGCGCCCGAAGATCGCGCAATGCAACGGTGCGGCCGCAATCTCGGGAAAACGGCTGGGCAATTGCGACAACGTCACCGCCTGCTCGACGTTCGTCCCCGCGGGAACACGCAGCGGCACGATCGTCTGGCGCTCGGGAAGCGCATACACGACCGAGATCGCGATGCCGCCTTCAGCCATAGATCGAGCGCGCGCGCAGCACGAAGGCATCGACCATGTCGGCGCAGTTCTTTTCGAAGGCTCGCGACAGGAGCATCGCCGTCAGCGGATTCTTGAACTCGAAACGGATCGTGAGACGGACCTTCGTGCCGCGATCGGCGATCTGCTCGAAGGTCCACAGGCCGTCGAGCAGCCGAAACGGACCCTCGACGAGCGCAAGGCTCATGCGCGAGGGCGGTTCCAGCACATTGCGCGTCGTGAACTTCTCGCGCACGCCGGCGCGTTCCATCTCGAGCTGGCCGATGATGCCGTCGGCCTCGCGCTTCAGCACTTGCGCCGCGACGACCCAGGGCACGAACTCGGGATAGCGCTCGATATCGGCGACCAGCGCGAACATTTGCGCCGGCGTGAAGGGAACCAGGGCCGATCGATCGACTTGACGCATGCAGTGTTTGGTTCTTGGAAGTTGCGGCGCGTAGTGTAAGAGATCGGCTCGCCTGCGCACGCCAAGCTTTGCGTGCGGCTACAATCCGCCGCCTATCATGAGCAAGAAAAAGCCCGCCAACGATAATCCGCTGATCGCCGAGAACCGCAAGGCGCGTCACGACTACTTCATCGAGGAAACCTACGAAGCAGGCATGGCGCTGCAGGGGTGGGAAGTGAAGAGCCTGCGCGCCGGCCGCGCACAGCTGAAGGAGGCGTACGTCTTCATCAAGGACGCGGAAGCGTATTTGTTCGGCGCGCACGTCTCCGCGCTGCCGACCGCCTCGACGCACGTGATCCCCGATCCGATCCGCACTCGCAAGCTGCTCCTGAACAAGGCCGAGCTCAATCGCCTCGTCGGCGCCGTCGAGCGCAAGGGCTACACGCTCGTGCCGCTCGAAATGTATTGGAAGAACGGCAAGGCGAAGCTGAAGGTCGGCCTCGCAAAGGGCAAACAGGCGCACGACAAGCGCGCGAGCGAGAAAGACCGCGACTGGGCGCGCGAGAAGTCGCGCCTGATGAAACATACCTCCCGCTGACGCGGCTTCCGCTCGATCGCTGATCGCGCTATCGTCGCGCCGTTAGAAACTCGGGTACGGCGCCCAAACACTTTCCTCGTCATCCCGACGAACGTCGGGACCGCAAACAGGCACGGTGCCGAATGAGATCCCGACTTGCGTCGGGATGACGGCAATAAAGCGTCGGGATGACGGAAATAAGCGTCGGGATGACGGAAACAATAAGCGCCTTGGGGGATCACGTGACTGCACGTTCATTCGCATTGACCGCGATGCTGGCCTGCGCCTGTGCGGGCTGCCACAAAGCGCCCGCCCCTGAACCGACGTCGACGGCCGCCCCACCCGCCCAAGTCGACGTCACGCGCATCGTCAACGCCGACCAGGATCCCGCGAATTGGGTCAGCCACGGCCGCACCTACTCGGAGCAGCGCTTCTCGCCGCTCGACAAGATCAACACGAAGAACGTTCGCGAGCTCGGTCTTGCGTGGTCGCTGGATCTCGACACGCATCGCGGTCAGGAAGCGACGCCGCTCGTCATCGACGGCGTGATCTATTCGACGAGCGCATGGAGCAAGGTCCAGGCGATCGATGCCGCGACGGGTCAGCTGCTCTGGCAGTTCGATCCGAAGGTGCCTGGCGAATTCGGCGTGAAGGCCTGTTGCGATACGGTCAATCGCGGCGTCGCCGCTTACAAGGGCCGGCTCTATCTCGGCGCGCTCGACGGCCGGTTGATCGCGATCGACGCGGCCACGGGCAAACAAGCATGGTCCGTCGTCACGGTCGATCAAGCGCAGCCATACACGATCACCGGCGCGCCACGCATCGTGAAAGACAAGGTCATCATCGGCAACGGCGGCGCGGAGCTCGGCGTGCGCGGTTACGTCTCGGCCTATGATCCGAACGACGGCAAGCTGCTGTGGCGCTTCTACACCGTCCCTGGCGATCCCTCGCAGCCGTTCGAAGGCGCGCATCTCGCGCGCGCCGCGAAGACCTGGAACGGCGAATGGTGGAAGCTCGGCGGCGGCGGCACCGTCTGGGATGCGATGGCCTACGATCCCGAGCTCGAGCTGCTGTACATCGGCGTCGGCAACGGCTCGCCGTGGAATCAGCAATATCGCAGCCCGGGCGGCGGCGACAATCTGTACCTGAGCTCGATCGTCGCGCTGAAGCCGGACACAGGCGAGTACGTCTGGCACTACCAGACGACGCCCGGCGAAACCTGGGACTTCACCGCGACTCAGCACATCGTGCTCGCGGATCTCACGATCGCGGGCCAGACGCGCAAGGTGCTGATGCAGGCCCCGAAGAACGGCTTCTTCTATGTCATCGACCGCACGAACGGCCAGCTGATCTCGGCCGAGCCGTATACGCAAGTGAACTGGGCGACGGGGATCGATCCACGAACCGGCCGGCCGATCGAGAATCCCGCGGCGCGTTTCCAGAATCCGCAAGCCCCGTTCGTCTCGATGCCCGGTCCCTATGGCGCTCATAACTGGCATCCGATGTCGTACAGCCCGCAAACCGGGCTCGTGTACATCCCGGTTCAGGACGTGCCGTTTGCGTACGCGCACGACGCGAAGTTCAAGGCCAAACCCATCGGCTTCAACATCGGCATCGATCCCGTCGCGGTGATGTTCCCGGACGACGCGAAAGTCCGCGCCGATGCGCTCGCCACTGTGCACGGTTATCTCAAGGCCTGGGATCCCGTGACACAGAAGGAACGCTGGTCAGTCGAGCACGGCGGCGCGTGGAACGGTGGCGTCCTGTCGACCGCAGGCAATCTCGTGTTCCAAGGCAATGTCGGCGGCCAGCTCGTCGCGTACGACGCGACGAACGGTGCGAAGCTCTGGTCGTTCGATGCGCAGACAGGAGTCGTTGCCGCGCCGGCGACGTACGCGCTCGGTCATGAGCAGTACATCGTCGTGCTCGCTGGCTGGGGCGGGACGTATGCGATCTCGGCCGGTGATGCATCACGTAAGGGCGGCCCCGCGATCAATCGCAGCCGCGTGCTCGCGTTTAAGCTCGGCGGAACCGCGAAGTTGCCCGAGCCGACTCCTCCCGCGCCGCCGGCGCAGCCCGTCCCGAACATCGCGGACGCGAAGATCGCCGCGCAGGGTCAGGCGCTGTTCCATACGCACTGCTCGGTTTGTCACGGCGACTCGGCGGTCGCGGGCGGCGTGCTTCCAGATCTGCGCTGGTCGCCGCTCAATCGCAGCGATCGCGCGTGGCAAGACGTCGTGATCGGCGGCGTGCGCAAGGATCGCGGCATGGTGAGCTTTGCAGCCGTGCTGTCGGAGCAGGAAGCCGAAGCGATTCGCGCGTACGTCGTGCGCAAGGCGAACATGGATTACGCCGCATCGGTGCCGTCCCGCGCAGAGTAATCCGCGGCTCGCATCGACAAATCACGTGCGCGAGCTTGCGTTGGCGCATTCCGGCCCTACACTAGCGTCGCTTCTTGGGGGCGACCGGCTTCGACGTGGGTTGCGAAACTCCAGGTGCATGCGGAGTTGTAAGTAACTCCTTAAACTGCTTACAAACTTATAGTTGCAAACGAAGACAACTACGCTCTGGCGGCTTAATCCCGCCTAACCCTCGCCCGGCATGTGCTTGTGCATCCGGAATCGGGGGACGCGCTCACAAGCTCGCGGGTCCAGTGTGCTTCAGGCTGGCTCGCTAAACGCCTCTGCAGCTGGCTGTGCGTCTTCCCTGCCCTTCGGGTAGCGCACGGCGAGATACAAAGAATGGGCTAAGCATGTAGATCTTGTAGCGTAGTGCTTACGGACGCGGGTTCGATCAACTTGGGTCGCGTTCATCCGCAAGGATGAAGTGAAACACGGAGCTCACATCGGCGAAGCCTCCCTGCTCACCACGTTGGGCACTGGTAACGCCGAGGGGTAGGAAGAAGGCCAACTTCAGGCCTGCCCTGTAGAGACTCATAGAACGGCTGATTCGGCAACGAAGGAGTCGTCACTAGGATTCGCGCTTTGATGATGAAAAGCGCGGATAACACGCTCCGCTCCTGCGGCAACGCAGGATGAAGGCATAGTCCAGCCCGTCTCGAAAGAGACGGAATGCGCTGTCCCGCCGCCTCCACCAATGTCCCTCCGATCTAGCCAATCGGAGGGGCGCCTTCTCTACTTGCAATCAAACCGTCCCGTCCGCGCAACGCGTACAGGAATCTTTCGGACTTGCCCGAGAGCTGACTTTATATACAGTACTCACGCGCGAGCACGTGCAGCGCCTGCGCGAGTACTGATGGACATCCAACGCAAACTCGAGATTCTCGCCGATGCCGCGAAGTACGACGCCTCGTGCGCGTCCAGCGGCGCGGCGAAACGTGATTCGCTCGACGGCAAAGGGATGGGCTCGACCGACGGAATGGGCATCTGCCACAGCTATGCGCCGGACGGCCGCTGCATCTCGCTGCTCAAGATCCTGCTCACGAACTTCTGCATCTACGACTGCCTGTATTGCGTGAACCGCGTCTCGAGCAACGTCGCTCGCGCGCGCTTCACGATCGACGAAGTCGTGCAGCTGACGCTCGACTTCTACGCGCGCAACTAC
>Ga0164243_10002655_pt1 | contig 29293 bp, 25 predicted proteins | sample OricompcompostOP_FD_108781 | JGI IMG/M metagenome (GOLD analysis project Ga0164243, IMG submission 108781) | Organic Plus compost microbial communities from Emeryville, California, USA - Original compost - Organic plus compost (OP) | ecosystem: Engineered > Solid waste > Mixed feedstock >... | reverse complement strand
GTGGGAGGGTGTGGAGGGCAGGGCCCGGCGCGCCTTCCTCGACGCCAGCGAGAGCTGGGGCGAGGCCGAGCAACGGCTGGCCCTCAACCCGGGCGAGAAGGCCGACGCGGCGACGTCCGCGGAGCTCGCCGACGAGCGCGAGCGGCACCGCGTCCGGCGCCTGAAGTGCGCGCTGCTCTCCGGCGACCCGGCGGCGACCTCGGTGGCCGCCGAGGAGCTGCGCGAGCGTCCACCGACGGCCAACGGCGACGCCCGCACGCTGTATTCGATCGCCTGCCTCTACGCGTGCGCGGCCGAGCGGGTCGAGGCCGCGACGTTCACGCCGCTGGCCTGGTCGTTCCTGGGCCGGTCACTGCTCGCGACAACCGAGGAGCTGGTCTGGGAGCAGGCACGGGTCGATCCGGAGCTGGCGTTCCTGGCGGGTCGCGAAGCGTTCTTCGACCATCTCAACCACGTGTGGACCGTCCGCCGCCGCAGACGCGCCGCACCCATGCTCGGCCCGGAGGCCGAGCCGGTGATCGTCGCGGCGTTGCGGGCCGTCGAAGTGTCCGTCGCCCTCGCGGCGGCCGTGCAGGCCGGCGCCGCAGCGTCGCCGGCCCACCCACCACCAACGCCGTCGCCGGAGGCACGCGATGACGCCGTGCCGGCCGGGGCCCGGCCTTCGACGTCCGTCACCGACGGAGGCACGGCGGGACCGGCCGCGTCGCCGACCGACGCGGCGGCGGCGGGCCCGGACGACACGGCGGACGAGGCGGGGTCCGGAGAGTCACGGCGACACGGCTCCTCGGCCGTGGAGCATGAGCCGGTGGCAGATCCGCCGCCGAAACCGCCGGGAGGAGGAGGCGGTCAGCGCCGGCGGACCCCACCAAGGCAGCGCCGCCCGGAGTAGAGCCGCGCGTCGCGGTCAGGAGTCGGAGCGGGCCGCGGTGGGCTCCATCACCGGTGGATACGTGCGCTGCACGGGCTCCGGCTCCCGGCGGCGGTAGGCATCGACGTGGTTCTCGCCGTCCGGCGCCTCTCGCTGCGCCGGCGCGACGACACCCGCGGACGCCCGCTCGTCAGCGCCATCGCCGTCGTCGTCGCTGGCGCCGTCGGGGTGGTGGCCCGCGCCGCTCGCATCGGTGGCGGCGGGGTGGGCCGGTGCGGCCTCCGCGTCCCGCCGGGTCTCGACCTCGCCGGCGGCTTCAGCGCGGACTGCGACCAACGTGAACTCGCCGGTCTGTTCCCCGATCGCCGCCGCGGCCATCACCGCCGCTGCGGCCCGGTCGGCCATCCGCTTGGCTTCGCGTTGCATGCGCGCGCGGGCCTCGATGGTCTGCTGCTCGACCTGTTCCGCGGTGCGGCGGGCCGACTCCAGCCGCTCCAGCTCCGCCGTCAGCTGCTGCCGCGTCGCACCCAGGCGTTGCGTCAGACCGGCCAGCTCGCGCTCCGCCGCGCCGCTCTCCTGGCGGGTCTGGGCCAGCTGTTGCTGCGCCGTCTCCAGCGCCGCGCGTACCTGCGCCAGTGCCTGCTGCCGGGCCTCGAATTCCTTCTGCACCTCGCTGAGGCGCTGCTGGTGTGCCGCGTCCTGCTCCTCCGCGCGCTGCCGCAGCTCGGTGACGTAGCGCTCGGCCGTCGACCGCAGGTCGGCCACCTCGGCCTCGGCGGCCGACCGGAAGTCGGCGATCTCCCGCTCCGTGTCGGCCCGCCACTGCGCCAGCTCCTGCTGCGTCCGGGCCCGCGCCGCCTCGATCTCCTGCCGGGTCTGCTCGATCGCCGCGTCCATCCGCGACCTGGCGTCGGCCTCGGCCTGCTCGATCCGCTGCGCGCTCTCCTCCGCCAGCCGCTGCGCTTCCTGCTCGGCCCGCTCGCGCGCCGCCTCGCCCTCCGCGCGCAGCGCCTCGGCGTGCTCGCGGGCCGCGGTGAGGGCCCGCTCCGCCTCGGCCCGCAGCTCCTCCGCCCGCTCGCCGGCCGCCTCGACGATCGCGGCGCCCTGCTTCTCGGACAGCGCCAGGATCTCGTCGACCATCGACCCCAGGTGACGGAACGACGCGCGGTCCAGCCGCGGTGGCCGCTCCCGCAGCTCCGTCAGCTCCCCGTGCAGCTGTTCGAGGCTGGCGTTGAGGTTGCGGATGTGCGCGTGTGCCTGCTCGCGCTCCGCGGTCAACCGCGTGATGCGCGCCGCCGCCTCGGCCACGTGGCGGTCGACCTGCCGCCGTTCGTAGCCGCGCATGGCCGAGTCGAATCTCGGTGCCGTGATGTCGGTGTCGGGTCGGTCAACTTCGGACATGCGCCATCCTCCACCCTCGACAGGATCGCGCGGGACTATACCGGTTGATCGGCGTCGACGGAGCCGGCCGGCAGGAGGAGGTTGACGTCGCCGAACTCGTGCCACAGGTACCCGGCCGTCAGCGCCGCCTCGTATGCGCGGGCGACCAGCTCGGTGCCGGCCACGGCGGCGAGCAGGTCGAGGTGGGACGCGCGCGGTTCGTGGAACCCCGTCAGCAAGCCGTCCACGACCCGTACGCCCCGCTCCGGAGTCACCACCAGATCGGTCCACCCCTCACCCGCCGCACCGCCAGTGGTCTCCAGCGCGCGGACCGCTGTCGTCCCGACCGCGATCACCCGGCCGCCGCGGCGCCGGGCCTGCGTGACCACGTGCGCGGTCGCCGGCGGCACGCGGAACCACTCCGGGTACGGCCGTTCGTGCGCCTCCGCCGACGCGACGCCGGTGTGCAGGACCACCGGCACCACGAGCACCCCGGCGCAGACGAGGCGGGTGACGACGCGGTCGGTGAACGGCCGCGCCGCGCTGGGCATCTCCGCGCTGCCGGGCTCGGTCGCGAAGACGGTCTGGTACGCCGACAGTGGCCACCGCCGCGGGACGTACCCGTACCGGATGGGCTCGCCGAACCGGCGCAGGTAGCCGGGCACGTCCGCGACCGACACCGCCGCCACCCACAGCCGCCCCCGGGAGTACGGCGCCAGCAGCGTCACCGTCGCCCCGCCCCGCAGCGCGAACCGCTGCCCGGCGACCGCCGTCGCCAGCGGCCCCGTCGTCGGCGCGTCCGCTACCGGCGCGCACCGCGGTTCCACCAGCCACGTCCCGTCGTCCCGCGCGGTGGAGAAGTGCACGACGTGGCCGCCGTCGGCCGGCACCGCAGCCGGCAGCGTGCCGGACGTGTTGACGACGAGCACGTCCCCGGGCCGCAGCACCGACGGCAGGTCCCGGAACACCCGGTGCGCGATCCCGCCGCCGGTGGCCACGAGCATCCGCACGCCGTCGCGCGGCACGCCGCGTGCCTCCGGCGGCGACGGCGCCGACAGCGCGTCGGGCAGGACGAAGTCGAGCGCCGTCACCATCGCGCCAACCGGATCCGCCCGGACTCGGGCCGCGCCGCGAGCAGCCGCAGGAACGCCGGGACGACGGTCGCCGGCTCGGGCCGGTCGCTGATGTCCTCCCCGGGGAACGCCTCCTGGTGCATCCGGGTCCGCAGGTCACCGGGGTCGACCCACCACACCCGCACGTCCGGCTCCTCCGCCGCCAGGATCCGGCTGAGCTGCTCGACCGCCGCTTTCGCCGAGCCGTACCCGCCCCAGCCCGGGTACGCCTCGACGGCCGCGTCGGAGGTCACGTTGACGACGGCGCCACCGCGCTTGCGCAGCGACGGCAGGGCCAGCTGGGTGAGGGCCAGCGGCGCGTGGACGTTCACCTCGTACACGTCGCGCAGCGCCGCCTCCGGGTAGTCGGCGAGCCGAGGCTGCGGGCTGGGGCCGAGGATGCCGGCGTTGTTGACGAGCAGGTCGGCCCCGCCCGACCGGTCGGCGGCCGAGAGCAGCGCCGCCCGGTGCGCCGGGTCGGTGACCGAGCCGGGCACGGCGGTGACGCGCGGGCCGAAGCCGGTGAGGGCGGCGGCGTCCCGTCCGTCGACGACGAGGCTCCACCCGGCGCCGGCGAGCCCCTCGGCGAGCGCACGCCCCAGCCCACGGGAGCCGCCGGTGATGATCGCAGTAGTCATACGACCGACGCTAGGAACGCCGGGACCCGCTGCCATCGGGCCGCGGACGAGCCCCGGCCCCGACCATGGTCCTAGGACCATCGGCGCAGGTCGCGACCCCCGGCCCGCGCTACGGTGCGAAGGTGGACGCGCGCGAGGAACTGCGGGCCCTCAGCGCCGCCGTGCTCGCGGTGACCGCGCGCCGGTCGGTGCACGAGGTCCTGCAGACGATCGTCTCAGCGGCCCGCCGGCTGCTCGGCGCGCGGTACGCCGCCCTCGGCGTCCCCGACGACGACAGCGGGGGTTTCGCTGAGTTCGTCGTCGACGGGGTCAGCGACGCGCAGTGGCGGGCGATCGGCCCGCTGCCGCGCCAGCACGGCCTGCTCGCCGTCATGCTGCGCGACCCGAGCCCGCTCCGGCTCACCGACATCCGCCGCCACCCGCGCTTCGAGTACTGGCCGAAACACCACCCCGAGCTGCGCGACTTCCTCGGCATGCCGATCACCCACGGCACCGAGATCCTGGGAGCCCTCTACCTGGCGAACAAGCGGGGCGGCGAGTTCGACGAAGACGACGAGGACCTGCTGCGGATCCTCGCCGGGCACGCGGCGATCGCCCTGGTCAACGCCAGGCTCTACGAACGCAGCCGCGAGCTGTCGGTGGTCGAGGAGCGCGACCGGATCGCCCGCGAGCTGCACGACTCGGTCGCGCAGAAGTTGTTCAGCCTGCGGCTGACCGCCGACGCCGCGGCCGCGCTCGTCGCCCGCGATCCCGAACGAGCGGTCGCCCGGCTGGCCACCGTACGCACGCTGGCCGCGCAGGCCGCGGACGAACTGCGCGCGACCGTGGTCGGCCTGCGGCCCGCGGACCTGGCGAAGGAGGGCCTGGACGCCGCCCTCCGCAAGCAGGTCGAGCTCCTCGACCGCGTGCACGCCGCGCGGGTACGCCTGGTCGCCGGCGCCGTGCCGCGGCTCGCCCCGGAGCGGGAGGACGCGGCGTACCGGGTCGCGCAGGAGGCGCTCCACAACGCCCTGCGGCACGCGGACGCCCGTACCGTCGAGGTCCGGCTCTTCGCAGACGGCGGCGCACTGGCCGTCGAGGTCCGCGACGACGGCCTGGGCCTGAGCCCGCCCGACCGCGCGCGCGAGTCGCTGGGGTTGACGTCGATGCGCGACCGCGCGCACGCCGTGGGCGGCCGCCTGCACGTGGATTCGCGACCCGAGGAGGGCACGACGGTACGCCTGGAGGTGCCCCTTGACTGACCGGATCCGCGTGCTGGTGGTCGACGACCACCGGATGGTGCGCGAGGGCCTGCGGTCGTTCCTCGAGGTGCAGGACGACCTGGAGGTGGTCGGCGAGGCGGCCGACGGGGCCGAGGCGGTCGCCCGGGCGGAGGAGCTGGTACCCGACGTGGTCCTGCTCGACCTGCGGATGCCGGGCACCGACGGCGTGGCGGCGCTGCGCGAGATGACCGCGCGCGGCATCCCGTCCCGCGTTCTCGTGATCACCAGCTTCACCGAGCCGGCGGCGGTCCTGCCCGCGGTACGGGCCGGCGCGGCCGGATACGTCTACAAGGACGTCGACCCGCCGGCGCTCGCCGCCGCGATCCGCTCCGTGCACCTGGGCCACACGCTGCTGCATCCCGATGTCGCGCGGCTGCTCGCCGAGGGCCGGCGCGGCACGCCGCCGCTCACTCCCCGCGAGCGGGAGGTGCTGGCCGAGATCGGCCGGGGCCGGTCGAACCGCGAGATCGCCCGCTCGCTCGGCCTCGCGGAGAAGACCGTGAAGGCGCACGTCAGCGCGATCCTCGGCAAGCTCGGCGTGCAGGACCGCACGCAGGCGGCGCTGTACGCGGTGCGGGCCGGCCTCGCCTGAGAGCGGGGGCCGCCGGCTGGCGGCCCCCGCCTCCGATCAGCGGGTCAGGACCGTCGCGAGCCGGCCCTTGGTGTCCTCCGTGCCGGTGAAGCCCTCGTTCGGGTTGAACTCGTCCTCACCGAAGTCGACGTCGGGGTCGTCGGCGGTGCCGCCGACGCCGTCGGGTCCGACGCCGTAGAGCAGCGGGAAGTTGCCGCCCTGGTCCATCAGGTTGAGCGTGTCGTTGAACTGGTCGACGTGCCAGTTGCCGAAGAAGTGGCCCGCCTCGTGCGAGACCACGTTGCCCACCGCCTGCGCGATGAAGTTGACCTTGTTGCTTTCCGGCGTGATGTAGAAGTTCAGCGACGCGTCGTCGTTGGCCGGGCCGCTGAGCACGTCGAGCAGGATGAGCGCCGTCTCCTGGGTGTCGAAGTTGCCCGGGTCGATCGACTGGGCGATGCCGATCGTGTTGACGCCGGACTCGGCGATCGTGCCGCCGACGATCAGTCGGCTGACGTTGGCCTGCCCGAACGGGTCGGCGTGGTCGCGGCTGTTGAGGATCTTCAGCCGGAACTTGTCGTTGAGGCCGCTGTTGGCGAGGTCGTGCTTCAGGTTCTCGGTGACCTCCGCGACGATCTTGTCGATCAGCTTGTTCTCGTCGGCGTTGGTCAGGCCCCACCGGCCGAGGAAGGCGCGGAACGGGCTGAGGGTGACCACGCCGGGCCCGCCGAACACCGCGGTGTTGAGCCGCTGCCCGTCGAAGTCGATGAAGATCGTCTGGGTGGTCTTGTCACCCTCCAGCCGTGGCCGGAACGCCTCCACGGTGATGTCGTACGACCCGGCGCCGTCGCTCACCGCGACGTAGTGCAGGCCGTCCTCGTCGGCGACGTGCTCGCTGACGGCGTTGCCGCCGCCCGGCAGCGGGCTGTTGGGCGGGTAGATGAACGTCGCGTCCTGGTCGGAGCCGTGCACCTCGCGGCCTTCGGTGTCGTACACCGTGATCCGCGCGGCCGACCCGGTCACCGAGGTGCCGAGCACGTCACCCTTGCGCAGCCGCACCGCGTAGTAGTCGACGTCCTGGCGGGCGACGTCGACGGCCAGGTTGTAGGCGCCCTCGCTGTCGGCGCCGTCGCCGCTCGCGGGGTCGAACGGATCCGCCGGAAGCGCGTTGTAACCGGTCACGGCGAGGTAGTAGTCACCGGTTTCGGTGAACGTGTAGCGGAGCAGGCTGTCGAGGCCACCGGAGTCGTCGTTGGCCGCGACGAGTTCGCCCGTGGCGTCGAAGAGCAGCAGGATCGAGTCCAGCAGGCCGACCGGCGTGTCGATGTCGGCCGTCAGCGTCTCGCCGGCCTGGCTGATCGACAACTTGTAGAAGTCGAAGTCGCCGGTGTCGCCGGCCGCGGAGCCGTGCGGGCCGTCGCCGATGGTGCCCGAGGTCGTGAAGCCGCCGCGGACGCCCTGGACGCCGGTGTCGCGGGCCAGCGGGATGGCGCCGTCGTCCTCGGTGTTCGGCGTGAGGGCGGTGCGGGTCACCGTCTCGGGGTCGAGGCTGCCGAGGATGCGGGCCCGCGGGTTCTGCTTGGCCCTGGTGCCGAAGCCGGGCACCGGCTGGGCGAGCGCGGGCGAGTCGTTGGCGCCCTGCGTGCCGTCGACCTCGTCCTCGTCGACGAGGATCGGTGACGCGGCGATCTGGCGCAGCGCCGCCCGCTTCTGCTGCCGGGCGAGACCCTGCTTGTCGGCGAACTGCTTCCAGGCCGCGTAGTCGACGGCGGTCGGGTCCGGCAGAAGTGCCAGATACGGATTGACGCCGGTCGGCGATTTGCCCTCCGGCGCCTTCGGTGCGACTTGCAGGCCGGCACCCAGCGCGGCGCGGTCGGCGCTGCTCGGTCCCGGGTCGTACTTGTTGGTCGCGGACGCGGTCGCTGCCGGCAGCATGGCTGCTACCAGCGCCGTTCCGGCCAACAGCGCGATGGTTCGACGCATGAAGCCCTCCCCCTTGCGGCCGGGCTCCCGTGCCCGGCCATCGACGGCTATCGCGACGTTATCGATCACGGGGAGGCTCTGAACAGATCCGATCGAGGGCAACGACATTGATCATCAGCTATAGGCGAAGAAAACAGGACATTTATGCTGATCGAAAAAGGTCATTGTCAGCCATCTGTCGCTACTCTTGTCACACCGGCCGTTCGGCCGCCCGCGTCCGCCCGTCGGGAAAGTCGGTCCACAGTCGATCTTGAGAATCGCTCCGGCCACAGTCGATGATCACGGAACGGCGTGCGCGCAAGGCATGCCGCGTCACCGACCGGAGACGCCGACGTTTACGCAGGTGCGGACCGTGTGCGCCGACAAGGCCGTACGGGCCTTCCGGGGTGCTTGACCCGTGGTCCATCATTGAGTGAAGTGGGCGAATGAGGGTGTTGCGGAGCCGTCTCGTCGGGCGTCCACAGTGCTCGCCAGTGGTTCTGTCAACAGCAAGGTCAGTGGGGTCGGGCGACGGATGGTGGTGCGCCGCGGATGAGGATGCAGCCTCGTCAACAGCTGCTGGAAATCTGGAACGCCACCGTGCGTTCGTCCTGGTCGGACCGGGAGAAGAGGTGGAAGTTCGGTGGCCGGGACGCACCCAACTCGATTAGCGACGCCGAGCAGCTGCTCTGCATCCTGACCCCGGCGACCAAGGTCGCGTCCTTCAAGCTGGACCGGCCGGACGAGACCGCCGAAGACATGATCAGAGCGCTCCGACCCCTCGGCAACGCCACCGAGATCCCGAAGACGCTGGTCTCGGTCCTGCGCGACTACTTCGACCGCTACAGCGAGCCCGACGGCACGCCGATCTTCGCGGGCAGCTCCTACTTCGGCTCCAGCGGGCCCGGCCAGCCCTCCAAAGAGCAGCTCAGGCTCGACATCGTCGACTCGTTCGCCATGTCGGTCACGCTCTCGCTGGCGGTCCTCGGTTTCCTCAGCGTGCTCCGCAGCGTCACCAGCCGCGAGGACAACCGCAAGGAAATCGACGCGCTGGAGCAGCAGGCCAGCGTCCGGCTCAGCGCCGCCATGGTCGGGCTGCTGCGCAGCTTCTCGGTCAACGTCTTCGACGTCGACTCCAGCTTCGGCCAGGCGCTGATCCGGACGATCAACCAGGAGAACCTGCCGCAGCGGCAGGTCGTCGCGGCCGTCCGGCGCGAGCTGCGGGAGACCATCGCGAGCTTCCGCGAGGTCCTGATCGGGTCCGGCCAGGTCGGTGACATCGACAGTCCCGACCGCCTCTTCGAGGTGGGCTGGTCCTGGGGCGTCGTCAACGGCGCTCCGCCGATCGAGACGGACGAGCCGGTCGGCCAGCAGCCCAAGGGCGTCGCGCAGGACGCACCCTACCTCTACTTCACGGTCATCGCGGTCGACGCCATCGAGGACCTGTTCTCCGAACGCACCCGGGTCCTCGGCCTCCTCAACGAGGAGCAGCAACGGCTCTCCCGCGCGCTGCAGCTGCGGTGGGAGCTGACCCGCAACTACTGGTCCACGATGGCCACCTTCGGCGGCGGCCAGCGCTGGCCCCTGGAGGACATGCCCTGGCGCACCACCGACGAGGACGCCTCCGACTACTACACCCTGCTGGTCACGTCGCTGGCCGTGAAGGGCCTCGTGCTCGAACGTGGCACCGACGTCGAGCTGAGCCGGGTAGGCGCGATCCTGGTCGAGCTGGCCAACCGCGCTCGGATCACCCGCCGGCCCTTCGACACCGACCCCGCGCTCCTCCTGCACGAGCCCGGCGTGCTGCTGCCCCTGCTGGGCAGCGAGGACGCCGGAGACTCCCGGCTGATGTGGACCGTCAGCGAGTTCGCCGCGCTGCTCTTCCAGCGCACCACCGTGCTCGCCGGTCTGATCAACGACGCGGAGGAGCGGTCGCGGATGCTCGACCTGGCCGACCGCACGTGGGAGCACCTGGCCAACCGGCGCCTCGACAAGGGCCCGGGCCGCAACCTCTGGGACCAGCCCGCCGGAGCGTTCGGCCAGCTCGCCAACCGGTACGACAAGCCGAGCTGGTACTACACGCAGCGGGTGGTGCAGGGTCTGGTCACCACCGCCAACATGCTCAACCGCGCACCGCTACGCAGCCCCAGACTGGGCAACTACGCCTTCGACCTGCTGACGGAGGCGGAACACCTGTTCGACATGGAGCTGCTCTCGGGTGCCGGTGACGCCGGCCCGCGCATGCGGGAGACGCTCAAGGTCTGCCAGATCCACCTCTCACGCGCGCGGGAGATCCTCGCCGAGCGTCCCGGCACGGCCGCCACCCTGGCCTCGCAGGTTCTCATCGCCCTCGACGAGCTGGCCGCGGCCCGCCGTGACGTGACCGAAGCAGGCTGAGCACATGTTGATCTTCGCAACCTCCGACAAGGGCGGCACGGGCCGCTCGGTGACCAGCAGCAACATCGTCTATCGGAGTGCCCTCCAGGGCAGCGATGTCTGCTACCTCGACTTCGACTTCGGGTCGCCGACCTCCGGCGCGATCTTCAACATCCCAGGTGTCCTGCAGGGCACCACCCAGGGCGGCCTCCACTCGTACCTGCACGGCATCGTCTCCGACCCGCAGAAGATCGAGGTCTGGCAGCAGTCCGACCGGTCCAGCCTGCGCAACCGGCCCCCCGGCGCGGGCCGGCTTGTGCTGATCCCCGGCGACTCGGGCGGCGGCGAGTTCCCGACCACCCGCGAGATCATCCAGCGCTGCACCCGGCTCTTCCTGCACCTGGAGGAGGAGTTCGACCTCTGCCTGATCGACCTGAGCGCCGGCCGGTCCTACGCGACGGAGATGGTGCTCGCCGCGACCGCCACCGAGGAGCTGCGCAGCATCCGGACCCGGTGGCTCGTCTTCCACCGCTGGACCCGCCAGCACGTCCTCGCGGCGGCCGGCCTCGTCTACGGTGAGCGCGGCATCCTCGACACCGGCGTCCGCCACGGGCACAACCGCGACGAGCTGGCCAACTCGCTGCGGTTCATCCGCACGGCCGTGGTCAACCCCGACTCACCGGAGCTGGAGGGGCTGCGTCCGGCCCAGGTCGCGTGGCTGCGCGATGTGGACCGTGACCTCGCCGAGCTCGCCAGCAGCCACAAGGTCGGCCGCACGCTCCTGCTCGGCTCGATTCCGCTCGATCCCGTCCTGCAATGGCGTGAACAGTTGATTTCGGATAACGATGTATGGTCGCGCCGCATCGCCAACCGTGAGACGCTGGAACAGTTCGACTCGCTGGCCAAGAAGATCATCGACGATTCGGCCTGGGAGACCCTGTGACTGGAGTGGCGTTCGAAGAGGCAGTCGCTCAACGTACGGTCGAGCGCGTCCCGTTGTCGCATCTCTCCGTGGAGCTCGGCCATCTCTACATGGAAGAGTTCGCGGGCGGCATCGATTCGTTGCGCCGTCATTTCCGCCGGGTCGCGCCGTGGGCCCAGACCGCGATGCGGTCGGCCGCGTCGGGCGTCAACCGGCCGCGGGTCAGCACCTGCTTTCTGGTTGACGACTACTTCTCGCGGTTCAGCACGCCGCGGGAGGTGATCCCGCAGATTTTGACCGCCGCCGAGGAGAACGGCCTCGTCATCGACTACCTGGCGCGCGAGTCGGGCTGCGTCGTCGCCGACGGGGTCCCGCTGGCCCGCCTGGTCGAGCAGGCTCTCGTCACCGACCCGGTGCCCGGCAGCAACGGCGTGCGGCCACCGACGACCGAGACGGGCTGGCTCTGCAACGGCCAGCGGTCGCCCAACTCCGTGGCGATTCCCGCGATGGCTGACAAAGGCTGGTTGCCGCCGGTGCAGAACGCGGCCAACCGCCACTCGATCTTCGTCGACGTCGAGCTGTGGGACATCGAGAACGGCTCCCGCCGCTGGTCGTGCCCGTTCCTCGCGGCCGTCTGGCAGCTCGTCCGGCTCGGCCTGCTGCGGCACAACGGTGAGGTCGTCACCACTCCGTTCCAGATCGACGAACTCCCCGACGACTGGGACAAGCTCCCCGCGGTCGTCCAGCTGAACCCGCGCGCCGCCGCCTTCTCGGCGTACCGCACGTTCTCCGTGCTCGACTCCCGGTTCCTCCAGGTCGAGCTCGCCGTGCGGACGATCCTGGGCCAGGTCTCGATCGACCCGATCGTGCTCGACCAGGTGTTCGCCCGGATGCGCGGCGAGCAGATGGAGCTGCCGAAGGACCTCATCGAGCGCATCGACTACGTCTTCATCGGGGAGTAGCAGCCTCACGTCCGTCGGAGTCGATGTCGGGCAGGTGCCCGGGGTCGGCGCCTGGCAGCCAGCTCAGGGCCTGGCCCGCCAGCCGGCGGAAGTTGCGGTCAGGGTCGACGCTCGCGAGCGTGATGAGCAGGCCCCGGATGTCGGGGTCGCCGCCGAAGCGCTCGCAGAGCGCGCGCACCGACGCCTCGCGGATCGACCAGTCGCGGTCGCGCACCATGTCGACCAGCGTCTGGCGGACCTCCTCGTGCGCGTGGAGCCGCTCGCCGAGCACGCGGAGCACTTCCCGGCGGACCTGGAGGTCGTCGTCGCCGCGCACGGCCGCGATCAGCAGCTCCCGGATCGCCGGGTCGCCGCCGAACGACTCGCCGAGCGCGCGGAACGCGGCGGCGCGGACCGTCGGGTCGTCGCCGGCGGCCCGCACGACGAGCAGGTCGCGGTGCTCGTCGTCGATGCCGGCGGCGACCAACGCCACCGACGCCTCGGTCACCACGAGCGCGTCCGGGTCGCGACGTACGCGGTCGAGCAGGATCTCCCGGACCTCCGGCTCCGCGGAGTACGGCTGCAGCGCACGCGCCGCCGCCTCCCGGACCCGCGGGTTGGCGTCGTCGCGGACCCGGCCCATGATCAGCGCTAGGGCCGCGTCGTCGACGACCTTGGCCGCCGCCGCGAACACCGTCCCGTCCGGGTCGTCGCGCGTGCGTTCGAGAAGCAGCTCCACCACCTCGGGATACGCGGAGGCGTGCCGGGCGAGCGCCAGCACGGCGGCGCTGCGCACCTCGGCGTGCACGTCGTGGCGGGCCGTGTCGAGCAGCTGCCGCCGGATCGGCCCGTCGCCGCCGCACCGCTCGGCCAGCGCCTCCACCGCGACCCGCCGGACGGCGGCGTCGGGGTCGTTGCCGATCAGCCGGGACAGCACCCCGCAGACGGTCTCGTCCAGGCCGATCTTGGTAACCAGCGCCTCGGTCGCGGCGAGGCGGACGGCACCGTCCGCGTCGTCGCGCGCGACGTCGACCAGGGCGGTCACCGCCGGCGCGTACTCCGGGAGAGCCACCTTGAGACCCCGGATCGCGGCGAGCCGGACCTCGGCCGAGTGGTCGCGGCGCACGCAGTCGACCAGGGCGGCGTGCACCTCGGTGTCCGCGTGCAGATGCTCGCGGAGGATGTGCACCGCCGCGCGGCGGGCGATCTCGTCCGGGTCGCGTCCGCTCCGCTCGATCAGCAGGCCCTTGACCGTCTCGCGGGCGTCGAAGCGCTCGACCAGGGCCTTCGCCGCGGCGCTGAGCACGCCGGCGTCGTGGTCGTCGTGGAGCAGCGCGGTGAGCAGGCTCTTCACCGGCATGCCGGTGCCGAGCCGGTCCGCGAGCACGCGGACCGCCGCCCGCCGCACCAGGCCGTCGGGCTCCGCCCGGATGCGCTCCGTGAGCAGCTCACGCAGGTGCTCGTAGCCCAGCCCCCAGTCGTTGAGAGCGCGCGCGGCGACCGCCACCACGTCGGAGTCCCGGTCGGTGCGCACGCGGTCGATCAGCGCGGCGCGCACACCGTCGTCGTACGGCAGGCGCTCCAGCATCTGCACCGCCGCCTTCCGCACTCCCGGGTTGCCGTCTCGGCGGGTGCGGTCGAGGAGGAGGCGGCGGACCGCCGACTCGTCGCGGAACCGGTCGCCGAGAGCGCGGACGGCGGCCAGCCGGACCGCGGCGTAGCCGTCGACCGTCGCGCGCTCGAGCAGGACGTCGCGGACCCGGGACTCGGTGCCGAACCGCTCGCCGAGGGCCTCGACGGCGGCGAGCCGCACCCCGGCGTACGCGTCGTCACGGGCCCGCCGGATCAGCTCCTCGCCCGCGCGGGCGAGGGCGAGCTGGTAGGCGGCGCGGTTGGCCGAGGTGCTGGCCACGTGGGCCAGCTCGGCGAGGCCGGCGACGGCGGCGTACGACGCCCACCGGTCGTCGATGTCGCAGAGCACGGTGCGGAACAGGTCCTCGACGTGCTCGGACGGTGGCGCGAGAATCGCGGCGAGCTGGGCGGCGTACGCCGAGAGGGAGCTCCAGATGAGACGGACGCCGCGACGCCGGTACCACACGAGGTACGCCTCGCCGCCCGGCCAGCCGCAGCCGATCGTGCGGGCGGCCGGGAGGATCTCGGTCTCGATCAGCGCCATCGTGTCGCGGTCGTCGATCGACACGCAGTGCTCGATCAGCAGGATGATCCGCCGGAGCAGGTCCTGCGCGGGAGCCGCCACGTCCGTGTGCGGGTTGCGGACCTCCGCCAGGCACTGGACGGCGAGCGCGAGGTTCCACGGCGGCTGCGCGAACGCGCCGGGCGGCCACGGATGGTTGACCGAGGTGGCGAGCAGCGAGATCAGCTGCGCGGTGTGTCGCTCGTGGAGGGAGCCGGCGACGAGGCGGAGCACCTCGCGCCAGGACGGGTCGGCCCAGTGCTCGACGAAGAGTGCCTTGAGCCGGTCGAACGGCCACTGCTGGTCGTGCTTGAACTTCGCGACGACGGCCTCGGCGCAGAAGAACTCGAGGAACGTGCGGTGGACGAAGCCGTAGAGGTGGGGGCCGTAGCGACTGAGGATGAAGTTGCGCTCGCGGAACTGGTTGATCATGGCGCGGGCGATCTCCCGGGCCTCGGCCCGGTCCTTCTGGTAGCGCTCGGAGAGGTAGCCCTCGAAGACCTCGCCCAGATCCTCGTGGCCGATGTAGTTGGCCGACAGCCCGCGCTCGCCGCTCTGCACCTTGTACGCCAGCCGGCGCAGCAGCTCCTTCTTGTCCTCGGCGTCGATGAAGCCGGGGCTCTCGTACTGGTCCTGGAGGTGCCGGTTGATGTCCCAGTGCTCGACCAGCACCGAGGCGGCGTGGTCGAACAGCTTCCACCGCTCGCGGGGCAGCGCCTGGTGCTTGCCGATGATGGCCAGGATGGTCAGCAGCATGGGGTTGCCGGCCAGCTCCCGGATGGACTGCGAGTGGTGCATCGCCTCGACGAGGCGCGCGCGGCGGGCGGCGGCGTCGGCGGGCCGGTCGTGCATCGCCAGGTCGTACCAGCTGGCCAGGAACTCGTTGATCTGGTTCGGGTCGAGATCCTGAAGGGTGAAGTGGGCGAAGCCGAACTCGGTGAGCACGCGGCGCGCGTACCCGATGATGCGTGAGGTGACGATGACCCGCACGTGCGGGAACTCGCCGGCGAAGGCGGCGATCTGGTTGGCGACCGCCTCGCGGCGGCGCTTGTCGAAGATCTCGTCCAGGCCGTCGAAGATCACGACAGCGGGCCCGGCGCCGCTGAGGTAGCGCAGCAGGGCGGCCTTCTCCAGCCCCAGGCCGTCGATCCCGGCGCGGTGGTCGAGGTATTCGACGAAGTTGCTGCACCTGCCCTCGGCGAAGAGGGCCACATAGGACCGCAGCTCGATGAAGAGCGGCAGATGGCCGTCGAGGGTGGCGAGCCGGTCGTCGACCGCGGCGCCGGTGTTGGCCAGGGTCAGCGCGATGTAGCGGGCGGCGGTCGACTTGCCGGAACCCGGGTCACCGAGCAGGACGATCGCGCGGTTGTCGGGGGCGGCGACGATGTCGAAAAGGCGGCGCAGGGGCTTGGCCCGGTACGCCTTGTGCAGCAGCGCCAGCTCGTCCGGGTCCACCTCGTCGGGCACGTCCTCGGTCTCGAGGTGGCCCTCCGCGTGCATCCGCTGCCACCACTCCCGGGGCAGCTCGACCGGCGGCGGGTCCTCGCGCACCGACTGTTCGATGAAGACCGACCGCAGCCGCATCTGGAGGTATTCGTCGCGCTGGGGCGGGGTGAGGGCGTCAAGGTCGAGGCCGCCGTACTGCTGGTGCAGGCGGTCGTAGTAGCGCTTGAGGGTCTCGGCGCTCAGCGACTGGAGGGGCCCGGGCGGGCGGCCGATGTCGGCCAGGCAGTTGGCGACCGCGGCGGTGACCAGCGCGGCGAGGTCACCCGGACCGCTGAACGTGCTGCACATGTGCCGGATGACCAGCTCCTTGCGCAGCGCCTCGATCTTCTCGGCGTCGGCGCCGCGGTCGATGTGGACACGCGGCCACGGCGCCTCCTCGTCGAGCAGGAAGATCAGGCACGGCTTGCCCAGCGCCTCGGCCTGCCGGTACTCCAGCTCGGTGATCGACCGGTCGTAGCCCGGCGGGATGAAGCCGTAGCGCCAGGCGAAGATCCCCACGTAGAGGTCGCACTCGGCGACATCCTCGAGGCAGCGCTCCACGGGCCGCCGGTCCTCGGCCACATAGGACTCCATCGCCACGTCCTCCACCCGCAACCGGCGCAGCGCGAGCTTGACCGCCGCCCGGCATTCTTGAAGATCGCGGAAAGTGGCAGAGACGTAGACTTTGGTCAACGCGGCTCCTCGTCGAGGGGAGAGACACGCGTGGTTACCGTACCAACACCCGGCAACCGTCCGCCTCCCCTGGGGGATCGGTGCGGGTCTACGTATCGTCTGGGTGGCATTCCGCGCGCCGGTCTTGCTGGCCGGAGCCATCATGGGATGCAATGGCCGCGATTCGACGCGGAGGTTCCATTGCTGACGTTTGGCGAGGTCCACACGGGACTTCTGCAGAATTCGACCGCGCTGCCCTGGGACGCCACGGCCGAGGTGCTCAACCTCCTGGTCGGCGAGCAGGTGCGGCGGTCCGAGCGGCCGATGGCCTACGCCGTCTCGCCCAACCTGCTGACCAGCGTCGACTGCCGGCTGCCGGCGGCGTCCGGCAAGGTGATCCGGGGCGTCGGCACGGTGGTCACCCGGGCCTCGATCACCGGCGGGCACGTCGCGCAGGGCTCCGGCCACACGGTGGTCGTCCGGAGTTCCGCCAACCGGCGGCTCTCCTGGTCGCACTACCTGACGCGGCCGGGGACGATCGAGGCGATCGGCAAGGCCGACGGCAAGGACATCGCGCGCGGGTTCGCCGGCACGGTGCATCCGATGGGCACGATCGACCTCGGCGCCATCAGCGGCCGCACGCTCGACGCGGTGCAGCGCTCGACCCGGCTCGACCGGCAGCCGCCGTTCCGCACGCAGCGGACGCAGATGCGGTGGGTCGTGATCCCGACCGAGGAGCCCGGCGCCGAGGCGACCGGCACGTTCCGGGTCGTGAACCCCACGCTCCGGGTGCTGGAGCTGGTCGTGCCGCGCGAGCACCTCGCGTCGATCGTCGACCTCTGCGAGGACCTCGCGCTGCACGACTGGCTGCTCACCACGCTGCTCGCGCTGATGGAGTCGAGCCTGACCGGGCCCGGCACCCGCACGCAACGGATCGCCCGGCTCCGCCCGGCCATCGACACCCTGCTCCACCTCTGGATGCCCGCGGCGCGAGTGGACGAGGCGGTGCTGCCGGTGTGGCGGTCGCTGGAACGCCGCCCGGGCTTCACCCGGCAGTGGGAGGCATCGGTCAGCCGGATCCGCGACCAGATGACGCTGAGCACCCTCGCCCTGCTGGAGTCGGCGACCGCCTGACGGTCAGCTCGGCGGTCGTGCCGACAGCTCCCGCCACTCGAACGGGCCGACGAGGAGCGCGCGGACCCGGTCGTACGCGGCGTCCTCGCTGTCGAACTCGTAGAAGTGGGACACGCCCTCGGCGCCGCCCGCCCGCTGCTCGACGTGCCAGGTGTCGCCGTCGCTGCGCAGGTAGACGTCGCGCCGGGCGGCGCGTCCCCATTTGCCGTTCCACCAGTGTTTCCGCTGCTCCATAGGGAGACAGTATCGAACACACGTTCGACTATCGGCTGGTCGGGGGGTTCTCCTTGGCCAGGGCCTCGTCCAGCGCGCTCCGGTGCTGTGCGGGCACGCGGTTGCCGGCCAGCAGGGCGTCGCGGATCTCGGTGAGCAGCTTGACCTCTTCGCTCGGCGCGGCCGGCGGCGGCTCCTCGCCGCGCTTGCGGCGCTCGGCCAGCCTGTTGATCGGGAACACCACGAGGAAGTAGAGCGTGGCGGCGGTGAGCAGGAACGTGATCACCACGTTGACGAACGCACCCCAGTCGACGAAGTTGTCGTGGCCGATCTCGAACCGGCCGCCGACCCGGTCGTCGCCGGCGCCGATGAGCTTGAGCAGCGGTTCGAGGAACGACTTGGTGAACTGGGTCACGACGCCGGTGAAGGCGGCACCGATGACGACGCCGACCGCGAGGTCGACGACGTTGCCGCGCATGATGAAGTCCTTGAAGCCCTTGAGCATGGCGCCACCCTAAGGGCTCAGGCAGGCTCCAGGAACCTGCCGGCCTCGCGTGCCGCGCTCTCGGCGTCGCCCGCGCGGATCGCCTCCACCAGGCGGGCATGGTCGATGTGCTTGTCGGGGTGCAGGTCGGGGCCGATGGCCGCCGCGACCGACGCCCGGATGGCGGCGCCGACGGAGGCGTAGAGATCGGCCAGCATGGGGTTGTGCGCCGCGGCCACCACGGCGGTGTGCAGCGCCGTGTCGGCCTCGACGAAGTCGTCGAGCCGGCCCGACCGCCACGCGGCCTCGCGGGTCGCCAGCGCGCCGTCGAGGGCCGTCAGGTCGGCCGCGGTACGCCGTCGGGCCGCCAGCCGGGCCGCCTCCACCTCCAGAGCCCGCCGGACCTCGATGGTGTGGCCGATGTCGGCGGCGCCGAACCGGCGGGAGACGACGCCGCTCAGCTCGTCGGTGGAGAGCACGTACGTGCCGGAGCCCTGCCGGCACTCCAGCACGCCGGCGTGGGTGAGGGCCCGGACGGCCTCCCGCACCGTGTTGCGGCCCACGCCGAGCATCTCGCCGAGCTGTGGCTCGGTGGGGATCTTGGCGCCGACCGGCCACGCGCCGGAGCGGATCTGCTCGCTCAGCCGGGAGATCACCTGCTGTACCAGCGTGGATCGCGTGCCGAGTGTCATTCCTAACATCACCCCACCATAAATCGTCCCATGATTTTAGGCTGGTCTCCGTGACCGCGACGACCGCCCCCGAGACCACCGCGCTGGAGCGGCCCGCGGCCGTGAGCCGGGTCCGCGGCGCCGGGCTCGCCTTCCTCGGCGTCATCCTGGTCGCCGTCAACCTGCGGACCGCCATCACCGGCGTGGGAGCGCTGCTCGACGAGGTGCGCACGGGCCTCGGGCTCTCCGGCACACTCGCCGGGGTGGTCACGACGCTGCCGACGATCGCGTTCGCCGCCTTCGGCGCGACCACGCCCTGGCTGGCCCGCCGCTTCTCGCCCGCCCGGCTGCTGGCCGTCGCGATGGCGGCGCTCGTCGCGGGCCAGGTGCTCCGCGTGGTCACCGACGCTCCCGCGCTGTTCATCGCGTTCAGCGCGCTGGCCCTCGCCGGCATCGCCGTCGCCAACATCCTGCTTCCGCTCGTGGTCAAGCAGCACTTCCCCGGGCGGGCGGGGCTGGTCACCGGGGCGTACACGGTCTCGATCTCGCTTGGCGCGACCGTGGCGTCGGCGACCGCGGTGCCGGTCGCGCACGCGTTCGGCTCCTGGCGCGCCGGCCTCGGCATCTGGGCGGCGTTCGCCGCGGTGGCCGTACTCCCGTGGCTGCCCGAAGCCCTGCGACGGACCCGCCGGGTCGCGGGGCGGGCGACCACCCCGGCGCTGCGGGTGCGGCCGGCGCGGACCCGGCTGGGCTGGGCGATCGCCGTGTTCTTCGGCATGCAGTCCATCGGGGCGTACGCGGTGATGGGGTGGCTCGCCCAGCTGTTCCGCGACGCGGGCTTCACGCCGCAGACGGCCGGGCTGCTGCTCGCCGCCGTACCGCTGTTCGGGGTGCCGTTCACGCTGCTGATCCCGACGCTGGCCGGGCGGGTCCGGCGGCTGGCGCCGCTGATGCTCGGGCTGACCGCCACCGCCGCGGTGTCGTACGTCGGCCTCGCGGTGGCACCGCGCGGCGGCGCGCTGCTCTGGGTGGCGCTCCTCGGCATCGGTCAGTGCGTCTTCCCGGTCAGCCTGGCCGCGATCGGGCTCCGGACGCGGACGGCCGAGGGCACCGTGGCGCTGTCGGCGTTCGCCCAGAGTCTGGGCTACCTCGTCGCCGGGCTGGGTCCGCTGCTGGTGGGCGTGCTCTACGAGGCGACCGGCGGCTGGACCGCGCCGATCGGGCTGCTGCTCGGCGCGCTCGTCGTGCAGGCGGCGACGGCGGTGCTGATCTCGCGGCCGCGCTACGTCGAGGACGAGCTGAACCTGCCTCAGCCCGCGGCCGGCTCCGCGGCGTCGGCGGCGACGGCCTCGTCGACCGTCGGGTAGGTGTGCAGCACCTCGACCAGGCCGCTGACCTCCAGGATGCGGCGGACACCGCGCTGGGGTGCGGCGAGCCGGACGATGCCGCCCGCCTCCTCGCCGCTGTTCTTCGCCCGGACGAAGACCGACAGGCCCGTCGAGTCGCAGAACGAGAGCTCGGTGAGGTCGAAGACCAGTCTCGTCACCCCCCGGTCGAGCAGATCGGTGATCTGGTCCTGCAGCTGCGGGGCGGTGGCCATGTCGAGCTCACCGTCCACCGCCACCACGACGACGTCACCGCGCTGCTCCGTGCTCACCGTCAAGGACATGCTCGACCTCCTGTGTCCGGAGGAACGGTACTCCACCCTGCGCCGACCGGTCGTGGCGACCGTCATCCGGTACGCACCACGACGCCGGCGGAGTCCTGCCGCTCGCGTAACTCGATCCGGGTGATGCGGGCACCCACAGGGATGTCGTAGACGACCACGCCCACGACCTCGTTGCCGGGGTTCAGTTCGTTGAGGAACACCTGCTGCCGGGGGTTGGCGAGGATGCCGGCGCCGCTGTCGGCGCCGTACTGCTTGCCGGTCGGGCCGTAGGCCCGCTGCAGACCGTCGGAGAAGGTGGCGGGGCGGTCGCCCACGTTGCGGACGGCGACATCCACCAGGCAGAACTGGCCGAGCGCGACCTGGCGTACGAGTTCGTCGCCGATCTCGCGCAGGCCGCAGCGGACCTGGCTGACGCGGAACTCGAGGTTGCCGTCCCGGGCCGGCTGGTGCAGGCCGACCGTCTGGCCGCTCCGGGGCCGGTCGGCCATCGAACGGCCCCAGAGCACCACCGCCGCCACCCCGGCGAGGCAGGCGAACAACAGGATCGCCGCGACGATCGCGAGGATCAGCGCCAGCCGGGTGTCGGCGCGGTCCGGAGTGGACCTGCCTGGCGCGGGATCCGTCATCGCGATTCCCCCGAAGTCGCGAACGAACAGTATCCCGATCTTACGCTTTTGTCTGTTTTCCGGCAGGTGCTCCGGGCTTTTGGCCGGTGGTCCGGCTGGTCAGGCGTTGACCACGATGGCGCCGATCACCGCGCCGAGGACGCCGCCGGCGACGCTGGCGCCGGCCGCGTACCAGCCGAGGGGCTTGTCGCCCAGGACCGCGCCGGCGATGCCGAGGACGACGCCGAGAAGGCCGAAGATCAGCGGTGAGATGAGCAGGGCGAGCACCGCGAAGACGAACGCGATGATGGTGCAGATGCGCGCGGCCGAGCTGGCGGGCCGGGCCGGGCTGGTCGGGTGGGACATGCCGTCGCTCCTCGTGTCGGTGACGGCCGGTCACATACCCATCCGGTCGGTCCGCTAAGCGGTGGGGGCGGGTGCGGTGTGGCCGGGCTTTGTGGGCGACGGGCTTGGTGGGGCCGCCTCCTCACCGGGGACGCCGTCCGCGCGCTCGCCCGCGAGGTGCGCGCTGGAAGTCGCTATGCGGTCGCGGCTCGGGCCAGCACCGTCGGGTCGACGTTGCCGCCGGAGATGACGGCGACCGTCGTGCCCGGTGGCAGTTCGTCGCGGCGGAAGAGGAACGCCGCCGTCGCGACCGCGCCGCTGGGCTCGACCACGAGGCGCGCGCGGCGCACGAGGAGGGCGGTTGCAGCGGCGATCTGCGCCTCCGTCACCGTGACGATGCCGTCGAGGCGCGCGCGCAGGTGGGCGAAGGTGAGCTCGGAGAGCGGTACGCGCAGGCCGTCGGCACTGGTGCGGATCAGGTCGGCGACGTCCCAGGTGGCGACCGCGCCGCGGGCCAGGGACTCGCGGGCGTCGGCGGCGAGCGCCGGTTCGACGCCGAAGACGGCGGTGCCGGGCTTGCGGGCCTTCACCGCGGTGGCCACGCCGGACGCGAGCCCGCCGCCGCCGACCGGCACCAGCACCACGTCGACGTCGGGCAGGTCGTCGAGGATCTCCAGACCGACGGTGCCCTGGCCGGCGATGATGTCGCGGTGGTCGTACGGCGGGATCAGGGCGAGGCCGCGTTCGTCGGCGAGGCGCCGGGCCTCCTCGGCCCGCCGCGCCGGTGGGACGACGAGGATCTCGGCGCCGGTGTCCCGTACCGCATCGATCTTGATCTGCGGCGCCGTGTCCGGGATGACGACCACGCACGGCGCGCCGAGCGCGCGGGCGGCGTAGGCCAGGGCCTGGCCGTGGTTGCCGGACGAGTGGGTGACGACGCCGCGGGCTCGCTGCTCGGCGCTCAGCCGGGACACGGCGTTGGTGGCTCCGCGGAGCTTGAACGAGCCGACGGGCTGGAGACTCTCGGGCTTGAGGTGCAGGCCGGGTGCCCACGGGGCGGGCAGGACCGGGGTGCGGACCACCGCTCCGGCGATGGTCTGGGCGGCTGCGGTGACGTCGTCGATCGTGACCAGGTCGATGGTCACGCCTCGCTCTCCGGCTGGGCGACGTAGACACCTTTGCCCTGGCGACCGTCGAGCAGGCCCTCGGTCTTGAGGACCAGCATGGCCGACTCGATGGTCTGGCTGCTCACGCCGTAGTGCGCGCACATCTCGCGCTTGGTGGGCAGCTTGGCACCCGGGGCCAGCCGCCCGTCCTTGATCTGCTCGCGCAGGTCGTCGGCGACGCGTCGGTAATCCGGCTTGTAAGGGGACATCGGCTCACTTCCGAGTTGGCTACCCCAGTAGATCACCCTGTTCCGAATCTTGCAACTACAAGACGACTAACCAAAGTTGCGCGGCAATCTAGACATGCCAGAGTTGCCAGGGAATGATTGGTCCCGAAGGCGCTCGCTTTCCGAGTTGGCCCTTGAGAGTCGGGCTCCTTCACCCCCCGGTACGGGTATCCGCCCGTTCCGGCGCCGGGACGGGCCCACCCGAGGGTCCGTCCCGGCATCCCCAGAGGGCCATGTGCCGCACCGCAGCGCGCCCCAGCGCGTCGGTGACCCCAGCACCGAGGGGCGGCGCGTGGCCCGCGGCGGCGGCGGTCCGTGACATTGGCCTCCGGGCCGCCGTCTGCCACGGAGCGACCCGAGGGAGTTCCATGGCCAGGAAACCGGAGACGCCGGACCCCGCGAAGATCGCGATCTGGCGTCGGATCTATCTGGAGCACGGTCGTCACCCGACGGAGCCCCGCCGCTGTGCGGCGAAGGGCTGTCACGGCCGCTTTCCGTGCTTCGAGCGCATGGAAACGGCGGAACTGTTGATCGTCGCGGGCGTGGGCGTACCGATCGCGGGAGGGACTTAGCTGGCCTGAGGCCACCGATCAAGGGGGAGTTCCGCCGGGGGTTGATGTGCGCGAAAGTCCGAAGCGGTTTCTACGCGACGTGGCCGGCGTCGCTCTCCGGTTCGATGCCCAATGGTGAATCGACATTGGATGTTCTTCGCAATTCGGCGCCGTTGTGTTCCGGATCATCCGGGCCTTCGGCGCTTTTGGTGTTTCCCGGTCGGCGCGGCTAATTGCGGACGTTGAATATTGAGCGTTGCGAGCAATAGATTTGTTGGCTCGGTTTTGTTGGGGGCCGCAGAGTCTCCGGATGTGGCCGGCCTTGCTTGGTCGCGATAGGCGACGGGCCGGGGTCCGCCGTCGGCCGGAGTTGCCGGCCGGTGCCGGGATTGCGCGCCACGGAGGTGGCGTTCGCAGCGGCCGCCGGCGGGCAACCTCACCAGGAGCCGAGCACCGCACGCAGGAAGCGGCTGCCGTCACCGTCGAGATGCCAACTCGCGTCGTGGTGCTGGACGATGGCCACGGCCCGCGACCCGTTCCACGGCGTGGCCTGTGGCCGGTTGTGCGGCGTGGCCCGCGACCCGTTCCACGGCGTGGCCCGCGGCCGGTTGTGCGGCGTGGCCCGCGACCCGTTCCACGGCGTGGCCCGCGGCCGGTTGCGCGGCGTGGCCCGCGGCCGGTTGCGCGGCGCGGCCCGCGGTCAGTTGCGTGGCGCGTCGAGGGCGACGGACCGATTGCCCGCATACGCGCAGGCCGGTGGGCGGTGATGGCGGTGGCCTGCCGCCTCGCGGTGGGAACCTCCGCGGCTCGGACCCGGCCCACTCGGCGTGGAGCTCGGGCGAGCCCACTACGCCAAGCCGACGCGGTCCAGAATCCAGGCTGCGATGAACGCCTCGTCCTTCCACGCGTCGTAGCGTCCGCTCGGGCCGCCGTGGCCGGCCCCCATCTCCGTCTTCAGGAGGTAGTCGCCTTGCGGCGCCGTGGCGCGGAGCCGGGCCACCCACTTCGTCGGCTCGTGGTAGAGCACCCGGGTGTCGTTGAGGCTCGTCGCCGCGAGGATCGCCGGGTAGTCCATGTTGGACACGTTCTCGTACGGCGAGTACGACTTCATGTAGGCGTAGACCTCGGGGTCGGCGAGCGGGTTGCCCCACTCCTCCCACTCCATGACGGTCAGCGGCAGTGACGGGTCGAGGATCGAGGTGAGCGGGTCGACGAACGGGACCTCGGCCACGATGCCGGTGAAGGCGTCGGGGGCCAGGTTGGCGGCGGCACCCATGAGCAGGCCGCCGGCCGAGCCGCCGCGGGCTACCAGGCGGTCGGCCGCCGTCCAGCCCGTCTTGACCAGGTGCCGAGCGCAGGCGACGAAGTCGGTGAACGTGTTCTTCTTGGCCAGGAGCTTGCCGTCCTCGTACCAGCGCCGGCCCATCTCTCCGCCGCCCCGGACGTGCGCGATCGCGAAGATCATGCCGCGATCGAGGAGAGAGAGCCTCGGCACGGAGAACCAAGGGTCCATTGAGGACTCATACGAGCCGTATCCGTAGAGCACGCACGGCGCTGAGCCGTCGCGAGGTGTGTCCTTGCGGCGGACCAGCGAGACCGGCACGCGGGTGCCGTCGTCGGCCAGTGCCCACTCGCGGTGCTGCTCGTAGTCGGCCGGGTCGAACGGTCGACCGTCCGGGCCGGGCAGGACCGGCTTGCGCTTGCGCAGCACAAGCTCCCGCGTGGCGAGATCGTAGTCGTAGATGGACTCCGGCGTCGTCAGCGACGTGTAACGCAGGCGGACACTGCCGGTCTGGTATTCGGGGTTGGAGTCGAGGCCCACGCTGTGGATCGGCTCCGGGAACTCCATGTCGTAGCCTTCGGTCTCGCCGAGCGGCAGGATCCGCAGGCCGCTCAGCCCGTCGCGGCGCAGCGACACCACCAGATGCTCGGCGAACGCGTCGACGGACTCCAGCCGTGTGCCGGGCTGGTGCGGGATCATCGTGGTCCACCCGGACGGGCTGTCGACCGAGGTGTACGCCAGCTCGAAGTCCTCCGCCCCGTCGTTGTGGAGGATCAGGAACCGGTGCCCGTGGTGCTCCACCGAATACTCGACGCCCTGCCGGCGCGGTGCGATCAGCATGGGCTCGGCCGTGGGGTCGTCGCTGGGGATGACCCGTACCTCGCTGGTGATCTTGCTGCCGGCCTCGACCAGGATGTAGCGCTGCGAACGGGTCAGCTCGACCCCCACCCAGAACCGCTCGTCCGCTTCCTCGTAGACCAGCGTGTCGTCGGATGTCGGCGCGCCGACGGTGTGGCGCCACACCCGATGGGGCCGCCATGCCTCGTCGACCGTCAGGTAGAACAGGGTGGACCCGTCGAACGACCACGCGCTGCCGTAGAACGTGTCAGGCACCTCGTCGGCCAACACCTCCCCGGTCGTCAGATCCTTGATCCGCAACGTGAACCGCTCGTCGCCGGTGAAGTCGGTGGAGTACGCGAGGCGGCTCCCGTCGGGGCTCACGTCGAAGGTGCCGAGCGCGAAGAACTCGTGCCCCTCCGCCAGCGCGTTGCCGTCGAGCAGCACCTGCTCGCCCGGCAGCGGGGAGCCGTCGCCAGTGGCGGGTGGAGCGCTCGCCGGGTCATCGCCGGCCGGCACTCGGCAATGGATCTGATACTGCTGGCCCTCGACGGTGCGCGTGTAGTACCAGAACCCGCCCATGCGCGTCGGCACCGAGAGGTCCGTCTCCTGAGTGCGCTGGCGAATCTCGGCGAAGAGCGTCTCCCGCAGCGGCGCCAGGTGTGCGGTGCGCGCCTCGGTGTAGGCGTTCTCCGCCTTCAGGTAGGCGATCGTGTCGGGGTCGTCCTTCGCGGCGAGCCACGCGTATTCGTCGACGACGGTGTCGCCGTGATGGGTCCGCTCGTGCGGGATCTGCTTGGCGACGGGAGGCTTCGGCTCGTCGGTCACCCGGCCACCGTACCCGCGCGGTCTGACGGTGGGGCGTTGCGGGTTCTTCGAACATGTGTACGATCCAAGCATGAGTTCGCCGGGTGGGTGGGACATCGGGCGGCGGCTGGCGACGATCTGTGGTGCGGCTTTCGCGCGCGAGGCGGGCCCCGCCGACGAGGTCGCGGGCGTGCCGGCGCGGTGGGTGGCCGCACCGGGCACGGTCGAGGCGGCGTCGGCGGTGCTGGCGCTGGCGGGTGAGCGCGACCTGGCGGTGATCCCGCGGGGAGCGGCGACCAAGCTCGACTGGGGTGCGCCGCCGGGCCGGCTCGACGTGCTGGTCGACACGGGCCGCCTCGCCGGGGTCTGGCACCGCGACGCCGGCGAGCTGACGGTCGAGGTGGGTGCGGGCACGCCCGTCCGCGCGGTGCAGGCGGTCCTCGGCCAGCGCGGCCACCGCCTGGCCATCGACCCACCATCCCCGGGAGCGACGGTGGGCGGCGTGCTGGCCGCGGAGGAGGCGGGCCCGCTGCGCCACCGCTACGGCACGCCCTGCGAGCAGGTGGTCGGTCTGAGCTATGTCGACGCGGAAGGCAGGCTGCACCATTCCGCGGGCTGGGCGATGCGCGGCACCGACGGCCCGGGCCTCAATCAGTTGTTGTGCGGCTCCCACGGCGCGCTGGCGCTGATCGTCTCCGCGACCCTCCGCACCCAGGCCGCGCCGGCCGGCCGCCTCTGGGTGAGCCGCTCGGTGTGGACCCCGCTGGAGGTGCACGACCTGGTGCGCCAGGCGCTGGCCGCGTCGGTCGCCCCCTCCGCCGTCGAGGTCGACCTGCCCGCACACCGCGCCGCGCTGATCCCGCGCCAGCGCAGCCGCCAAGGCCCCGGCACCCTGGCCATTCTGATCGAGGGCGGCCGCTCCGACGTGGCCGAACGCGCCGATCATCTGATCACCGTCCTCGGCGGCGACGCCCGCACCCTGGAGTCACCACCGCGCTGGTGGCACCGCCATCCGTTCGAGCCGGGCGAGGTGGCGCTCCGCCTGGAGGTCCCGATCAGCGACCTGCACGCCGCGATCTACGCCCTGCGCGACGCGGTCGGCGGCCCGGTCCCGGTCCGCGGCGCGGCCGGCGTCGGCGTCGTCCACGCCGCCCTGCCGTCGTCGCTCAGCGCCGACCGCGTCGAAGCCATCCTGCAAGCGGTCCGCGGGGTGCTGCTCTTCCGTGGCGGCACCTGCGTGGTGGTCGCGGCACCGCCGGCGTTGCGTCGGTCGATCGACATGTGGGGGCCGGTCGCGGCCATGCCGACACTACGCGAGGTGAAGTCGCGGTTTGATCCGCATGGTCGATTGGCGCCAGGGAGGTATATCGGCGGACTGTGAACGGCTTGTCGTCGGGCCGGCGGATGGTTGCCGGGCCGGGCTGCGCGCCATGCGGCCCCGCCTCACGCGCCGCCGGCTTCTCGCCGGCAGGGCTTGGATCGTGGGGTGGTGGCTTGCTTGCGGCGGTGGTCTCGTGGGCTGTCGGTAACCGGTGCGCGACGTGGGTCGTGGTTGAGGCTTGTCGTTGCTGTGCCAGGCAGCGGTCGCTGGTGGGTCGCCGCCCGGTTGTGGGTGGCCGCCGTCTTGCGCAGCCGAGATTGTGATCGTTACCGCCTCGCGGTCGTCGCCTTGTGGTGGCTGTCGGGCGGGTGGTTGGTAGTGGTCGCGGCAGCGCTGCTCGTGGGTCGGCGCGGTCCCGGCACGGCTGTCACGTCGGGTTCAGTCCCGGTGGGTAGGCGTAAGCGGTCACGCGGTTGACGGCGTTGCTTCTGTTCGCGGGACGCGAAAAGGGGCGACTCCTGACCGTCGTGCGGTATAGCTTCGTCGCTATGGCCCCGTGCGGGCTGTGGTAGTGGCTCGCCTGGGGCGATGCGGGGTCGTGATCTCTGCGGCAGTTGCTGGATGTGCCGGGTCGGCGGAGCGGCGGAGCGGCTCCCGAGGCGGTTATCCGCGGCGCCGCGGTGGTTGATGCCGTGTCGCCAGCGAGTGGATGACGGCGACTGGTTCGATGCGGGGGTTGGTGCGGCGGCAATCGCCGGCGGAGTCCGTGGTGGTTGGCGTCTACAGTGGATGATCGTTGGACGGGAGGGTGGCGGCATGCCGCTTGAGGAAAGGCCGCGGCGGTGGAATGTGCCGCAGCCACCGTGGCCTGAGGGGGTGCCGGCGGTGGACCCCGGTCCGGCGCTCGCGCCGTGGCTCGAGGAGAGGCTTTTCGATCGGCGGATCGTCGTTCTGCAGGGGGTGGTGACCGCGGCCGCGGCTACCCGTACCGCCGCCGCACTCATGACCCTCGACGCGCTCGCGCGTGACCCGGTCGAGTTGCATCTGCGCAGCCCGGATGGGGATCTCGACGCCGTGTTCGCGGTGATCGACGCGCTCGATGTCATGCACGCTCCGGTTCACGCGCTGGCGGCGGCGGAGATCGGTGGGGCGGCGGTCGGGCTCTTCGCGGTCGCGCCGCATCGGAAGGCGTTTCCGCACACGCGGTTCCGGCTCAAGGAGCCGCGGGCGGCCGGTGTCTCCGGCACCGCCGAGGACGTCGCCAACGCGGCGGGTCAGCATCTGAGGGCGCTTGACGACCTGATCGTACGGATCGCGGAAGCGACCGGTCAGCCGCGCAGTCGCGTCGAGGACGACATGTCGCGTGGGCGTGAGCTCACCGCTGAGGAAGCCAGGGAGTACGGGCTCGTCCACGAGATCGTCGCTCCCAGCAAGAGGGGCGACCCGGCCGGATAGCCCGGCGAGCCCGGTGCCGGTTCGGGTGACCGTCCAGGTAGGTGGTTCACGCGGGGGCGGGGGGTGGGTCCTGGTCCGTCGGGTTGGTCGTCGTGCGGGTGGGGGTGGGTGCTTCCGCGGCGGCCTCGGCCTCCGTGGTCACC
>Ga0164243_10002653_pt1 | contig 29303 bp, 25 predicted proteins | sample OricompcompostOP_FD_108781 | JGI IMG/M metagenome (GOLD analysis project Ga0164243, IMG submission 108781) | Organic Plus compost microbial communities from Emeryville, California, USA - Original compost - Organic plus compost (OP) | ecosystem: Engineered > Solid waste > Mixed feedstock >... | reverse complement strand
GGGCACGGTGATGGAGGTGTTCAAGCGGCCGGAGCCGCTGCATCAGCCATTCCGCAGTCAAGGCGTGGTGCCGCACAAGCTCGGCCACATCGCGTTTCATGTCACCGACGTGAAGGCGATCACGCGCTTTTATTGCGACGTGCTCGGCTTCCGCGTATCGGATTGGATGGGCGATTACTTCTCTTTCCTGCGCTGTGGCAAGGATCACCACACCATCAATCTTGTCGAGACCGGCACCAACAAGCACTTCCACACCGCGTTCGAATTGCGCGATTGGGCCCACATGCAGACCGCGCTCGACTGGATCAGCAAGAATGGCTACCGCACGCTGTGGGGTCCGGGCCGTCACGGCATCGGCCACAATCTCTTCTCCTATCATCGCAGCCCGAACGGCATGATCACCGAACTGTTCGCCGAACTCGATCAGATGAACGAGGAGTTCGGTTACTTCGAGCCACGTCCGTGGCACCGCGACAATCCGCAGCGGCCGAAGACATGGCCGAAGACACCGGAAGCGGCCAACCTGTGGGGACCGATGCCGCCGGACGAAATGATGGAGTAAGCGTCCGCGCAGAAGCGAGGCACACCGTTAGAATAAGTACGAAAAGTACAAGCTAGGGGAGAAACGAAATGTCCAAGATGCTGCAGAAGGCAGTGATGCGATGTATCGCATCACTCGCCATTGTGTTGTCGATCGCCTGGTCTGTCACGGCGCAGGCGCAAAGCAAGGATCCGATCAAGGTCGGCTTCAGCATGTCGCTGACCGGTGCCGTTGCGCCGAATGGCCGGCAGCTTCTCACATCGCTCGAGATCTGGCGGGACGATGTGAACGCCGCGGGCGGCCTGCTCGGCCGTCCGGTCGAGCTTGTCTATTATGACGATCAGAGCACGCCGGCGAATGTGCCGGCGATCTACACCAAGCTGATGTCGGTCGACAAAGTCGATCTGCTGCTTGGCCCATACGCCACCAACATGACGGCGCCGGCGATGCCGATCATCATGCAGGCGAACAAGACCACGATCTCGCTGCTGGCCATCGGCGTGAACCGGCACTTCAACTACGATCGTTACTTCTCGATGGTGCCGATCAGCTCCGAAGGCGTCGCGGCATTCTCGCGCGGCTTTTTCGAACTGGCCGCCCAGCAGAAGCCGAAGCCGACGACCGTTGCGATGATCGCAGCCGATGCCGAATTCGCCCGCACGGCGGCGGACGGCGCGAAGGAGAATGCGCAGAAGCTCGGCTTCAAGGTCATCTATGACCGGAGCTATCCGCCGACCACCACGGACTTCGCGCCGATCGTGCGCGCGGTGCAGGCGGCAAATGCCGATATCGTGTTCGTGGCGGCTTATCCGCCGGACACGGTCGGTATTGTGCGCTCAGCCCGTGAAGTCGGTCTCAACCCAAAGATGTTCGGCGGCACCATGATCGGCCTCCTGGCGACACCGCTGAAGGTGCAGCTTGGGCCGCTGACTAACAATCTCGTCATCATGGAAAGCTTCGTGCAGGCGCCGACCTTCAATTTCCCGGGCTTGCAGGAAGTGCTGACCAAGTATCGCGACAAGGCGAAGGGCCAGCAGATCGATCCATACGGCATCGGCTTTGCGCCTTTCGGTTATGCCGCGGGGCAGATCCTGGCGAAAGCTGTGACCGAGACGAAGAGTCTCGATCACGACAAGATCGCCAAATACATCCGTGCCAATAAGTTCCAGACGGTGGCGGGTGAGATTGCGTTCGGCAAGGACGGCGAATGGGCCGAGCCGTGCACGGTGTTCACGCAATTCCAGGATGTGCAGCCGAACGACGTCGCACAATTCCGCGACGGCTCCAAACAGCCGATCCTGTGGCCGGAGAAGTACAAGACCGGAACGATGATCTATCCGTATTCCGGCGGCGACAAGAAGTGAGGCTAACGGCCCGATCGCGAAAGGCGAAGGGAGGCGCTGCAACCGCGATCAACGCGGAGGCGCCTCCCGTAAATCAAAAACAATAACCTTGGAGGAAACGATGGCTCTGCGGCGAGGGCTCTTGTCGTCAATGTTTCTGCGCGCGCTTGTCGGATTATGCACCGGTGCAATTCTGCTAGGCATGTCTGTGGCAGGCAGCGCGCAAGGTGCGGATTATCCCAACAGGCCCATCCGGGTCATCGTTGCTGTCGGGCCCGGCGGCGTTGGCGACCTCTTCATGCGGGCACTGGTCGAGAAGTTGAGCGACAGTCTCAAGCAGCCATTCGTGATCGAGAACAAGCCAGGCGGCGCTTTCAATATCGCGGCGCGGGCCTGTGCGGAGTCGTCGCCGGATGGCTACACGATCTGTCTGCTGCCGGGCGAACCGCTGACTTACAACCAGTTTCTCTTCAAAGATATCGGCTACGATCCGGTCAACGGTTTCGCGCCGATCACCAACCTGTTCTTCATCACGCAGGTACTGGCGATCAATTCGTCGCTGGGCGCCAAGGATCTCGCCGAACTCGCCGCCCTGTCAAAGCAGAAGCCGGGGACGCTGAGCTATTCCTCGCCGGCGCTGGCTCAGACATTGTTCGTCGAAGAGTTCAAGAAAAAGAACAGCGCCGATCTTGTCTGGATTCCGTTCAAGGGAGGCGGCGATGCAATGACAAACTTTCTGTCCGGAAGCGTACCGGTCGTCTTCCTTGGTCTCGGCAACGTGATCTCCTTCATCGAATCCGGTAAGGCGACGGCGCTGGTGACGGACGGTGATAAGCGCTCGCCGCTCATTCCCAATGTGCCCACGGTGGGTGAGACGGGCTACACCGGCGATATCACGCGCAGTTATTTTGGTCTCGTTGCGCCGGCGAAGACACCGCCGGCTGTGATCAAAACGCTGAACGACGCTATTGCCTCCGCCTACAAGGATCAGGACTTTGTGCAGAAGCAATTGATCGCCAAGGGGCTCGATCCGGCTATCTCGACATCGTCGGAGTTTGGTGAGTTCCTGAAGAAGGATCGCAAGGCGGCCGAGCAGGTCTCAAAGGCATCGGGCCGCAAGGTGGAATAAGGCTCGCGCGCTATTGGGCAAGAACGCGCGTGTTGGGCCTCGCGAATGACGGGGCCGGAGAGAAGTGGAAATGACGGACGCAAGCGATCTCAAGCCGAGCTTTATTGCAACCATCACAGCACGGGACGGCATCAAGCTCGCCGCTGCGGTGTATCTGCCGGGCGGTAACGGTCGCTATCCGACGCTATTCGCCGCGTCGCCTTATCGCTTCGACAACAATGCTGCGCCGGCGATGCCGATCTTCCTGTGGCGCGAGACGGGCCCGATCGAATATTACCTGAGGCATGGCTACGCCTTCGTCCATCTAGACGTGCGGGGCACTGGCCGTTCCGAAGGCGATTATCGCTATATGTGCGAGGCGGAGCAGCGCGATCTCTATGACGTCATCGTCTGGATCGCACAGCAGGATTGGTCGAACGGTAAGGTCGGCGGCATCGGCCAATCCTATTATGCACGCATGCAGTGGTTCATGGGCATCCAGAACCCGCCGGGCCTCGCCTGCATCGCACCCTATGATGGCAATGTCGATACCTATCGCTCGTCGGCTTACACGGGTGGCATTCCCGGTGCCTTCCCGTCGACCTGGTACAACTCGACGACGCGCTGCATCAATCAATATCCGGCCTGCGGGCCGTCGCGCCTGCTCGAATGGGATTATGTCGGCGCGGTGAAGGCGCACCCAACCTACGACGATTTCTGGAAGTCGCGGGCGGCGGCGGAGAATCTCGACAAGATCAAGGTGCCGGTTTTTTCGATTGGCGTGTGGTCGAAGGTCGATCTGCACCTGAACGGGAACATCGTCGGCTTTGAGCGTACGACATCACCAAAGAAGCTTCTGGTGTTCGGATCGTCGAGCCTGTTTGCGGCCGTTGCCGATTTCTCCAGCGAAGCGTTCCACGAGACCTATCTGCGCCCGTTCTACGATCACTATCTGAAAGGGCTGGATACGTCCTATCCGCGTGAGCCGGCGGTCCGTTACTTTGTGCCGGGCGCGGAGACGTTCCGCACCGCTGACACATGGCCGCCGAAGGATATTGCCTACAAGCCGTTCTATTTGCGTGGTGATCCAACAGGCTCGGTGTCCTCACTCAACGATGGTGGTTTGAGCGAAGAGAAGGGGGGCGAGGGCGCAACGTCGTATGATTACCCCAATCCGCAATGGCGTGCGGGCGTGGTCGGCTTCGATCGCAATGGCCGGCCGGACCCGGTGAAACACGTGCTGACATTCACATCGAAAGAACTCGATGAAGATATCGAAATTGCCGGACCGATTCAGCTCAATCTCTATGTGTCCTCGAGCAACACCGACACCGACTTCATCGTCAAGATTTCCGAGCAATATCCGCGCGACAAGGGCGCCGATCCGTCAGCGCAGCCGCGCAATCGCGTGGTGACCAAGGGCTGGTTGCGTGCGTCGCATCGCGCCATCGATCGCGACAAGTCGCTGCCATGCGCGCCCTGGTATCTACACCTGACGCCAGAACCGATCGAGCCTGGAAAGATCTATTATTACGAGGTGGCGATCATGCCGACGGCTTATCGCTTCAAAAAGGGCAGTCGAATCCGTGTCGAGATCGCCAACGGCGATTCACAGCTGACCGAATTCGTATTCCAGCACGAATACACGCCGAACAAGGTGGGCCGCGACACCATCTATCATGACGCGCAGCATCCCTCGCATATTCTGCTGCCGGTCGTCACAGGCGCAGAATAGTCCGCCGATAAAGAGCGCGCTTTAAGGTCTGTCCGCTGGGTCATTTTTGCCGCGATGCAAAATATTTGCATATGAAAATAAAATGCCTTACGACGCGGGAAAGAACTCAGATGCTGATCAGGGAGGAGTGGCCGTGAAGGGCAAGATCGCGCTCGAGGAACATTTCGCGATTCCGGATACATTGCAGGATTCGGCAGGTTTCGTTCCCGACAGCTATTGGACTGAATTGAGCGCACGTCTGCTCGATATTCACGAAAAGCGCCTGAAATTGATGGATGAGCATGGCATCGAAATGATGCTGCTGTCGCTGAATGCGCCGGCTGTGCAAGCCATTCCAGACCCGAAAAAGGCCAACGAAATTTCGGTGAGAGCCAATGACTGGCTGGCCGAACAGGTGGCCAAGCGGCCGGATCGCTTCCAGGGCCTTGCGGCATTGCCGATGCAGGACCCGGACATGGCCATCCGCGAATTGCAGCGTTGCGTGAAGGATCTCGGCTTCGTCGGGTCGCTGGTGAATGGTTTCTCGCAGGTCAACGATCCGAATGTCGCGGTCTATTACGACCTCAAGCAATATTGGCCGTTCTGGGCCGAATGCGAAAAGCTCGATGTGCCGTTCTATCTGCATCCGCGCAACCCGCTGCCGGCCGATGCGAAGATCTATGATGGCCATCCGTGGCTGCTCGGGCCGACCTGGGCCTTCGGGCAGGAGACCGCTGTCCACTCGCTGCGTCTGATGGCGTCCGGCCTGTTCGATCAGTATCCGAACCTGAAGATCGTGCTCGGCCACATGGGCGAAGGTCTGCCTTACAGCATGTGGCGCGTCGATAACCGCAATGCCTGGGTCAAGGTGCCGCCACGTTATCCGGCGAAGAAGAAGCTTGGCGAGTATTTCCAGAATAATTTCTGGCTCACCACATCGGGTAATTTTCGAACGCAGACGCTGATCGACGCCATTCTCGAAATCGGTGCCGACCGCATCCTGTTCTCGACCGACTGGCCATTCGAGAATATCGATCATGCCGCCAATTGGTTCGACGTTGCGACCATTAGCGAGGCGGACCGCTTCAAGATCGGCCGCACCAACACCGAGAAGTTGTTCAAGCTGAAGCTTTGACGCGTCGTTTGGCGGGTGATTTGGCCGCGCGTGGTTTGGCGCGCGGCCGCTCGCTGTTCTGCTGACGCAAAGCTTCGCGGTCGGCCGTTTCGAGATTTTGATAAACGACCTTCAAAAGATCCTTGAGTGTTCGCACATCGGCGTCGCTCAGGCCTTTCATCGCGATTTCTTCATAGCGGATCGCGTAGGGCGCGATCGACTCGGCGAGCTCAAGGCCGCGTTGCGTCAATGTCAGGCTGAGCGCGCGGCCGTCGAGGCCGGAGCGCCGTCGTACGATCAGACGCTTGCGCTGCATCGCGACCAGCAATCGTGACAAAGTCGAAAGATCAATGCTGGTGCGTTCTGACAATTCGCCAAGCCGGTGATCGCCGTGATGCCACAGTTCCAGCAGCACGCGCCACATCGGCAGCGTGACGTCATAATCCTCGATGTCGCGCGAAAACATCACGCCGATGCGAAGGCCGGCGCGGTTCAGGAGATAGGGCAAAAAGTCCTGAAGGATCAGCTTGCGGGACATCCTCGCACCAAAGGGTTCGCCCCGGAATAGAGACGAATATTTTCAGGTGCAAGCGAATTTCCAGCGTGAATGACCCTTTTGCGACGCAGCAAGACGTGACTGCAAAAATACTTGCAAATGCAAATTAATGCTTGCCGCCACCGGTGCTCTCCAATAGGCTTTGCCAAAATGATAAAAATTCAGGGAGGTTTGCATGGTGCTTGCGGCCACAGCGAAAACGACGGACATTCCGAGCGTCGCCGAATTATTGCGTCGCGCGGATGAGATTTCCGTTGTCGCGCGTGAACGCGCCATGGAAACCGAAAAGGCAAGGCAAGTATCGGCCGATCTGATCGACAAGATGCGCGAGGCCGGACTATTCCGCATCATGCAGCCGCGCCGGTTTGGCGGTTTCGAGTATGGCTATGACGTTTTCGTCGAAGCTGTGTCGTCGATTGCGAGCGGTGACGGCTCGACGGGCTGGGTCTACAGCCTTGGTGCGGTTCATCCATGGATGGTGGCCTGCTATCCGGACCAGGCGCAGCAGGATTTCTGGCGCGACACGATCGATGCCATTGCCGCCGTCTCCTATGCGCCCGCCGGCAAAGCCGTGCCGGATCGCGAGGGTTATCGGTTGAGCGGCCGCTGGAGCTTTGCGAGCGGCGTGGACAATGCCGGATGGGGGATTCTCGGCGGCATCATCCCGCTCGCGGATGGCCCGAAGCCCGGTTTCTTTCTCGTCCCGAAATCGGATTACAGGATCGACGACGACTGGAATCCGATGGGGCTTGCCGGCACCGGCAGCAAGAGTATCGTCATCACGGGTGCCTATGTGCCCGCCTATCGTGTGGTGACCTTTGCCGACATGCTGACAGGTCGCGGGCCGGGCACGGCGGTCAATACCAATCCGATCTACAGGCAGCCGATGCTGGCGGTCGTGCCGCAATGTCTCGTTTCTCCGGCGCTCGGCATGGCGCGTGGCGCGCTTAAGGCTTTCATCGAGCAGGTTGGCAATCGCACGACGCGTGGCGCGGTCGCGGGCGGTAACAATCGCATGTCGGAATTCGTGACCGTGCAGATGCGTGTCGCCGAAGCCACCGCCTCCATCGATGCGGCGCAGCTTATGATCCATCGTGATCTGCGCGAGACGCGGGATGTCGTGGATAACGGCAAGAGCGTGGATGTCGAAATGCGAATGCGCAATCGCCTGACGCACAGCTTTGCGACCAAGCTTCTCGTGCAGGCCGTCGATGCCGTGTTCCTCGCCATGGGCGGCAGTGCACTCGGCCTGCATCATCCCGTGCAGCGCTTCTGGCGCGATATCCATGCGGCAAGTTCGCATATCAGTCTGAACTGGGACTCGGTCAGCGCGATGTATGGGCAGCATGTCTTTGGTCTGGAACCAAAAGGGCAATACTGATTGGCTCGGATCATCGGGCTTTCAACGGATAACGGCGATATACGCTGCATCGGCAAAAAGGGAGTGAATATGAAACTGCTTCAAGCTTTGACGTTGAGCGCCGCAGCTTTGCTGTCGGCGACAGTGGCGCAGGCTCAGACATTCACCATGAAAATCTCGTCGCCGACGGTGAACGACCTGACGCAGGAATGGGCGAAGGAGTTCAAGGCCGGCATTGAGGGCCGCTCCAACGGCCGTATTAAGGTCGAATTCTATCCTGCAAGCCAGCTCGGCCAGATTCCCGCGACGGTCGAAGGCACCGCGATGGGGACGATCGAGGCGGTCGCGCCAGCCAGCGGATTCTTCATCGGCTTGGAGCCACGCTTCCAGGTCTTCGATGCGCCGGGCCTGTTCAACGATATGCAGCACGCGCAGCGCGTGTTCGCCAATCCCGAGGTGCGCAAGCAGCTCGCGACCCTCGGCGGCAGCAAGGGAATCGAGCCCATCGCCATTCTGCCGCACGGTCCGCTGATGCTGCTGTCGCACAAGCCGATCCGCGCGGTCGCTGATTTCAAGGGGCAGAAGATCCGCGTGCCGGGCGCGGCGCCGCTGCAGATCGAGCCGTTCAAGAAGCTCGGCGCTGCGCCGATTTCGATGCCGCTGGGTGAAGTGCTTTCGGCCATGCAGAACCGCACGATCGACGGTCTGATCGCCAGTGCCACCGTCTTCACGGCATTCAAGTATTACGATCTTGCCAAGGGCCTGACGTCATTGCCGGGGTCGTTCCTTGTCGTTCCGGTTATGGCCAACAAGGCGTTTCTCAGATCGCTCGGACCGGACCTGGAAGCCATGGTGCGTGACGAGGCGTTCAAGGCACAGCAGAAGGTCGAGAAATTCGGCATCGAAGATACGGCGCGCACCGTCGATATCTGGAAGAAGAATGGCGGTGAAAGCATCGTGTTGCCGGAGGCCGAGAGCAAGCTCTATCTCGATCAGGTCAAGTCGGTGCTGCCGGGCCTGCTCAGTGCAAATGCTGCGATCAAGGCGGATTACGACGCGTTGTCGGCTGCCGCGCAACGTCTGAACAAATGAAGCGGCCAGGATGATCGCCGTCGAAAAGCTGGTTGACGCGCTCACAGTCATGGTTGAGCGCGTCCTGGCATTGGCCCTCATCACCGGTATCTCGCTGAATTTTGTCAACGTGGTCGGCCGCTATCTGGCCGGCTTCACGATCACCGGCGCCGATGAGATCGAGATTTATATCCTGATCTGGATCGCCTTTATCGGCGCAGCGGTGGTGACCTGGCGCGGCGAGCATCTGCGCATGGACGTGATATTGGCTGCATGTCCTGCCTGGGTGCGGAAGGCCGAAGCGGTGGTCGAGGCACTGGTCATGTTTGCCGTCACCACGTTTGTTGCCTGGCAGTCCTTCCTTTATGTCGAACGTATTCATTCGCTCGGCGCTCTGAGCGACATCGCTCATATTCCAACCTGGATTCCGCACAGCGCTATCACCATCGGTTTTGGTTGCATGGCCGTACTTGTCATTCTGCGCGGCCTAAAGCGTGTAATTTGCGCTCCGATGCAAACCCCGGCGCCGGAGGAGACGCCGCTATGAGCTTCGCCCTCGGCTTCCTGCCGCTGGTTCTTCTGCTGGTCGGTTTCCCGATCTTTCTGGTGCTACTGACCGCCATCACGGTGGCGCTCGTCTGGTATATGCATATCCCGCTGGCGGCGTTGCATCAGAACCTCTTCGGTTCGGTCAACGCCTACGCGCTGCTGGCCATTCCTTACTTCATCTATGCCGGCGAATTGATGGGCCGCGGCAGCGTCGCGCAACGCCTTGTGGATTTCGTGCAGGGCGCCGTCGGCTCCGTGCGCGGCAGTCTCGGTGTCACGACGGTAGGAACGGCAACCATCTTCGGTGCCATCTCGGGCGTCAGCGCGGCTGCCGTCGCAACCATCGGCAAGGTCATGTATCCGTCGATGGTGCGCGCCGGCTATCCGAAACCCTTCGCAGCGGGCCTCATCACCGCGGTCGGCGCGATCGACATCATCATCCCGCCCAGCATTCCGATGATCGTCTATGGCGCGGCGGCGCAGGAATCTGTGCCGCGGCTTTATGCGGCCGGCATTCTCCCGGGCCTGCTCATCGCGATCCTCATCGCCGGCTATGTGATCTGGCGTGCTTGGTCCGGCAATTTCGGCGCCGGCGAGCCGTTTAACCTGTCGCGGTTCACGCAATCGACGATTCGCGGGCTGTGGGCGCTCGGTGCGCCGGTCATCATTCTCGGCGGCATCTATGGCGGTATCTTTTCGCCGACCGAAGCGGCAGCGGTAGCTTGCGTTTATGCCGCCTTCGTTACGCGCTTTGTTTTCCGCGAGTTGTCATGGCGCGATATCGTTGAAGCGGCGGCTGCCACGGTGCGCTTCACCGCGCAGATTCTCATCATCGTGTCCTGCGCCGGTGTTTTCTCATGGCTGCTCACCGTCAATCAGGTGCCGGCTGCGCTCGTCGCCTGGATCCAGCATTTTGAAGTGTCGGCTTGGTCATTCCTACTGGTCGTGAATGTGCTGCTCTTGGTCGTCGGCTGCTTTCTTGATCCGCTGTCGTCGATCTTGCTGCTAACGCCGCTGCTCATTCCGGTGGTCAAGGCGCTTGGCATCGACACTGTGCATTTCGGCGTTGTCGTGATGGTCAATCTGGCGATTGGCTTGTTCCATCCGCCGTTCGGCATCAACATTTTCGTCGCCCAGTCGGTGTTGGGGATCAGCCTGAACACGATCTATCGGGGCATTATTCCTTTCGTGCTTCTCTATCTCATCGCGCTCGCCCTGATCACCTATGTGCCGGCGATTTCGCTGGTTGGCGTCTGGGTGCTGCTGAATTGATGGCTCGATCGACACAATTATAAATCGGAGGATATCTGCCATGCTGACACGCCGAGCTTTGATGCGAAATGCGGCCGCAGGAATGGCAGTGGCAGGCTCTGGTCATTTCGGTGCGGCGAATGCGCAAGCGAAGAATGTCCGCATCGTCGTCGGCTTTCCGGCCGGCGGCAGCACCGATGTGCTGGCGCGCATTCTTTCGGAGAAGCTGAAGGACGGTTATGCCTCTTCGAGCATTGTCGAGAATCGCACTGGTGCCGCGACGCGCCTCGCCATCGAATACGTGAAAAATGCGGAACCCGACGGCAGCGTGATGCTGTTCACGCCGGACTTCCCGATGACCGTCTATCCCTACAGTTTCCGGTCGCTCAACTACGATCCGGTGAAGGATTTCACGGCTGTTGCGCCTGCAGCGAAGTCCGCGCTGGCATTCAGTGTCGGGCCGGGCGTGCCTGGGGATGTCAAAACGTTGTCGGACTTCGTGAACTGGTGCAAAGCGACCCCGGACAAGGCCACCTACGCCACGACCGCTGCGGGCGGTACGCCGCATTTCACCGGCCTGATGCTGTCGCAGGAATCCAACGTGGCGATGACGCCGGTTCACTACAAGGGCGGAGCGCCTGCCTTGCAGGACCTGATCGGCGGGCATGTGTCGTCCAGCATTAATCCAGTCGGCGAGACGCTGCCGTTTGCTAAGGCCGGGTCGGTGCGCGTGCTTGCGGTCACCAGCCCACAACGCTCGATCTTCCTTCCCGACGTGCCGACCATGAAGGAGGCGGGATATAACGTTGTCATTCAGGCTTGGCTCGGCGTGTTCGTGCCATCCAGGACGTCTGCGGATGTTGTGTCGAAGCTGAACCAGGCGGTCAAACAGGCGTTCAGTTCGCCCGAGATCGTCGAAAAGCTAGCTGTGCTTGGAAACGAACCCGCGTACCAGACGCCCGCGGACTTTGCGGCCACGCTTCGCGCCGATCTCGAACGGTGGGCGCCGATCGTCAAAGCATCCGGCTTCGTTGCAGATTAGACCGCCTTCAAACTGAATAAACATGCAAGCAACAAGTCTGCCCATTGATCGGCAGGCTTGACGGGGCGCGTGACATCTGTCGCGATAAGCGGCAGATGGTCGCAGATGGCTGCGCAATTGCATTCGGCTGTGGCCGCTCTCTCGATTTGACGATAAGCGAAATTACTGTGGTGCGGACCGCGCCAACAGAAAAACTGATCGACGATAAGAAAAGGTGCGAACAAACGCACCTTAGAGAGGGAGGATAACGGTGTTTCGACGACACATGATGACGCTTGCCGTGAGCGCAGTTGCGCTTGCTGTCACGACGGGTTTTGCCGCAGCGCAAGATACGTTGAAAATTGGCGCCAGCGCACCGAAGACCGGCCCGCTTGCCGGCGGTGCCGCTGTCACGCACTGGCCGAACGTCAAACTCTGGATTCAGGACGTCAACAACCGCGGCGGTCTCAAGGTCGGCAACAAGCAGATGAAGCTGGAGCTGGTCGAATATGACGACAAGACCAGCGGCGAAGAGGCGGTGAAGAACATCCAGCGCCTTGCCACGGTCGACAAGGTGGACTTTATTGTCACGCCTTACTCGACCGGCCTCAATGTTGCCACGGCGCCGCTGATCGCGCGTTATGGCTACCCGCATATCACGACCAGCGCCGCGACCGATAACGTCGCCGAATTCGCCAAGCGCTGGCCGAATTCGTTCTGGCTGCTTGGTACTTCCAAGCAACTGGCGGAAGGCGTGGCCGACGCGCTGGTGAAGCTGCGCAACTCCGGCGCCATCGGCAAGCGCGTGGCGCTGGTCAATGTCGCCGACGCATTCGGGCTCGAACTGCTCAATGCCGGCAAGCCCGCCTTGCAGAAGGCCGGTTTCGACATCGTCTATGAAGCGTCCTATCCGCTCGGTACGCAGGATGTCGCGCCGATCATCAGCGCGGCCAAGGCGGCGAACCCGGATGCTTTCGTCGCCTTCTCCTATCCGCCGGACACGTTCGCGCTCACCGAGCAGGCGCAGATCCAGAAATTCGATGTCGGCGCCTTCTATGTCGGCGTCGGCACGGCGTTCCCGGGCTATGCGGGCCGCTTCAAGGACAATGCCAATGGCGTCATGGGCGTCGGCGGCATCAACCCTGACTCCAAGGCGATCCAGGAATATCGCAAGAAGCATAAAGAGGTGACCGGTGCCGACCCTGATTCATGGGCGAGCGCCGTGACCTATGCTGGCCTGCAGATCCTGGAACAGGCGATCGAGCGTGCCGGCACCACCGACAAGGCGGCCGTGATCGCCGAGATCAAGAAGAAGCCCTTCACCACGGTGGTGGGTGAGATCTCGCTGGCCGACAACATCAACCACAATGTGTGGTCTGTCGGCCAGTGGCAGAATGGATCGTTCAACGGTGTCGCCTCCAAGGGCGTCGACGGCGCGAAGGCGCCGGTCAAGAAAGAAGCCTGGAAGTAAGAAGAACGATCTGACGATCTCGCATCCGGCGCGGCCATTGTGCTGCGCCGGATGAGTTCGCGTGGGAAGAGGAATGGAAACGCTCGTTACCGGCATTCTGCTCGGCGGCACCTACGCGTTGATCGCGCTGGGGCTGACGCTGCAATACGGCGTCGCGCGCATCATGAATCTCGCCACCGGCGAGACGCTGGTCGCCGCCTGCTTCATCGCCTTCTGGCTGTTCGCGTCGTATCAGGTGAGCCCGCTCTGGGGGCTGTTCATCATCGCGCCGATCGCGTTCGTCATTAATTGGGCGATCTATACCTATCTACTGCGGCCGCTGGTCGATCGCGCCAGGAATGCCGGCATGCTGGAGGTGGATTCCATCCTTGCCACCTTCGGCCTGCTGTTCCTGTTTCAAGGTCTGATGCTGCGCAGCTTCGGCGGCGCCTACACGTCCTATACATTTCTCGCCGAGCGGTTTGAAATCTTCGGCGGCTTTTATGGCCTTAACCGCGTTGTCGCCTTCGTCGCCGCCTGTCTGATCGCAGTGGCGCTCTATCTCTTTCTCTACAAGACGCGCTACGGCACCGCTGTGCGCGCTGTCGCCGTCAATCCGAATTCGGCCAATCTGGTCGGCATCGACGTTGCGAGCGCAGCCGCTTTGGCTTTCGCACTCGGCGGCGCACTGACCGCCTGCGGTGGCACGTTGCTGTCGACCTATTACACCTTCAATGCGTCGATGGGGGTCGTCTTCACCATGAAGGCGCTGATCATCGTCATCATGGGCGGCGTCGGCGATGTGCGCGGCGCGGTGCTGGCGGCGCTCATCCTCGGCATAGCCGAGACGGCCGTGGCGCGGCTGATCGATCCCGGCCTGACGCTGGCTGCAACCTACGCCTTGTTCACGCTTGTGCTGCTGTTCCGGCCGCAGGGCATTTTCGGCAGGCAGCAGACATGACGCGCCTCTCATCCGATGAAATCCGGATCGCGCTGATCGGTGCGGCCGTCGTTGCAGCCGCTGCGACGCTACCGCTGTTCGATCAGGGTTATTATCTATCGCTGGCGCTGAACATCGTTCTTTATGCGGCGCTCTGTACGGCCTGGACGCTGTTCTCCGGCCCGACGCATTATATCTCGCTGGCGACCGCGGCCTTCTTTGGCCTCGGCACTTACGCGGTCGCGCTTGGCCTCGACTATCTGCCGTATCCGCTGCTCGTCATCATCGGCGCTGCCGTTGCTGCGATTCTCGCCGGTCTCGTCGGCGCCGCGACACTCCGCATCTCCGGCGTCTATTTTGTCATCTTCACGCTCGGCCTTGCCGAACTTGTCCGCCAGATCGTGTCTTGGCTGCAGACCAAGCTGTCCACGCGAATGGGGCTTTACGTCTTCACCGATTTCACCGAACAACACATCTACTGGATGCTGCTGGCACTGACGGTCGTCGTCTTCGTGACAGGCTGGCTGATCAATCGCTCGCGGCTCGGTTTTGCGATGCAGATCATCGGCAATGACGAGACCGTCGCCCGCCATGTCGGCATCGACACCGCGAAACTGAAGATCATCCTGTTCATGATCTCCGGCGCCTTCATCGGCATGGCCGGTGCGATCCTTGCGCCCCGCTATGCCTATGTCGAACCGCCATCGGCCTTCAACCCGATGATCTCGTTCCTCGTCGTCATCATGGCGCTGCTCGGCGGCACGCGGCGGTTATGGGGCCCGCTGGTCGGCGTCATCCCGTTCACGATCGTGATGGATATCGTCTCCGTCCGTTTCCCGAACGACACATCCATCGTTATCGGCCTGTCCTTCCTGCTGATTGTCTATCTGTTGCCGGATGGCGTCACCGGGCGGCTCGAGCAATTGCGTGCACGCATGAAGCACAAGCGCGTTGAAGCCGAGCCCGCAGCCTTGAAGGAGCCGGCATGACCGCGCTCGCCCTTCGTGTCACAGGTGCGCGCAAGGCCTTTGGTGGCCTTGTTGCGGTGAATGACGTCAGCTTCGACGTCCGCCAGGGCGAATTGTTCGCGCTGATCGGCCCGAACGGCTCGGGCAAGACGACGATGCTCAATCTGATTTCGGGCGCGTTGAAGCCGGATCGCGGCGATATCGATCTCGGCAGCACCAAGATCTCCGGCCTTGCCGCACACAACATCGCCCGGCTTGGCGTCTCGCGCACCTTCCAGCTCGTGCGTGTGCTGCCGTCGATGGATGCCGAGCACAATGTCATGGCCGGCGCCGTGTTCGGCCATCGCCGTGTCTGGGGCGCCGAGGCACACGATCTCGCCCGCGAGCTTCTCGCACTGGTCGGCTTGCGCGGCCGCGAGCATGTACCGGTCGCGGCCATGACCTACATCGACCAGAAGCGGGTGGAGTTGGCGCGTGCGCTGGCCTCCGATCCGCGCGTGCTGCTGCTCGATGAGTGGCTGGCCGGCCTCAATCCCAGCGAACTGAATATCGGCATCGCGCTGATCGAGAAGCTGAACCGGCAGGGCCGCACCATCATCATGGTCGAGCATGTGATGGATGCGATCCGCTCGCTGTGCGAGCGCTGCGTGGTGATGAGTTCGGGCCGCAAGATCAGGGAAGGCGGCGTCTCGGAGGTGCTGGCCGATCCGGAAGTTGTGCAGGCCTATCTCGGGGATGACGACGATGCTTGAGATCAAGAATCTCAGCGTCCGTTACGGCCGGCATCGTGCGCTGGATGGTGTCTCCGTGACCATCGCCAAGGGCGAGATCTGCGTCATCCTCGGTGCCAATGGCGCCGGCAAGTCGAGCCTGCTGAAAGCCATTGCCGGCATGGTCAAGGTCGAGCCCGGCTCCGAAATCCGCATGAACGGTGATCGCATCACCGGCATGAAGGCCTACAGGATCGTCGAGCACGGCATCGCGCTTGTGCCGGAAGGCCGCGGTATTTTCGGCGAATTGACCGTCGCGGAAAACCTTCAGCTCGGCGCTTTCCCCGGTCGCGCCCGCAGCCGTGAACATGAAACGCTGGAACGCATCTATTCGCTGTTTCCGCGTCTCGCCGAACGCAAGTCGCAGATCGCGCGCACCATGTCCGGAGGCGAACAGCAGATGGTCGCCATCGGCCGCGCCTTGATGTCCCAGCCGGACATCCTGATGCTGGATGAGCCATCGCTCGGTCTCTCGCCCGTGTTGACCAAGGAGCTGTTCCGCTCGCTGAAATCGATCGCCGCCACCGGCGTCGGCATTCTGTTAGTGGAACAGAATGCACGGCAGAGCCTGAAGATTGCTGATCGCGGTTATCTGATCGAGGTCGGATGCATCACCGGCGAGGGCGCCGCGCAAGGCCTGATGAGCGATCCGGCGGTGGTGAATGCCTATCTCGGTGGTAGCCGCGCTGTACAGGCCGGCGCCGCGATCCGTCTGCCGGCGCCGTTCGTCTTGCCCGGCGATCTCGCGGCCATCGGCCGCCTGATCGGCGCGCTGGCGATCCGCGCCGGTGCGATCCAGACGGCGTTCGCGCGTTCGCTGCGCCGGGCCGCGACGCTGCCGAGCGCCTTCATCGGCCGCTATGACCCGAAGAATGCCCCCGATCCGTGGGACGAGTTGGCTGCCACCGCGCCATCAGGCGCATCGCCGTCGCGCATGTCCATTGCAAGCGATGCCCGCAAGCTGACCGATCACGCCGCCGAACTGGCGAAAGCCGCCACGTTGCGTCATGCGCGGCATATCCGTTCGCTGCGCGCCACGCGCGAAAACCCGTCGGCCTTCATCGGGCTTTATGATCCCGCGACTGCCCTGAACGATATCGATCCGCTCGATCCCGGCACGCTGGCAAAGTCTGCGGGCGATCGCCTGGCAGATCACATCCGCGCGCGGCGCGCGGAGCTGCCGGTGCCGAGTGCCTTTGCGCGCCAAGCCGATATTGCGCCGCCCGAGGCACCGACAAAACATCCCGCGCTCGGTCACAACAGCCGAAGGTTCGATATCGACGCCGAGCGCCAGCAGGACATCGCACCGCCAAGGAACGAGATCGATGTCGCCGCACTCGTCACGCGCGCATCGACGATCCATGCCGCGCATGTCGCATCGCGCCGCAAGACACTGACCATCACAACGCTGAAGTCGGATGAGGTCCTGCGCAAGGACAAGTCCGGCTGACGCAACCCGACACAACGAGAGCTGATGATTTCAAGGAGACAAGAGATGGCACGCGTATTCGAAGGCCAATCCGTCGGTGGCCGCTCCGCCACCCGCAAGATGTTTCGCGATCTCAATCCCGCCGACGGCTCGGTCTGGGCCGAAGTGCCGGATTGCGGCCGGGCCGAAACCGCAGCGGCGATCGAGGCCGCACATGACGCCTTTGCCGAATGGTCGGCGCTGCCTTTCACCAAGCGCGCGCATTACCTTGAGAAGGCAGCCGAGATTTTCGAGAAGCGCAAAATGGAAATCGTCGATGCGCTGCAGGCCGAAGGCGGCGGCTGGTTCGGCAAGGGCATGTTCGAAACCGGCTATACAACTGAAGTATTTCGCGCGGCCGCAGCGTCAGTCTGGCAATCGACCGGCGAAGTGCTGCCGTCCGAATACGGCAAGGTGTCGATGGCGGTGCGCCGTCCCATGGGCGTGGTCTCGATCATCAGCCCGTGGAATTTCCCGTGTATCCTGTCGTCGCGCGGCTTTGCGTTTCCGCTTGCCGCCGGCAACACCATCGTGCTGAAGCCTTCGGAAGAGACGCCTTATTGCGGCGGCCTGCTGTTCGCCGAGGTGTTCGAGGAAGCGGGTCTGCCGAAAGGCGTGTTCAACGTCGTCACCTGCTCGCGCGATCATGTGCAGGAAGTCGGCGACGAACTGATCGAGCATCCCTATGTGAAGGGCATTTCCTTCACCGGCTCGACCGCAGTTGGCCGGCAGATCGCGGCCAAGGCCGGTGCGCACCTGAAAAAATGCTGCGTCGAACTCGGCGGCAAGGACTCGTTGATCGTGTGCGATGACGCCGACATGGAGCGCGCGACGCAGGCGGCGAATTTCGGCTCCTTCATGCATCAGGGCCAGATCTGCATGTCGGTCGAAAAGGTTCTCGTGCACGAGAAGATCTACGACGACTTCCTGAAGAGGTTCGTTGAGCGCGCGAAGAAGCTGAAGGTCGGCGATCCGACCAAGAGCAAGGAGCACATCATCGGCCCGCTCATCAACGACAAGCAGGTCGGCAAGGTGCGCGAGCAATTGGAAGACGCGATCGCCAAGGGCGCGAAGGTCGTGCTGGGTGGCAAGATCGAAGGCCGCTTCGTCGAGCCGACGATCCTGACCGGCGTCACGCCCGAGATGAAGCTCTATCAGGACGAGACCTTCGGTCCGGTGGTGCCGGTCATTCCCTTCCGCACCGACGACGAAGCGATCCAGATCGCCAACGACACCGAATATGGCCTGTCGGCCGGCGTGATGACGCGGGACGAAGGCCGCGGCCTCGCCATCGTCGGCAAGCTCGACACCGGCAATTGCCACATCAATTGCTCGTCGGTGAATGACGAGCCGCATGTGCCGTTCGGCGGCTTCAAGGCCTCCGGCGTCGGCAAGCATGGCGGCCGCTGGTCGCTGGAGACCTTCACCGAGACGCGCTGGATCACGATGGATCGCGGCGGCCGTCCGTTCCCGCCGATGTTCTGAGTAGTCGGGGACGCAAATAACATTATATTGCGCGGATGGCGCCGGCTTGCGGGCCGGCGCCTGAACTTTTCCCGTTCCCAATGCTACAAACCTTGTGGCTGACCGCATTCGGCAGCCGGCATGTGGGGCGTTGCGCATGGGGCTTTATGTCATCGGGGGGCTGGTCCTTGCCCTCGCGGCCTATCTCGTCTGGATTTTCAACCGGCTGGTGCGTGAGCGCAATCTCGTGCGCGAGGGCTGGAGCGGCATCGACGTTCAGTTGCGGCGGCGCACCGATCTCGTGCCTAATCTGGTCGAGACCGTGAAGAGTTATGCCGTGCATGAGCGCAAGCTGTTCGAGGATATCGCCAAGATCCGCTCCGACAGCATCGCTGCATCGAACGTCAAAACGCAGGAGAATGCGGAGCGCGAGCTGCAAGGCGCGCTGTCGCGCCTGATCGCGCTGAAAGAGGCCTATCCCAATCTCAAGGCCGACCAGAATTTCCTGAAGCTGCAGGAGCAGCTCGCCGAGATCGAGGACAATCTGCAGATGGCGCGGCGCTACTACAATGGCAGCGTGCGCAACCTGAACATCATGATCCAGTCTTTCCCAAATGTGCTGATCGCGCGCCCGCTCGGCTTCAACGAAGCGGATTTCTTCCAGATCGATGCGGGTGAGGGTGCGACGCCGCAGGTGACTTTCGAGCGAGCGACGTCATGATGATGGTTGTGCGCGCCGCGCTTGCGGCGCTGGTTCTCGCGGTCTCGCTCCAGTTTGCGCAGGCGGACGAGCGGATCCTGCAATTCATCAGCGACGTGAAGGTCGAGACCAACGGCGAATTGCTGGTCACGGAGACCATTCGCCTGCGGGCGGAGGGGCGGGAGATCCGCCGCGGCATCCTGCGCGATTTTCCGACGGTCTATACGGCGCGCAACGGCCGTCGCGTCGAGGTCGGTTTCGAGGTGGAATCGGTGACGCGCGGCGGGGCCGATGAAAGCTATTCGCTTGAGCGGCTGAACAATGGCGTGCGCGTCCGCATCGGCAGTGCCGACCGCACGCTGACGCCCGGTCAGATCACCTATGTGATCCGCTATCGCACCACGCGGCAGATCGGCTTCTTCGATGGCTTCGACGAGCTTTACTGGAATGCGACCGGAACGGGATGGACCTTCCCGATCGATGTCGCGGAAGCGCGGATCACGCTGCCCGAGCCGGTGAACTTCACCCAGACCGCGTTCTATACCGGCCCGCAGGGCGCCACCGGCAAGGATGCGGCGATCATCGAGCAACGGCCCGGGATCATTGTCTTTCGCACCACGCGACCCTTGCCGTCTCATAACGGCCTCACAATTGCCGCGGCCTGGCCGAAGGGCATCGTGACGCCGCCGAGCCAGGCACAACTGGCGCGCTATTGGTTGCGTGACAATCTCCCCGTCTTCATCGGCGGTGCCGGTCTGTTGCTGCTGCTCGGCTATTACCTCTATGCGTGGCTGAAAGTCGGGCGCGATCCGCGTCGCGGCACCATCATTCCGCTGTTCGCGCCGCCGAAGGACATGTCGGCGCCGGCCGTGCGTTATGTCGCGAATATGGAATTTGACGACCGCACCTTCAGCGCCGGCATTCTTGATCTCGCCGTGCGCGGCGGCGCCAAGCTGGTCGATGTCGGCAAGGACATGCAGCTCAAATACGTCGGTGCGGGCATCAATGTGTCGGGTCCGGTCGAGGCAATGGCAAATGAGCTTTTCAGGTCAGGATCATCCTTGTCGCTCGACAACAGCAACCACAAGAAGGTCGGCGCGGCCAAGAACGCGCTTCGCAGGGCATTGTCAGACCTCTATGCCGGCAAGCTGTTCAGCAACAATTATAGCTGGTCGAGCTTAGGTCTTGGTCTGTGGGTCGTTATGGTGGCGGCGGTCGTGTTGTCGATTTTCCTGATCTACGGAGCAGAACTCGGCGGCGCGTCTTTGTTCGGGATCGCGTTCTCCGCGCCCGCGGTCATGGTGATCACGGCCTTCGTGCTTGGCCTCTTCACCGGACGCACGACGTTCCTGATGGCGCTGTTCGGCATTTTGTTTGCCGGGGCCTTCGCGGCGGCAGGCTTGGGTGTGCTGTTCGGCTCGGCTTATTCGATCACCGACTCGGTCTGGTCGTTCCCGTTCATCGTGATGCTGACGCCAGTGCTGGCTGCGCCGTTCGTCGGCATGTCGTTCCATTTCCTCAAAGCGCCGACGGTTGCGGGCCGCAAGATCATGGATGAGATCGAGGGCTTCAGGCAATATCTCGGCGTCGCCGAGGAGGACCGGCTCAACCATCTGCACCCGCCGGAAAAGACGCCGGAATTGTTCGAGCGCTATCTGCCTTACGCGGTCGCGCTCGATGTCGAAAACCGTTGGGCCGAGCGCTTTGCCGGCGTCCTGGCGGCAGCAGCCGCAGCGGGAGCCACGACAGCGGCGTGGTATTCGGGCCATCGCGACATCAATAGCGATCCTGGCGGCTTTGCCGATCGCATCGGCAGCACGTTGTCGAGCACAGTTGCGTCCGCTTCGACGGCGCCGGGTTCGAGCGGCGGCGGTTCGTCGGGCTCGAGCGGCGGTGGATCGTCCGGCGGCGGTGGCGGTGGTGGCGGCGGATCAGGATGGTGAAGCAATCGCTTCTTATGTTGACGTGTTTTTCTTAACGCGAACCGGTGCCATGTCGATCGAAAACGCTTTTATTTGCTTGAGGGCAGCAGACTGACCTTGCGATTCTTCATCATGCGCAGCAGCGACTCGCGCAATTGCTCGTATTCCCTGGTGCTGAAACCCTTCGTCGCCGCGCGATATTCATCGACCGCCAGCGGCAGCATCTTGTCGTAAATGCCGCGTCCCTTCGCCGTGATATGCAGGTTCACGACGCGCGAGTCCTTCTCGCCATTCTGCCGCGCAATGTAGCCGCGTTTTGCGAGATTGGCGACGAGACGGCTGACGCTCGGCTGCGGGATCACGGTTGCTTCGGCCAGTTCGGTGAGGTTCACGCCCTCATGCGCGGCCAGCACAGCCAGCACGCGCCAGTCCTGAAACGTGAAGCTGCGCTCGCGCAATGCCTCCGCCAGATTCTGATTCATCCGCGCAATCAGGCGGTTCATCAGATAGGGCAAAAGATCGTCGAGATGTTTCTCGCTTTTCTTGCGGATGTTTCGGGGGCTCTTCCTGGGCGCTTTTGTCATGGCCTTAATTGATCATGCGCGGAAGCCACGTCGCGAGCGGAGGGAATATGACGATCGCTGCCAGCACCGCGAGGCCGAACAGGACATAAGGCAGGACAGCCATATAGATCTGATTCATCGTGATTTGCGGCGGCGCCACGCCCTTCATTGCAAAAAGCAGGAGGCCAAAGGGTGGCGTCAGCAAGCCGAGTTGCATGCAGATCAGGAAGATGATGCCGAACCAGATCGGATCGATGCCCAGCTTGATGACCAGCGGCATGAAGAAGGGCAGGGTGATCAGCATCATCGACACCTGGTCGACGAAGCAGCCGAGGAACAGCAGGATCAGGATCATGCCGATCAGCACTGTCATCGGCGACAGCCCTTGTCCCGTGATCAGGCCGATGATGCCGTTCACGACGCCGGAGAAGCTCAGCACCTGCGAGAAAGTCGTGGCGCCGACGATGATGAACAGGATGGTGCCGGAAATCGCAACGGTCCCGATCAGCGACTTCATCAGATTGCTGATCGTCAGACCGCGATAGATGATGGCGGCGATGATCGTGCCGGTCGCGCCGAGGGCGGCCGCTTCTGTCGGCGTCGCCCAGCCGGCTGACATCGCGCCGACGACAAGACCGAAGATAGAAAGCAGCGGCAGCACGTAGATGAAAAACGGTCCCCAGCGCTCCCAGGTGCCCGGAGCTGTCTCAAGCGTTTCGGCCGGCGCCAGCGACGGATTGATCAAAGCGCGCAGCACGATATAGCCCACGAACAGCGTACTGAGGATCAGGCCCGGCACAATGCCGCCGATGAGAAGGCCTGAAATCGAGATGCCGGCGAGGCTGCCGAGCAGCACCGTCAGCGCCGATGGCGGGATCAGCATGTCGACGCCGCCAATGCCCATGATCGGTCCCATCGCCAGTTTCGGATCATAGCCGCGTGCGAGCATGGTCGGCAGCATCAGGCTGCCGAGAAGCGCGGTCGTGGCGATGGTCGAACCGGAAATGGCGGAAAATACGGTGCCGGCGACAATAGCGATGACGGAGAGGCGCCCCGGTACGCGGCGGATCAGGACCGCGAAAGCGTCGATGGCCTTCATGGCGACGCCGCTCTGGAACAGCACTTCCCCCATCAGCACGAAGAACGGGATCGGCGTCAACGCAAAGGAGGTGACGGATTGAACCGCATTGCGGTTGAACTGAATCAGGCCGGATTCACCGCCAAGGAAAATCCAGGCGCCGACGAGATTGATTGCGAAAAAGGCGAGCGCGACCGGCAGCCCGAGCGCCATGACCGCGCAAAGGCCGCCGAACAGGATGATGGTTGCTTCGATCCAGTTCATGCGTCACGCGACCGAAGTCGCCTCCTCGCGGAGGTTGCGGCTTTGCATCAGGCGCCGGAAACGGAAGATGAATTCGATCGCCAGCAGCAGGAACGAGGCCGGCAGGGGCGCCAGCATCCACCATTCCGGGAAGACGAGATTTTTGATGGTGATCGAGCCGTTGCGATAGGCTTCAAATGTCATAAGCCAGGCATAGCGGATCATCGCGACGCAGACGATGAAACCGATAATGTCGCCGGCGGCTTCCATCACCCAGGCCACCCGTTTGGGAACGGTGGTCAGAATGAGATCGAGCCGCACATGCTGTCCGCGCCGCAGCAGCCAGGGTGCGGTAAGCAATGTGATGAGATAGAGGGCGTATTCGGAGACTTCGTTCGACCAGGCCAGGCCCATGACGAACAGATTGCGCAACAGGATGTCGCCGGTGACGATGATCACCATCGCCAGCAGCAGCAGCGCGGCGGCACCTGCAAGAGCGTCGAGAAGCCGCCCGTAAAGATCGGAGAGTTTTTGCACGTCCCACTTCGTTCCTGTTGCGGGACGCCGGATGCGATCCGGCGTCCCTGAGTCATTTTAATTTCCTGCCAATGCGCGGAGTTTTTTGCCGCTTTCCGGCACTTTGGCGATGACGGAATCCCAGGCGACGTCGTTGGCCTTCTTCAGGAAGGCTTTCGAGGCTGCCTCATCAAATTTGATCTCCTGGATACCGGCCTTGGCCTGACGCTCACGCTCGGCTTTCACAAGCTCCTGACTTTCGGTCGCATCAAGTCCTTCAAGCCACAAAGCCGCGTCGCTCAGCACCTTGCGCTGTGCGTCGTTCAGGCTTTTCCAGGTGTCGTTGTTGACCAGCACGTTGACCTCGACGCTGTAAAAAGGCGGCTCCATGCGGAACTTGGTCACCTTCTCCCAGCCAAGATCGAACACGCCGAGGATCGGCCAGCCATATCCGTCGGCCACGCCGCGCTCCAGCGCCGTATAGACTTCACCCGGAGGGGTGGTGATCGGTGTGCCGCCGAGCGCTTGCACGATATCGCGATAGACGGGCGTCACGCGGATCTTGAGGCCGGCAAAATCGGGCTTTTCGATCTTCTTGTTCAGGTAGAGGTGGAACGGCACCGAAACGAACTGGCGGGCCAAATAATATGAGTTGAGCTTCTGGTTATGCAGTTCGTTGATGTAAGCCCAGGTGCCGTTCTTGCGCTGTTCGGCCGTCGGCGTGTTGATCAGTTTAAGCGCGTCCGCTTCGGGCATCAGGTTCGTATAGAAGGCTCCGGTCACATTGGCGATGTCCACCACCTTCGAGCGTACGGCATTGCCGACTTCGAACGGCGGGATCGCGCGCGGTCCGCCGATATAATTGATCTGGATGACGCCCTTGCCGTCCTTGTTCACCTTCTCGATGAAGCGTTCAAAATTCTTGGAGAATTGGGTTCCTTCCGCAAATGACGTGACCGCGCGCAGGGTGACTTCCTGCGCATGGGCCGCCGTCATCGTGCCAGCCAGCACGAGCGCGGATACAATCGACATGAGTTTGCGATCCATCAGTTAACCTCCCAGGATGGCGCTTGAATTATATTCTTTCGAATATATTCCCGGCCCACTCTGGGAAGTCAATTTTCAAGATTGGTCAAGGCCTCCGGTGCCTTATTTCAAGGTCCGGCGGCCCGTGACGCAGCCCTTACCCGCCGTTCAAAGCCCGCAATTTCTTGCCGAATTCCGGTGTGCGTGCGATCACGGCGTCCCAGGCGAGGTCATTCGCCTTTTTCAGGAATTCCTGTGAGACGGCCGGTGCCAGATCGATCGTTTGCACCCCGGCTTTGGCTTGACGCTCGCGCTCGGCCTTGACCATGTCAGTGTTTTCGGTGGCGTCCAGGGCTTCCAGCCAGGCTGCAGCATCAGTCAGCACCTTGCGCTGCGCGTCGTTCAGGCCTTTCCAGGTGTCCTGATTGACCAATACCCCGACATCCACGCTATAGAAGCCGGGATCGATGCGGAATTTGGTCACCTTTTCCCAGCCCAGATCGAAGATGCCGAGGATCGGCCAGCCATAGCCGTCAACCACGCCGCGCTCGAGGGCGGTGTAGACCTCTCCCGGAGGGGTCGTGATCGGCGTGCCGCCGAGGTTCTGGATGAGATCGCGATAGACCGGCGTCACTCGCACTTTCAGCCCCGAGAAGTCGAGTTTATCGACCTTCTTGTTCAGATAGATGTGGTAGGGCACCGAGACGAACAGGCGGGCGAGATAGTGGGAGTTGAGCTTCTGCCGGTGGACCTCGCTCAGCAGGTCCCAGGTTCCGTTCTTGCGCTGCTCGGCGGCCGGCTTGTTCAGCAATTTGATGGCATCGGCTTCCGGCATCAGATTGGTGTAGAATGCCGCTGCGACATTGGCGATATCGACAACCTTCGAGCGTACGGCATTCCCGACCTCGAAGGGCGGCATGGCACGCGGTCCGCCGATGTAATTGATCTGAATGACGCCTTTGCCGTCCTTGTTGACCTTTTCGACGAAGCGCTCGAAAGGCGCTGAAATCTGGCTTCCTTCGTTGAAGGACGATACTGCCCGCAAGGTCACTTCCTGGGCCATCGCCAATGGTGCGTTGCACAAAAGAAGAGCGGACACTGCCAAAATTGAACTCACACGCATTCTGTTATCCCTGTTGGCCGGTACGGTTTCGAATTATATTCTTTTGAATATAATTTCCCCGCTGTATCATGGGTTAAAGCCCTGCCGGGGGTATGCAACAATCCGGCCAATCTGGAGAGCGTGATGGCTGAGCGGTCATTCAAAGAAGAAGTCAAACAGCTCAAGCTCGGAGAAGGCGAGGAGTTCAAGGGCGAAGCCATCCTCGCGGTGACAAAGGCGCTGTTGCAGTCGGGCGTGTCGTATGTGTCGGGCTATCAGGGTGCGCCGATCTCGCATCTGATCGATGTGCTCAACGATGCCAACGAGATGCTGCAGGAGCTGGGCGTACGCTTCGAATCGAGCGCCAACGAAGCTGCGGCCGCCGCTTCTCTTGCGGTGTCGGTGAATTATCCGCTGCGCGGTGCTTGTACCTTCAAGGCGCCGGTCGGCACCAATGTCGCCTCCGACGCGCTCGCGAATCTGTCGTCCGGCGGTGTGAAGGGTGGTGCACTCATTATCGTTGGCGAGGATTATGGCGAGGGCTCCTCGATCATGCAGGAGCGCAGCCATGCCTTTGCGATGAAGTCTCAGATGTGGCTGCTCGATCCACGGCCGAATGTGCAGACCATCGTCGATATGGTCGAGAAGGGCTTCCAGCTGTCGGAGGTCAGCAACACGGCCGTGATGCTGCAGCTTCGCATCCGTGCCTGCCATGTCTATGGCAGCTTCATTGCCAAGGATAACAAGCGATCCGAATTCTCGCGCCTCGATGCTTTGCAGAATCCGACACGTGACGTCACGCGTTATGCCTTGCCGCCCTTCACCTATCAGCACGAGCACGAGAAGGTGGAGCAGCGCTGGCCTGCGGCGGTGAAGTTCATCAAGGACAACAAGATCAACGAATTCTTCGATGGCGACGCCAAGGATGTCGGCATTGTCATGCAGGGCGGCATGTATAACGGTGTGCTGCGCGCCATGGAGATCATGGGGCTGGCCGACGTCTATGGCAACAGCCGCATCCCGCTCTATGTGCTGAATGCCACTTATCCGCTGGTCGATGACGAATTCGTGGAATTCTGCGCGGGCAAAAAGGCGATCCTGGTGGTCGAGGAAGGCCAGCCGGAATTCATCGAGCAGGCGATCAACACCATGCTTCGCCGCAAGGACATCCAGACCAAGGTGGAAGGCAAGTCCGTGCTGCCGATGGCCGGTGAGTATACCGGCTCCGTGTTGAAGGCCGGCTTGCAGAAATTCTGCACCAACCACCGGCCTGATCTTCTGGCACCGAACGAGCCGCCGCAGACCAACAAGAGCCTGCCGGCTGCCCTTGAAACGCTCGGCAACAATGTGCAGGGCCGCCCGCCAGGCTTCTGCACCGGCTGTCCCGAGCGCCCGATCTTCTCGGCAATGAAACTGGTCCAGCGCGAGGTCGGCCCGCTGCATATCAGCGCCGATATCGGCTGTCATACCTTCGCATCGTTGCAGCCGTTCAACCTTGGTCAGACGACAATGGGCTACGGCCTTGGCGGCGCCGGTGCGTCGCCGTTGTCAGGGCAGGGCGGCAAGCGTCCGGTGGCGATCGTTGGCGACGGCGGCTTCTGGCATAACGGCCTTGTCTCCAGCGTCGGCCATCAGGTGTTCAACAAGACCGACGGCGTGATGCTGATCGTCGATAATGGTTATGCGGCCGCGACCGGCGGTCAGGACATCCTGTCGTCGTCGGCCAATGTCGAGACGCGTTCGACCCAGCATCCGATCGAGAAAGCCGTGCGTGGTGTCGGCGTGGAGTGGGTCAAGCACATCACCCGCACGTACGACGTCACCAAGATGCGCGATACCCTGCGCGAGGCGCTGACAACGGATGTCAAAGGCCCGAAGGTCATCATTGCGTCGTCGGAATGCATGCTGAACAAGCAACGTCGCGTGAAGCCGCTGCTGCGTGCGGCCGTCAAGCGCGGCGAGCGCGTGGTGCGGGAACGCTTCGGCGTCGATCCGGACACCTGCACGGGCGATCATTCCTGCATCCGCCTGTCGGGCTGTCCGTCGCTGACGATCGCGCCGAACCCCGATCCGCTGCGCCGCGATCCGGTGACCAAGGTCATCAATTCCTGCGTCGGTTGCGGCAATTGCGGTGAGGTCGCCCACGCGGCGATTCTGTGCCCGTCCTTCTTCCGCGCCTCGATCATCGACAACCCGACCGGATGGGATCGCTTCAAACAGCGCATTCGCGACGCCGTGATCGGCTTCTTCCAGCGCCGGCTTGAGCGCAAGGTGGTGACGGCATGAACACGAACACCATCTGTATTCATTTTCCGCTCGTCCCCGCGAAGGCGGGGACCCCGAGCGAAATAAAAAGCATCTGTTATGTGACTCTGGATTCCCGCGTTCGCGGGAATGAGCGGAGATTGGTCGCATGAACACGCCTCTCGTTGATACGCGCGGTGCGGCCCGCATCCGGCCGATCAGCATTGCCATTCTCGCCATGGGCGGCGAGGGCGGCGGCGTCCTGGCTGACTGGGTCATCGATCTTGCCGAGCATGGTGGCTATCTCGCCCAGAAAACGTCGGTGCCGGGCGTCGCGCAGCGCACCGGCGCGACGGTCTATTATGTCGAGCTATTCCCGAAGGCCGCCGCACGCGAGCAGAAGCCCGTTCTGGCGCTGATGCCGGTGCCCGGCGATGTCGATATCGTGCTGGCCTCCGAATTCATGGAAGCTGGCCGCGCGATCACACGCGGACTTGTCACGCCGGACCGCACCACGCTGATCACCTCGACGCATCGCGTCTACACGATGCAGGAGCGCATCGCGCTGGCCGATGACCGCACCGACAGCAATGCCTTCCTGAAGGCAAGCGAAGAAGCCTCCAAGCGCCTGCATGCCTTCGACATGGCGAGCATTGCCGACGCGACCGGCAGCCTCGTGAGCGCCGTGCTGTTTGGCGCATTGGCCGGCTCAGGCGCTTTGCCGTTCCAGCGCATGGCCTTCGAAGCAACGATCCGCCGTGGCGGCGTGGGTGTCGAGCCGAGCGTGCGCGCGTTCAACGCAGGTTTTGAAGCTGCAGCCTCCGGCAAGATGCCGCAGGTGAAGACCGAGTTGCCGTTCGATCCGCAGGCGCGCGATGCCTCGGTGCAGGCCCTGGTTGCGCCGATCGACGATCAATTGTCGATCGTTTCGCGCCCGATCGTCAGCGCCGGTGTGGTTCGCCTGACTGACTATCAGAACGAAGACTATGCGAAGCTGTATATGAAGCGGCTCGAGCCGGTGCTGGCAATCGAGAAATCGCGTCCCGGCAAGCCGGATGAGCTTCTGACCGAAGTCGCGCGTCAGCTCGCATTGGCGATGGCCTATGAAGACACGATCCGCGTCGCCGAGCTGAAAATCCGTGCCTCGCGTTTCGAGCGCGTGCGCGAAGAGGCGCAGGTCAAGAAAGGCCAGATGCTCGAGATCGTCGAGTTCATGCATCC
>Ga0164243_10002652_pt1 | contig 29305 bp, 27 predicted proteins | sample OricompcompostOP_FD_108781 | JGI IMG/M metagenome (GOLD analysis project Ga0164243, IMG submission 108781) | Organic Plus compost microbial communities from Emeryville, California, USA - Original compost - Organic plus compost (OP) | ecosystem: Engineered > Solid waste > Mixed feedstock >... | reverse complement strand
GCGGCGGCCCCGGCCACGGCGGCCCAGACCGGCCGCTCCACCGAGATGACCAGGCCACCCAGCAGCACCTCGATCGCCGCGTAGTGTTCCGGGTTGCCGACCAGCCGGTTGGCTGCGCGCAGGCCGTGCCGATCGGCAGCGCCCGATGGCGGAACGCCGAGGTGGGTGTAGCCGGTCCGGCCGAGGTCCTCGATCACGGCCAGCGGTCCGGGCCGCTCGATGATGATCATGGTCCCAGACGCCGGAACCGGACCCGGCTGCCGGGGGACAACAGGGCAGGCGGATCGGCGTCCACGTCGAACAGCGGTGCGTCGGTGCTGCCGATCAGCTGCCAGCCGCCGGGGCTCGCGGTCGGGTAGACCGCCGACCAGTGATCGGCCAGCGCGACCGAACCGGCCGGAACGCGGGTCCGCGGTGAGCTCCGTCGCGGCACCGGCAACGGCCGCTCGACCGGTGCCAGATAGCCGAAGCCGGGAGCGAAACCGCAGAACGACACCACCCAGTCCTGGCCGGTGTGATGGTTGATCAACTCCTCGACGTCGAGCCCGAGCTGATCGGCAAGAGCGTCGAGGTCGGGCCCGTCGTAGCGGACGTCGATCGTCACCAGCCCGGTGTCCTGGGCCGGGACCGGCGGCGGTTCGATCTCGGCCAGGCTGCGCGCGAGATCTGCTGGCAGCGGCGCGGCCAACCGGAGCAGCAGGGTGCGTGCTCCGGGAACGATCGCCGCGATCTCCGGCCGGGACTGTCGATCCAGCCAGTGCAGCAGTCGCCGGCTGTCCTCCAGGTCGCGGCATTCCAGCAGCCGGGCCGAGTCGCCGTAGGGGAGCAGGCGTCGGGTCATGGCAGCCTCAGACGAACGGCGCGATCTCGATGCCCGCTTCGGCGAGCGCTGCACGAACGGTCCGTGCCATGATCACCGCACCCGGCGAATCGCCGTGTGTGCAGAAGGAATCGGCGACCCGGTCCCGTGCCGCGGCAACGGCGCGTTCGGCGGCCGTTTCGGGGTCGGTGATCAGCGCATCCGGTTGCCGACGGTCGACCAGCCTGCCGTCGGGGGTGTAGTTGCGGTCGATGAAGTACTCGGTGATGGTGCGAACGCCGCTGTCCTCGGCGATCTTCAACGCTATCGCCCCGGGCAGCCCGAGCAGGGGGAGCGGTTGGCCGAACGCGAGCAGGGCATCGACGACCGCACGGGCCTGCGGTTCGTGATCGACGACGGCGTTGTAGAGGGCACCGTGCGGCTTGACATAGCTGACCCGGCCCCCGACGCTGCGGGCGAGCGCGTCGAGAGCGCCGATCTGGTAGATGATCTCTGCCGTCAGCTCGGCGGGATCGATGTCGATGAACCGGCGGCCGAAGCCGGCAAGATCGTGATAGCCGACCTGGGCGCCGATCACGACGTTGCGGGTCACCGCCTCGCGGCAGGTCGCCAACAAGGTCTTGGGATCCCCGGCGTGGAAGCCCGCGGCCACATTGGCACTGGTGATCAACTGCAGCATCGCCGCATCGTCGCCGAGCTGCCACTGGCCGAAGGATTCACCGAGGTCGGCATTCAGGTCGATGGTCACCCTTGTGAGAATAGGTCCACCGGAACCGGGCCGGAACAGGCGTGGGGCTCGTCCAAGTATGAGTTGGACGAGCCCCACTTGTTGGCCAGGACTGATGACGCTTCCGGCCTCACCGACGATCCTGCGATCACCCCGGCCCGTCATCGACCGGGCGGCGAGTCGAAACCCGCCGGGTTGATCGTGGTCTTCATCGGATCCCGCTCCCCTTGCGAGGTGCGTGAGAGCAGTTCTACTCGCCCTGTGAGCCGAACGCAAGCCCAACGGACAAAGAAGATCCGCGAATTTCTCGGCGCCCCGATCGGTCCACAAGAAGCGCACCTTCATCCACCGAAACAGGGTCGTTGTGCACAGGTGCTGCCCTCGTCCTGGGGATACTCTGTGCCCATGGAGCAGCCGCCGCCTGACACCAAGGATTGGACCTGGACGATCCAACTGCGTTGCCCCGACTGCGGTCTGGAGGCCGGCGCGGTGTCCGTCCCGGAGGTTGCCGACCGGCTGGAGGCTGCGGCGGTGGAGTGGGTGCAGATCCTCACCCAGAATCCCGCCGCGGACCGCCGCCCTGCTCCGCTCGTCTGGTCGCCGCTGGAGTACGGCGCGCACGTCCGGGACGCGATCGAGTTGTACGACGCCCGGCTGGTGATGATGTTGGTCGAGGACAACCCGACCTTCAAGAACTGGGACCAGGACGAGGCCGCGATCGTCGGCGACTACGCCAGCCTCGACCCGGATCAGGTGGCCGCGGAGATCGCCGGTTACAGCGCGACCCTGGTGGCCAGGATCCGGGCGCTGGAGGAATCGCAGTTCGACCGGCGCGGCACCCGGTCCGATGGTGCCGAGTTCACCGTACGCACCTTCCTGCAGTACCTGCTGCACGACATCGTCCACCATCTGTGGGACGTGACCGGACAGCAGGCGGACGCCTGACGAGCCCGAGCCGAGCCGAAGGAGACCGGATGGCGTACGCGTTGAGCAAGGAGCACCAGGACTTCCGGGCGGTGATGGCCGACTTCGCCGACAACGAGGTGGCGCCGTACGCCGCGGGCTGGGACGCCGACCATCGGTTCCCGGTCGAGGCGGTCGGCAAGCTCGGGAAGCTGGGCGTCTTCGGGCTGCACGCACCGGAGGAGTACGGCGGCGCCGGTGATTTCACCAGCCTCTGCATCGCCATCGAGGAGGTCGGACGGGCCGATCAGTCGCTGGGCATCACCATCGAGGCCGGAGTCGGGCTGGGCATCAATCCGATCGCCACCTTCGGCAGCGAAGATCAGAAGGCCCGCTGGTTGCCGGACCTGGTCGCCGGCCGCGCACTGGCCGGATTCGGCCTGACCGAACCGGAGAACGGTTCGGATGCCGGCGCCACCAGGACCCGGGCCGAACTGGACGACGATGCCTGGGTGATCAACGGTGCCAAGCAGTTCATCACCAACTCCGGAACCCCGATCACCTCCCTGGTCACCGTCACCGCGCGCACCGGGACCCGTCCGGACGGTCGGGCGGAGATCTCGGCGATCATCGTTCCCAACGGCACGCCGGGATTCACCGTCGAGCAGGGCTATGACAAGCTCGGCTGGCGTTCCTCCGACACCCATCCGCTGACCTTCACCGATGTCCGGGTGCCCACTGATCATCTGCTCGGTGAGCGGGGCCGGGGCTATGCCCAGTTCCTGGCGATCCTCGACGACGGCCGGGTGGCCATCGCCGCGCTGGCGTTGGGCTGCATCCGGGCCTGTCGTGATCTTGCCGTGCAGTACGCCGGCGAGCGCAAGGCCTTCGGGACGCCGATCGGGCACAAACAGGGCGTTGCGTTCCAGTTGGCCGATCTCGATGCGATGGCCCACACAGCCGACCTGCTGGTCTATGCGGCCGCCGCGATGCGGGACGCGATCGACGCCGGCAGCGGACCGGGCAGGGGACCGGGCATGGCGGCGTACAAGCGGGCGGCCGCGATCGCCAAACTGCAGACCACCCAGTACGCGGTCACCGCCACCCGGATCGCCACCCAGGTCTTCGGCGGGTACGGCTTCATGGAGGAGTATCCGATCGCCCGGTTCTATCGCGATGCCAAGGTGCTGGAGATCGGTGAGGGCACGTCGGAGGTGCAGCGGCTGTTGATCGCCCGGGGACTCGGTCTGGATGTCGAATGACGCATGACCATGCCGCCGAGGTGGCCGCAGCGCGGGAAGCGACCCTGGCCCCGAGCGAGAAGGCCGCGGTGAAGCTGAAGAGCCAGAACAAGCTCTTCGTCCGGGACCGGATCAGGCTGCTCTTCGACGACGGCACGTTCATCGAGGACGGCCAGTTGGCCAATGCGCAGGCCGCCGGGCTGCCGGCCGACGGTGTGGTTACCGGTCGCGGGCTGGTGGACGGCAGGCCGGCGCTTGTCGTCGCCAACGATCCCGGGGTGAAGGCCGGCTCCTGGGGTGCCCGGACGGTGGAGAAGATCATCCGGATCACCGAGATCGCCCTGGCCGACGAATTGCCGATCTTCTGGTTCGTCGACTCCGCGGGTGCCCGGATCACCGACCAGGTCGAGCTCTTCCCCGGCCGCCGCGGCGCCGGTCGGATCTTCCGCAACCAGGTCGCCCTCTCGGGCAAGGTGCCGCAGATCTGCTGCCTGTTCGGGCCGAGCGCCGCCGGCGGCGCGTACATACCGTCCTTCTGTGACGTGGTGATCATGGTCGAGGGCAATGCCTCGATGTATCTCGGGTCTCCGCGGATGGCGGAGATGGTGGTGGGGGAGAAGGTCACGCTGGAGGAGATGGGCGGAGCCCGGATGCACGCCTCGGTCTCCGGTTGCGGTGATCAACTGGCCGTCGACGACGAGGACGCGATCGAGCAGGCGAAGGAGTTCTTCGGCTACCTGCCGGGCAACTGGCGGCTCACGGCGCCGGCCCGGTCCGCCGCCGGACCGGCCCGGGAGTTCACCGATGATCTGGTGCCCGCCGACGAGGCCCGCGGCTACGACATCCACAGCGTGATCGATGCCATCGTCGACGAGGACTCCTTCTTCGAACTCAAGCCGCTGTTCGCGCCCGAACTGGTCACCGGATTCGCCTGCCTTGAAGGTAATCCGGTCGGTGTGGTCGCCAACCAGCCGGCCGTCAAAGGCGGTGTGTTGTTCGTCGACTCCGCCGACAAGGCGGCGCGCTTCATCTGGCTCTGCGACGCCTTCAACCTGCCGCTGCTCTATCTCGCGGACGTGCCCGGTTTCATGATCGGCAGCGAGGTGGAACGGATGGGCATCATCCGGCACGGTGCGAAGATGATCACCGCTGTCGCCGAGGCGACTGTGCCGGCCGTTTCACTGATCGTACGCAAGGCGTACGGTGCAGGCCTTTACGCGATGGCCGGCCCCGGCTTCCAACCCGACGCCTGCCTGGCACTGCCGACCGCCAAGATCGCCGTGATGGGTTCGGAGGCCGCGGTGAACGCTGTCTACGCCAACAAGATCGCCGAGATCGCCGACCCCGACCAACGGGCGGAGTTCGTGGCCCGACTGCAGGCCGAGTACGAGACCGACATCGACATCCTGCGGCTCGCCTCCGACCTGATCATCGACGGCATCATCGAGCCGTCGGAGGTACGGCGCGAGCTGGTCGCCCGCTTCGCCGCAGCCGCGACCAAGGCCCGCACCCTCACCACCAAGCGGCACGGGGTGCCGCCGGTCTGATTGCCGCCGGTCTGATTGCCCCCGGTCTGATTGCCACGGATCTGATTGACTTGACCGCTGTGCGCATGCCAGAGGCCGAGATCGACGTCACCGAGGAACTGGTCATCGGGTTGATCCGGCAGCAACACCCGGATCTGCTGGCGCCGCTGCAGCTGGTCGCCAACGGCTGGGACAACGTGATCTTCCGGCTGGGCGACTCGCTGTCGGTCCGGCTGCCGCGCCGCGAGCTCGCCGCCGAGCTGATCACCAAGGAACAGCGCTGGCTGCCCGAACTGGCCCCGCGGCTGCCGGTCCCGATCCCGGTGGCGGTCCGGGTCGGTGTGCCGACCGACGACTATCCCTGGTCGTGGTCGATCGGACCGTGGTTCGACGGGCATGCGCTGACCGAGGTCCCGGTGCCCGGCCGCACCGCGTACGCCGCCGAAGTGGCCGAATTCTTTGCCGCCCTGCACCGGCCGGCACCGGCCGACGCGCCGCGCAATCCGGTCCGCGGTATCCCGCTCGCCGAGCGGGGACGGTTGGTCGCCGAGCACCTGGACCTGCTCGCCGCGCCGCAGTGGACCCGGGACCTGTGGGACGAGCTGGCCGCCTCGCCGGAACTGACCCGCCCGCCGTGCTGGCTGCACGGCGACCCGCATCCGGCCAATGTGCTGGTCGACGACAGACGGCTGGCCGCAATGATCGACTTCGGCGACCTCTGTGCGGGAGATCCGGCGACCGACCTGGCCGTCGCCTGGCTGGCGTTCACCGACCAGGGACGCCGGCAGTTCCGTGATCATTACACGGCGCTGGCCGGGGACGATCCGGACCTGTGGCGTCGCGCCCGCGGATGGGCGCTCAGCCTCGCTCTGTCGCTGTTGGCCAACTCCGACGACAATCCGGGCCTGGCAGCCGTCGGGCGGCTCGGACTGGACCAGGTGAAGTCAGATCGGTAGCCGCCGGAAGAGCGGCCGCGGCACGTGCCGCAGACCCGACATCACGATCCTCATCGGCGCCGGCACCCAGATCAACTCCTTGCGGTCGCGGACGGCGGCAACCGTGGCCTCGGCCACCTGTTCCGGGGTGACCGCCATCGGCGCCTCATCCATCCCGGCGGTCATCTTGGACCGGACGAAGCCTGGGCGGACGACCAGGACGCGTCCGCCGAACGGCTTGAGTGCCTCGCCGAGGCCGGAGAAGAAGCCGTCGAATCCGGCCTTGGTCGAGCCGTACACGAAGTTGGAGCGACGAACCCGTTCGCCGGCGACGCTGGACAGCGCGATGAGCTGCCCGAAGCCCTGTCCGCGGAACCGCTCGGCGACCAGCGCACCGAGGTGCACCGGTGCGGTGTAGTTGATCTCGGCCATCTGCAGGGCGGCGTCCGGATCGGTCCACGCCGCCTCGGCATCGCCGAGGATTCCGAAGGCCATGACGACACAGTCCACATCGCCGGCCTCGAACGCCTGGCCGACGACCTGCCGGCGGGAGTCGGCGTCGGTGGCTTCGAAGTCGAGCTCGGTGACCGTGCAGCCAGCCTGCTGCAGCTCCGTGGCGGCGGCGGCGCGCCGTTCACCTGGGCGGGCGGCGAGCAATACCTTCAGGCCGGGCCGTCGGCCGGCGTACTCGCGGGCGATGGCCAGAGCGATGTCGGAGGTGCCGCCGAGCAGCAACAGCGACTGGGGGACACCGAGCGCGTCGATCATAGTTCTCCTCCGAGTTTCCCTCCGAAGACGGCGACACAGATGATGATCAGCCACAGCAGGCCGAACATCTGCAGGACCCGGTCGCGGAGCACCACGTCCTCCGGCTCACCGGCCTCGCCGATGTCGATCTCCCGTGCGTACTGCAGCAGCCCCAGGGTGAACGGAGCGATCGAGATCGCGGTCCAGCCTATGCCGAACGGCCCCCGATGGATGTTGTCGAAGGCCCACAGGCTGTAGCTGATCAGCACCATCGCCGCGGACAGCATCCAGGCGAACCGCAGATAGGTGTCGGTGTAGCTGGCCAGCGATTTCCGCGTGCCGGCATCGGCGCCCAGCGAGAGCATCTCGGAGTAGCGCTTGCCGGCGACCATGAACAGCGACCCGAAGGAGGCGACCAGCAGGAACCACTGGCTCAACCCGATGCTCCCGGCCACACCGCCGGCGATCGCCCGCAACAGGAAGCCGCTGGCCACCACGGCGAGATCGATCACCGGCTGGTGCTTCAGGAAGACCGAGTAGCTGATCTGCAGCAGCAGGTAGATGATCAAGGTGGCGCCGAGCGGGACCGCGGTCAGGAAGCCGATGGCCAGGCCGACTACGCCCAGCACAGCGGCCAGCACCCACGCGGTGCCGACCGCCAACTCGCCGGCCGGGATCGGGCGGAACCGCTTCTTCGGGTGGAGCCGGTCCTCCTCGACGTCCCGGATGTCGTTGATCAGGTAGACCGACCCGCTGATCAGGCAGAAGGCGACGAAGGCCAGTGCCGACGCCCCGAGGATCGCCGGTTCGAACAGTCGTCCGGCCGCCAGCGGTGCGGACAGTACGAGGACGTTCTTGATCCATTGGTGGGGGCGGACAGCACGAATCGCTGCCGGCACCCGGCTGGACGGTCGGACCTGATCAGACATAACGACCCGAGGGTAGCCGGATTCGGACGTACGACCGTCACCGGCCGGTAACCCGTGAGAGGCCCGCGCCTGCCCTGATCGGCCATGGCGTATAACCGTTAGGCGTGACCGCCCAGACTGCGCCGGACCTGTTGACAACCGTCATCGACGCCATCGTCCCCGCCGACGACTTTCCGTCGGCCAGTGCTGCCGGCGGGCTGGATTTCCTGCAACGCGTCCGGGAACGGGACCGCCCGGAGTGGAGCCGACGGATGAACGCGGTGGTCGCCAAGATCGATGCCGCTGCCTGGCAGGTCGGCGGCAACGGCTTCATCGGGCTGGATGCCGCCGGGCGCGAAGCGGCGCTTGCGTCGGTCGGTGACGATCCGGAGTTCGGCTGGTTCGCCCGGCTGGTCAACCACGGCTATTACGGCTATCAGGCCGACGGTCGCCGCCCGGCGGCCTGGCAGATGGTCGAATGGCGGCCGGAGCCCGAGGGCGGCTGGCCGAAGGACCTGCCCGAACTGCCCTTCGACCGTCCCGGGCTGATCACTCCCGGGCAGTTGCGTCAGCGGTACGACGCGATCGTGATCGGCTCAGGTGCGGGCGGCGGAGTTGCCGCCGAACTGCTCGCCGAATCGGGCCGGAGCGTGTTGATCATCGAAGCGGGCGCCGGCCCGGCGGCCTCGGTCCTCGATCATGATCATCTGCACAATCCGCGACTGGACACCGGACTTGGCACCCTGACGGGGCCGACCGCGGACAACGCGGTGACGGTCGGTGGCGGCACCCGGGTGTACGGCGCCCAGGCGTGGCGGTTCACCCCTCAGGATCTGCGGATGGCCGGCGAGTACGGCGTACCCGACGGCAGTTCGCTGGCCGACTGGCCGATCAGCTACGACGATCTGGAGCCGTATTACACCGAGGCGGAATGGCGCTACGGAGTCAGCGGACTGGCGTCCGGCGACCCGTGGGCGGGCAACCGGTCCCGGGACTACCCGATGCCCCCGGTGGTTTCCGGCAGCGGTCGCCGACAGCGGTTGGCCGCGGGCGCGGCAACCCTCGGCTGGCAGACGTTGCCGCCGCCGCTGCTGATCAACTCCATCGGCTACCGTGGGCGCCCCGGCTGTGTGCATTGCGCGATGTGCGTCGGATTCGCCTGCCCGGTCGAGGCGAAGTCCGGGTCGCACAACACCGCCATCCCTGCGGCACTGGCGACCGGCAACGGGTTCCTGATCACCGCGACGACCGCTGAGAAGTTGGTCACCGACGCGTCCGGCCGGGTCACCGGGGTCGCAGTCGTCGGCGCGGAGGGTGGCCGGATCTGGCGGCAACAGATCGCCACGGGTGAGGTGATCGTGGCCGCCGGAGCCATCGGCACCGCACGGCTGCTGCTGGCCAGCGGCTCGGACAAGGAGCCCGACGGGATCGGCAACAACCATGATCAGGTCGGCCGACATCTGCAGGGCCATCTCTATGCCGGTGCGCTCGGGCTCTTCGAGGACGAGACCTTCGGGATCGACGGCCCCGGCCCGTCCATCGCAACCTGCGACTTCCGACACGGCAACGACGGCTTGATCGGCGGCGGGATGCTGGCCAACGAATTCGTGCCGATCCCGGCCAGCACCTTCGACTACCTGGTCGGGGCGGGCGTGATCCCGCCGTTCGGGGCAAGGGCCAAGCAGGGCATGCGCCGCTGGTCCCGCCGGATGGAGCGGGTGGTCGGGCCGATCCAGGAGGTGACCTCCGCCGACGCCCGGGTGCGCCTGGACCCCGGGGTACGCGACCGGTTCGGCAACCCGGTGGCGGTGCTGAGCGGTTCGGTCCACCCCGAAGACGTCAGGGCCAGGGATTTCATGACGGCCAGGGCCCGGGAGTGGTTGGCGGCCAGCGGCGCGTCGCAGGTGATCTCACCGGCGCCCGGAGCCCGTCCGTCCCGGCCGAGCGCCGGACAGCACCAGGCCGGAACCTGCCGGATGGGTACCGATCCGCAGACATCGGTCACGGATCCCTACGGGATGGTGTGGAGCCATGACAATCTTCTGATTGCCGACGGGTCGCTGCATGTCACCAACGGAGGGGTCAATCCCGTGCTCACCATCATCGCCAACTCGCTGCGCGTCGCAGAGCATCTCGTGAAACGCGGGGGATGAGCGACACCCTGCTGGGACGCGGGCGCGCACTGCTCTACCGGTCCCGGCTGCTCGGACCCGCGTTCGTCGCCGCGGTCGCCTACGTCGACCCGGGAAACGTCGCCACCAACACCACCGCCGGAGCGATGTACGGCTACCTGCTGCTGTGGGTGCTGGTCGGGGCGACGCTGATGGCCGGACTGGTGCAGTACCTCTCGGCCAAGGTCGGTCTGGTCACCGGTCGGTCGTTGCCGGAGCTGGTCGGTTCCCGGACTCGTACCGGGACCCGGATCGCGTACTGGGTCCAGGCCGAGCTGGTCGCGGTCGCCACCGACCTGGCCGAGATCATCGGCGGATCGGTGGCCCTGCGGCTGTTGTTCGACCTGCCGGTGATCATCGGTGCATTGATCACGACCGCGGTCTCGACCTCGCTGCTGGTCATCCAGGACCGGACCGGACAACGGGACTTCGAACGGGTGATCTCCGGGTTGTTGGCGATCGTCACGCTCGGCTTCCTGGCCGGTCTGCTGGTCGATCCACCGGATCCGCTGGGGACCGTCGAGGGGCTGGTTCCCCGACTGCACGGGACCGAGAGCGCCCGGCTGGCGGTCGGCATGCTCGGCGCGACGGTGATGCCGCACGTGGTCTACCTGCATTCGGCGCTGGTCCGGGACCGGCACGGCCCGGTCGGTGCCGATCGACTCGGGCCGCTGATCAGGACGACGCGGGTCGACGTCGGTCTGGCGATGGGGGTGGCCGGCGCGGTGAATCTTGGGATGCTGTTGTTGTCGGCCAGCGCGCTGTTCGGCCGGAACATCGGAGGGCTGGAGGACGCCCATCGCGCCCTGGGCGCGGAGCTCGGTCCGGTGATCGCCGTGCTGTTCGCCGTGGCCCTGCTGGCTTCCGGGCTGGCATCGACCTCGGTCGGCGGCTATGCGGGCGCGGTGATCATGGGCGGGCTGTTGCGCCGCCGGATCCCGATCCTGGTCCGCCGGCTGCTCACGGCCGTACCGGCGGTGGTGCTGCTCGGCATCGGTTGGGATCCGACACAGATGTTGATCTGGTCACAGGTTGTGCTGTCCTTTGGCATTCCGTTCGCGCTGGTGCCGTTGGTCAGGATCGCGCAGGACCGTACGCTGCTTGCGGCTGCGCCGACGCGACCGTTGACGATCATGGTCGCCTGGATCGTTGTCGGGTTGGTCGTCGCGCTGAATGCCGGACTGCTGGTCGGCGTGATCTCCGAACTTCTCTGAGCCGATCAATCCGCTCTTTCCAAGATCATCAACCAATGTCGCAGCAGTTCGGCGAGTTGATCCTGTTGCTCGGGGCTCAATGCGCCGAGCAGTCGGCGTTCGTTCTCCAGGTGGGCGGGCGCACACCGTTCGAACACGTCGCGGCCGCGGCGGGTCAGCGCGACGATCGATCCACGCCCGTCATCGGGATCTACTGATCTGGTCACCAATCCGGCTCGGACCAGCCGTTCGACCCGTACGCTCACCGTCCCCGAGCTGAGATCGAGTTCAGCCATCAGCCCGCGCTGACTCATCCCGCCGTCCGGGGCGGCCCGGACGAGCGTCGCCAGCACCGCAAAGTCGGCGCCGTTGAGCCCGAATCGGTCGAAGATCATCTCCTGGTCGATCGCACGCTTCAGTCGGTCGAGGCGGGTGAAGATCCTGATCGGTGCCACGTCAAGATCGGGCCGCGTGCTGGCCCAGGACGCCATCACCCGGTCCACCGAGTCACCGGCCGGTCCGCTCGTCATGACGCCGGCACAGCAGCCCTGGCCCGGACCAGTTCGGCAATCATGGAAGCCGCCGCCAAGGCCGCCACCATGGCCGCGTAGCCGAATGTCGTCGGCACCAGTCCGATCGCGCGGGCAGCGACACCGGCGATCACCGCCGGAACGGCGAAGGCGAGGTACGCAACGACGTAGATCGCCGCGATGAGCCCAGCCCGTGTCCGCGGTTCGGCGCCATTGACGAGGTGCCGGAAGGTGCCCAGGAAGCCGGATCCGAAGCCTGCGCCGGCGATCACGCTGCCGATCAACAGGACGGCACCACTGCCGGCTGCCACCCCGGCCATGGTTACGATCACTCCGCCGATCAGCACGGCGCAGCCTGCCAGCATGGTCGTTTTCGGTGGCCAGGACCGGACGATCAGGCAGCTGATCGCTCCGGCGCCGCACAGTGCGACGACGACGGCACCGCCGAGCATCAGGTTCGCCGAATGCTCGATTTCCATGATCAGCGATGGGCCGAGCGACAGGTAGAGCCCTCCCAGCGCCCAGCACGCGACCAGACATGGAGTCGCGGCCAGGAACGCCGGTCGATTCGGCGGATCGACGCCGACCCGCGGGATCAACGACAGACGTGATCTTGTGGTCACCGACTCCGGCACCGTCACCATCGCGGCGGCAAGCCCGAGATAGCTGATCAGCAGGACCAGATACACCAGGCGCATGGGCTGCGGCGCATATTGCACCAGCAGGCCGGCGATCAGCCCTCCGACAGCCAGTCCGGCGGTCGGCATCACGGCATTCATCAACGGTCCCCGGCCGGGCCGGTCGGCTGGCTGCAGATCGAGCAGCGCGGCACTGACCGCAGCGGTGACCAGGCCGGTCGCAATGCCCTGGGCGATACGGGCCAGATACAGCCAGGTCACACCGGTGGCGAGCAGGAACAGAATCATCGCCAGCGACTGCAGCCCGAGCGCCGACAAGATCACCGGCCGCCTGCCGAGGGCGTCGGACAGCGTGCCCGAAACCAACAGGGTGCCCAGTAATGCGATCGCGTAGATCGCGAACACTGCGGTCACGGTGACCGGCGAGAATCCCCAGTTGCGCGCATAGACCCCGTACAAGGGGGAGGGTGCACTCGCACCGGCCAGGAAGGCGGCAAGGACCGCGGCGACCACGATGAATGCGCCTGGTCGGCCCCGGCCGCCGGACGCTGCTTCGGACGGCTTCACGGCCTCCGACAATAGCTTGGGGGCAAGCTATATGTCCACGGCGGCGCGTGAGATCTTTCCTGCAGCGCACCACCGAGGCCGGCCGGGATGCCGCCGATCAGCTCGCCGGCTGAGCACTGACAGTCTTTCGAGGTTCTCCACAGGCTGGTGTCCGCTGCGGAGAAAGTGTCAGACCCGTCGCTTAGCGTGAAGTCATGTTCGAACCGGTGATGGACGGACTGGGTCCGCGCGAGACGCTCGCGGCCCTGGAACAGTCCGTGCTGCAACAGGTTCGGGCGGAATGCGCCCAACTGGAGCTTGCGGCGCATTGGGCGGTGCAGCATCCCGGCGAGTCCGTCGAATCCGGCGACGTGCCGGGAGCGGAACGGCCCATCCGGCTCGGCGGAGACGGTACTCCCGAGATCGCCGAATTCGCTCCGGTCGAACTCGGTGCGGTGATGGGCCTACCGGAATGGCAGGCCCGCGGCCTGGTCGCCGACAGTCTCGACCTGCGCTACCGGCTCCCGAGATTGTGGGAGCTGGTGCTGGCGGGTCGGATCCACGGCTGGCGGGCGCGACGCATCGCCCAACGCACCCGGGAACTGACCGCTGACGCCGCCGGGCAGGTGGACGCCGAGGTGTGGGAATGCGTGGAGAGCATGTCGTGGCAGCGGTTCTCCGACCTGCTGGAATCCAAGATCCTGCTGGCCGATCCGGACCGGGCGATCCGGTTGGCCGAGAAGGCCAAGCGGGATCGCCAGGTACACGTGTCGAAGCGTTCTCGATACGGCACCAAGACCGTGATCATGCGGCTCGATGCGGCGGATGCGAATCAGCTGGAGAACTCGATCTGCCGAGCCGCCGGCATCCTGCAGTCGTCGGCGCGCACCGGTGATCAACTTCCCGGCGTCGCCGACCGGCAGTGCGCGTCGGAGCAGGAGTTCCGCGCCCAGGCAGCAGGGCTGTTGGCCCAACCGCTGGCGGCGGCTGCGGTGATGGCTCACGACCCAGGGCGATCGGACGCGCCGGAGTGGCTGGCGAACATCGATCTGTCCAAGCTCGCGCCCAGAGCGGTGTTGCACGTCCACGTCTCGACCGAAACCCTGCAGGCCGGGACCGGGATCTGCCGGGTCGAGGGCATCGGACCAGTGATCCTGGAGCAGGCGCGGTCCTGGTTGGGCAGCGGCGTCCGGCTGCAGCTGCAACCGGTGATTGACGCCACCGACGTGACCGCCGTCGATGCCTACGAGGTGCCCGTTCGGATGCGGGAGGCCGTGCTGGCGCGTTCGCCGGCCAGTTGTTTCCCGTGGTCGACCGTGGTGTCACGGCGGATCGATCTTGATCACACCATCCCGTACCGCAAGGGTCCACCGGGCCAGACCTGGCCGGGTAATCTCGGACCGTTGGGCAGGACCGAACATCGGATCCGGACCCACGGCGGCTGGCAGGTCCGGCAGCCGGTACCCGGCAATTATGTCTGGCGGTCGGCGTACGGGTACGTCTTCGTGGTGAACAGGACTGGCACGCACGCCCTCGGGAACTCGGAGTTCGCCGACGACGTCTGGTGCGCTGCGGCCGCGATCACTCCGGCCGAACGTCGGCTCCGGGACTTCGTCCGTGACCTTCCTGCCGATGCGCCCACAACTCCGGCCAGGAGTGACCAGCCTCGATGATCATCTCCCGCAGCAGCGGGAGGCTGATACCCACGACGTTGTGTTGGTCACCCTCGATCCCGGTCACGAAGGGCCCGCCGAAACCGTCGACGGTGAAGCCACCGGCGACCTGGAGCGGTTCGCCGGTGGCGATGTAGGCATCGATCTCGGCATCGGACAGGTCGGCGAAGTGCACCGTCGTCGCCGCGCCCCGGGCGATGTCGTGCGCCAGCGCGCCGTCGACGATCTTGATCAACCGATGACCGGTGTGCAGGATTCCGGACCGTCCGCGCATTGACCGCCAACGCTGCTTGGCGACCTGGGCACTGCCGGGTTTCCCGTACGCGACCCCGTCGAGTTCCAGCACCGAATCGCAACCGACGATGATCACCGGTCCGGGGTCCCCGCGGAACTGGTCGGCAACCGCCTCGGCCTTCAGCCCGGCCAGGCTCAGCGCAAGATCGGCCGGCCGGGGCTCGGCCACCCCGGATTCGTCCACGCCGGAGACGATCACCTCCGGCTCGACGCCGGCCGACCGCAGGGTTGCCAACCGGGCAGGGGACTGTGACGCGAGAACGAATCGCATCAGATCCGGGCCAGCGCTGCCCGCAACGGATCCAACCCCATCGGACCGAGGTTCAGCGCATTGGCGTGGAAGGTGCGCAGGTCGAACGCGGCGCCGGCCCGCTGCCGGGCCTCCTCCCTTGCCTGCAGCCAGATCCGCTCACCGACCTTGTACGACGGGGCCTGGCCCGGCCAACCCAGATAGCGATCCAGCTCGAACCGCAGCGTCGGCTCGTCGGTGGCCAGATTCATCAGCAGGAATTCCAACCCGGCCTGTGGCGTCCACCGTTCACCGGGGCGGAAGCTCCACGGATTCGGGTCGGGGATCTGCAACTGCAGATGCATGCCGATGTCGATGATCACCCGGATCGCGCGGAACGCCTGGGCGTCGAGCATGCCCATCCGGTTTCCCGGGTCACTCAGGTAGCCAAGATCATCCATCAGCCGCTCGGCGTACAGCGCCCAACCCTCGCCGTGCCCGGAAACCCAACACAGCAGGCGTTGCCACCGGTTCAGCTGGTCCTTGGCGTACGCGTTCTGCGCGACCTGCAGGTGATGTCCCGGGACGCCCTCGTGGTAGACCGTGGTGACTTCCTTCCAGGTGGAGAAGTCGTCGATGCCCTCCGGCACCGCCCACCACATCCGGCCCGGCCGGGAGAAGTCTTCGGTCGGTCCGGTGTAGTAGATGCCGCCGTCGTGGGTGGGTGCCAGGCAGCATTCGATCTTGCGGATCGGGTCCGGGATGTCGAAATGGGTGCCGGCAAGATCGTCCAGTGCCTGGTCGGCCAATCCCTGCATCCAGTCGCGGAACGCTTCGGCGCCATTGATCTTGTGGGCGGGATCGGCGTCCAGCGCCTGGTACGCGGCCTTGATGTCGGTGTGTCCGTAGAGCTCCCGGGCGATCGCCTTCTGCTCACTCTGCAGCCGCTCGAGTTCCGCCCAACCCCACTGGTAGGTCTCTTCAAGATCCACCGCGGCGCCCAGGAAGTATCGGCTGTTCAGGGCATAGCGTTCCTCGCCGACAGCGTCCAGCGCCGGCGCCTTCGGGGCAAGATCGGTTTCCAGCCAGTCGGCGAAATCGCTGTAGGCCTGCCGGGCATCGGCCGCGGCCCGCCGCAGCTCACCGGCCAGGGTGTCACCGAACTCGGCCGGCATGGAGGCCACCAGTTCGTCGAAGAAGTCGTGGGAACCACTCTGCCCGGTCCAGCTGCGGATCTGGTCCACCGCTCCCTTGATCTGCCGGACGGCCGACACGTTGCCCTGCTCGGCCTCCTCGGACAGCGTCTGCCGGGTCTGGGCCAGCGGCGTGGCGACCGTACGCAGCCGGGCGGCGATGTTCCGCCACGCGTCCTCGCTGTCGGTCGGCATCAGGTCGAAGACCTCGCGCACCTCGTGTGCGGCGTCGGCGATCACGCTGACCCGGCTGGTGGTGATGTGCGCCTCGTACAACTCCGCCTGCAGGGTGAGCCGTTCGATCATCGACTCCTTCGCGGTGTTCTCGCGCTCGTCGACCGGCGTGGCGCCGTGCAGTGCTGCCAGCGTCCGCCGGTCCAGATCGGCCTGCGCGGCGAAGCCGTCGGGGGAGAAGTCGTCCCACTCGTCGTCATGACCTTCGATGCCCAGCACGGTGGCCAGGGTCGGATGCATGGCGACGCTGTCGGCGACGTACGCCTCGGCGATTTCGTCGATGGGTCGGTTCATGGACAGGACCCTACCGGCCGGCGGGAGGGCGTACAGCCGGTGCGCTGAGCAGGGACACCACACAGACCACGGCCACCAACAACAGCGAGTGGCGGACCCCGACGTGGTTCCCGATGAACCCCAGGATCGGCGGCCCGACCAGGAACGCGGCGTAGCCGATCGTCGAGACCACCGACACCCGGGCGGCAGCATGTTGCCGGTCATCCGCACCGGCCGACATGCCGACCGGGAAACCGAGCGCGGCGCCGGCTCCCCAGAACACCGCACCGATCGCCGCCAGATACGGCGACGGGGCGAAAACGAAGATCAACAGGCCGACGATCGCCGCGAGCAGACACCCCCGCAAGACCGCAACCCGGCCGAAGCGGTCCAGCAGCGAACTGCCCGCGTACCGGAAGATCGTCATCGATGCGACGAAGACGGCGAACATGATCGCGCCGATCGAACCACTGACCCGGAAGCTGTCCACGGTCGCCTTGGCCACCCAGTCGTTGGCCGAGCCCTCGGTGAGGGCGGCGGCCAGTACCACCAGGCCGATCAGCAGGGTGCGCGGTTCGGTCCAGGCCCGCCAGCGCGACGTCCGCGGTTGGTCGCCGTCGTCCTCATCGGCGTGGGCCGGCAGGAAGTACCGGGTGGCGATCAGGATCAGCACGACGCCGGCGGCGACGACGACGAACAGGTGCAGCCACAACGGCACGCCCAGCCGGGCCAGCAGGCCGCCGAGCAACGCGCCGAGGAACGCCCCACCGCTGAAGGCGGCGTGGAATTTCGGCATGATCGTCTTGCTGCCGCGGCGTTCCACCTCGGCACCCTCGATGTTCTGGGAGACGTCCCAGACGCCCATCCCCATCCCGTAGCAGAACAGCGCAACGCCGCAGGGGATCAGCCAGCCGAACAACAGGCTCAGCCCGACCACCGCGATCGCGGCGCCCAGCACCGACCCGGCGAGCCGGATGGCGCCGGCGGTGCCGAACCGTTCTGCGACCCCTCCGGCCAGCGGCAGCCCGAGCACCGAACCGATCCCGGCCATCAACAACAACAGCCCGAGCCCGCCGGGAGTGAGCTGGAAGATGCCGGCCACCGCCGGCAGCCGGGCCGACCAGCTGGCGAAGAGCAGGCCGTTGAAGCCGAACACGGCAAAGGTTGCGACCCGCGCCCGGCGCACGGTCAGGGTCGCCGTCGTCACACTCACCAACCCCGGACCGCCGCCTGCCACTTGCCGGGGCCCGGGTCGATCGGTGCCTTCACCGTCCGCCAGTACGCCGCCCAGCCGGACTGTGGCTGTTCCGGACGGGTGTCGCGACCGGCCGCCCGTACGGCGAGGAGCGCCAGCACGGCTGCGACCTCCTCCTCGGTGGGGTCCGCGGGATTCTCAGCGACGTTCACAGAGGAATGTTCCCATGTTTCTTCGGCGGAAGCTGCTCCCGCTTGGTCCGCAGCAACCGCAGCGACCGGACCATCTCGGCCCGGGTCTCGTGCGGAGCGATGACCGCGTCCACATAGCCGCGTTCGGCCGCCAGGTACGGATTGGCCAGCTCGTCGTCGTAGGCCGTCATCAACTCGGCCCGCCGGGTGTCGGGATCCTCGGCCTCGGCCAGTTCCCGGCGGTACAGGATGTTGACCGCTCCCTGGGACCCCATCACCGCGATCTGCGCGGTCGGCCAGGCCAGGTTGATGTCGGCGCCCAGATGCTTGGACCCCATCACGTCGTACGCGCCGCCGTACGCCTTCCGGGTGATCACCGTGACCAGCGGCACGGTTGCCTCGGCGTAGGCGAAGAGCAGCTTCGCGCCGCGGCGGATGATCCCGTTCCACTCCTGGTCGGTCCCGGGCAGGAAGCCGGGGACGTCGACGAAGCTGATCACCGGGATGTTGAACGCGTCACAGGTCCGGACGAACCGGGCAGCCTTCTCCGAGGCGTTGATGTCCAGGCAGCCGGCCAGGACCGACGGCTGGTTCGCCACGACGCCGACCGGCCGGCCCTCGACCCGGCCGAAGCCGGTGATGATGTTCTGGGCGAACAGCGGCTGGGTCTCCAGGAAGTCCTCGTCGTCCAGGACATGGGTGATCACGTCGTGCATGTCGTAGGGCTGGTTCGGTGAGTCCGGGACCAGCGCATCCAGTTCGCGATCCTCGTCGGTCACCTCCAGCTCGACCTCGACGGGGATGATCGGTGGCTCTTCGAGGTTGTTCTGCGGCAGGAAACCCAGCAACTCCCGGACATAGCCGATCGCGTCCTCCTCGTCGGCGCCGAGGTAGTGCGCGTTGCCGGAGGTGGTGTTGTGGGTCCGCCCGCCGCCGAGGTCTTCCATGGTCACGTCCTCGCCGGTGACCGTCTTGATCACGTCCGGCCCGGTGATGAACATCTGCGAGGTCTGGTCGACCATGATCGTGAAGTCGGTGATCGCCGGCGAGTAGACCGCACCACCGGCACACGGCCCCATGATCAACGAGATCTGCGGGATCACCCCGGACGCGTGGGTGTTGCGCCGGAAGATCTCGCCGTAGAGGCCGAGCGAGACCACGCCCTCCTGGATCCGCGCACCGCCGGAGTCGTTGATGCCGATCAGTGGGCAGCCGGTCTTCAGGGCGAAGTCCATCACCTTGACGATCTTCTCGCCGAACACCTGCCCCAGCGAGCCGCCGAACACGGTGAAGTCCTGGGAGAAGACGCAGACCGGGCGGCCTTCGATGGTGCCGAACCCGGTGATCACACCGTCGCCGTAGGGTCGGCGCTTCTCCATGCCGAAGGCCGTCGACCGGTGCCGGGCGAATTCGTCGATCTCGGTGAACGAGCCGTCGTCCAACAACATTGCGATCCGCTCTCGGGCGGTCCTCTTGCCGCGTGCATGCTGCTTCTGGATCGCCTCGGCGGAGCCGGCGTGAACGGCCTCACCGAGCCGTCGCTCCAGGTCGGCGATCTTGCCGGCGGTCGTATGGAGGTCAGACATGGCTCGACCCTAACGGTAGGGTCGGCGGCGAAATGTATGACACGGATCCGGTGGATGTCGAGCGGCTGCGCGAGCTGGTCGTCGGGGACGGCGGTCGGCTCTGGAAGCAGATCGACGCGGTACGCCGGACCGGGTCGACGAACGCCGATCTGGCCCGAGCAGCCACGGCCGGGACCGCCGGGCACGGGTCGGTGTTGCTCACCACCTACCAGTCCAGCGGCCGCGGGCGCCTTGATCGCACCTGGTCGGCGCCGCCCGGGGCCAGCCTGGCGATGTCACTGCTGCTGGTCCCCGGCGACGTCGAGTGGCAGCGGTGGACGTGGCTGCCGCTGATCTGCGGGATGGCCGTCTCCGAAGGCATCCGCCGGGCAACCGGCGTGGCGACCACGCTCAAGTGGCCCAACGACGTCATGGTCGGCGACCGCAAGCTGTGCGGCATCCTCGCTGAACAGGTGAGCAGCCCGTCCGGACCGGGCTGCGTGATCGGCATCGGCATCAATACCGACCTGACCGAGGACCAACTGCCGGTGCCGTGGGCGACCTCCCTGCTGCTGGCCGGCGCCGCCACTCGGAACAAGACCACGATCGCCGCGACCGTGCTGCGCGCCTTCGGCCTGTTGTACGACAACTGGGAGCACGACTTCGACGCCGAGGCGTTGGGCCGGGCCTACATCGCTCGCTGTGCGACGATCGGCCGGCAGGTGCGCGTGGTCCTGTCCGGGGAGGACTCGGTCACCGGCCTGGCCGAGGCGATCGACGACGACGGCAGATTGGTCGTCCGGACCGCGCACGGCCGCCAGGTCTTCGGAGCCGGCGACATCATCCACTTGCGCTGATCTCTGGGTACCGTGGCTGGCATGGGTCTGCCACGGAAGCTGCTCGGCGAGGGGGAACATGTCGAGGTTCACGTCCGCACCCATGCCAAGCGGCTGATCGGGCCCGCCGTGCTGCTGATCCTGTTGGGCGGTGCCGTGGGTTTCGGCTGTGCGCTGATCCCGCCCGAGGCGACACCGATCGGGCAGTACGTGGTGATCATCGTGGGCCTGGTGTTGTTCTGCTGGTGGTGCCTGGCACCGTTCCTGCGCTGGCGGACCACAACGTACACGATCACCAATCGGCGCTTGATCACCCGCACCGGGATCCTCAGCAAGCAGGGTAAGGATCTGCCCCTGATCCGGATCAACGATGTCAGTTACGACCGCAGCCTGCTGGACCGGATGCTCGGCTGCGGCACGCTCAATATCCAGACTGCCGGGGAGGACAGCACGATCACCCTGGACGACGTGCCGGAGGTGGAACGGATCCACGTGATCATGAGTGAGTTGTTGTTCGGGGAGGTGCACAGTGACCGTCGCGATTGAGCGTCCCGGTGATCATGTCGCCCAGATCGTGATGGACCGTCCCGAGGCGCTGAACGCAGTCGACACCGCCCAGGCGGTGGCGCTGGCCGATGCCTGCGCCGAACTGACCGAGGATCGTGACGTCCGGGTGGTGATCCTGTCCAGCGCGGTGCCGAAGGCGTTCTGTGTCGGTGCGGATCTGAAGGAACGCAATGCGCTGTCCGATGATGATCTTGCCGCGCAACGACCGGTGGCGCGACGTGCGTACAACTCGGTACTCGACCTGCCGATGCCGACGATCGCCGCCGTGGAAGGCTTCGCGCTGGGAGGTGGCTGCGAGCTCGCGCTGTCCTGCGATCTGATCATCGCCTCCGACACCGCCGTCTTCGCGCTTCCCGAAGTCGGTGTCGGGGTCATCCCGGGCGGCGGTGGCACCCAACTGTTGTCCCGGCGGATCGGTCTGCACCGGGCCGCCGACCTGATCTTCACCACCAGGCGGGTCGGCGCGGATGAGGCGTACGCCATCGGGCTGGCCGATCGCCGGACGGGCGCCGGCGGCGCAGTCGCGGCGGCTCGTGATCTTGCGACAACGATCGCGGGCAAGTCGCCGGTCGCGCTGCGCAATGCCAAGCAGGCACTGCGAACCGGATTCGATCTGCCGATCGGCGAAGGCCTCGAGGTCGAGGACCGCGCGTGGCGGAACACCGCCTTCTCCGCCGATCGGGCGGAAGGAGTCGCGGCGTTCGTCGAGAAGCGTGAACCCCGGTGGCCGTGACCCCAGCGGTCTCGGTGATCATCCCCACCTACGACTGCCGGCCGCTGCTCGAGGGAGCGCTGGAGGCGCTCCGGAAGCAGACGCTGCCGGCCGATGATCGTGAAGTCATCGTGATCGACGACGGGTCGACGGACGACACGTGGGCGTTCCTGCAGGAAACGGCAACGAGTTGGCCGCAGCTGACGATCATCAAGCAGCCGCATTCCGGGCATCCGTCGATCGGCCGCAATCTCGGGCTTCGCCGGGCACGCGGGCGGTACGTCTTCTTCCACGACGCCGACGACTGGATGCCGCCGGACGCATTGCGTCGGCTCGTCGCCGACGCCGATCGGCTCAGGTCCGACGTGGTCGTCGGCCGCGCTCGAGTGATCGGCGGCCGGCGCGAAGCCAGCCTGATCCGTACCGCCGACGATGCCGATCTGATCAAGGACAAGGTCTGGACCACGTTGTCGGCGCAGAAGCTGTTCCGGCGGTCCTTCCTGTCCCGGCTCCGGCTGGAATTCTGCGAGGACATGATCCAGGGCGAGGACCAGGTTTTCGTCGCGGCCGCGCTCCTGGCTGCCCGCCGGGTGACCACCCGGGCCGACGAGGACTACTACGTCCGTCGCCGCACCCGCCAGGGCGGCGGGAACCTGTCCGACCAGCCGCAATCGCTGCACAACAAGGTGCTCACGAGTACACGGTTGACCCGGCTGGTGATCGAGCGGGCCGGCAAGGCCCAGCAAACCCGATTGCTGACCCGAGTGATGATCAAGGTGCTGGCGCCGGGTCTGGCCGGTCCGTTCATGCGCGCCACCGAGGCCGAACGCGACGAGGCGCTCGCCGAGCTGCAGCGGACGGTGTTGCCGCATCTGGCACCGCTGCATCTGGAGCGGGCCGAGGAGGACCGCAGGCTGCGGCTGCTCGTGGCCGCCCACGGCACCAGTGCCGAGCTGGTCGCGCTCAACAAGTGGCTGGCTCGCCCGCAGCAGGGCGAGCCGCCGGACGCCGTGCGCCGGTTGATCAGGACGTACGACCCAGGCAGATCGGATTGGTGAGTGCGGCCATCGGGCCGAACCCCGCCGGCGGGCCCATCGACGTGCCCCCCGGATGACCGGCCCTCATCGGTGAGCAGCCGGACGGTGCCGGCGGGAACACCGGAGACCCGGATCGAGACCGTGACGTCAGTGTCGCGATCGACCGGCAGCCGTTCGCCGATCCCCGCCGACCGGCCACCGCCCGTGGCGGTGAAGGACAGATCGACCGCGGACGACTCGGCGATCCAGCTCCGTCCGGCGGCAAGTCCGGCCAGGATCGCCTCGCGGCTCAGGTCATCGGCGAGTACGACGTTCTGCAGCAGGCCGATCACGTCGCCGGGGCTGTGTGCGTCGCTGTTGCCGACCGCCGGCAGCCAGCGATGCAGACCGTCCGCCGCCTGTGGACCTGGTCCTGATACTGGTCGAGGACGTCGTCGCGTGAGCGGTAGCGCCAGTCGATCAGTTGCCCCGGCCCGGATCCCGCCGCCACCCAGTGCCCGTTGCGGGTGGTGACCTCCTCACCGGTGATGATCAACAGGTCGTCACCGGCGAGCGGTCCCGTCCGCGGCCCTGGGCCCGGGGCGGCGGATAGTCCGGTAGGAACGCGTCGCCCTCCGGACCGTAACCGAGGGTCACCGTACGGTGTAGTCCATCCCTGCGGGTGCGACCTGGTACGGGCTGAGCGCGACGTGCCAGGTGCCCCACGGCGGCGCCCTGGGTCAGCCCTTGATCGCCTGGTCGAGACGGCGGGCGACGTCGGACAGTACGTCGTCGACCGGCTGCTCGGCCAGCGACTTCATGAACGGCTCCACCTTGACCGGACCGCTGTACTGAGCCGCCCGTACGGCATCCATGAAGCCGCCCAGGTCGATCACTCCGGTGGAACCGGGGAGCCGACGGTCGAGATCCTGCTGCTCGTCCCGCTGCCGGTCATCCCGGGCGTCGTTGATGTCGACCGAGACGATGTCGGCGTCGCTCAGCCCGACCAGGTCGATGGCCGCCTCCCCGGCGGTGTACCAGTGGTAGGTGTCCAGGATCAGACCGATGTTGGGCCTGCCGACCTCTGCGATCAGTTCCAGCGCCTCGCCGATGGAGTGGATGAACGGGAAGCGTTCGGTCGACCAGAAGGTCTTCGGACCGATGTACTCCAGTCCCAGCCGCAGCCCGGCGTCGGCCAGTAGATCGGCGACCAACTGCAACCGGCTGACGTGCAGCACCCAGTTGCGGCGGTAGGACAGCTCGTCGTGCATCGGCCGGATCCAGGTGCCGACGGAGCTGACGCCGGCAGAGCTGAGCAGGCCAAGCGTTTCCGGCAGCGTCGCCAGGGCGGCGCGGAATTCTTCGGCCGGTGCGGTCAGCGGCACGGGCAGGCCGGCGATTCCCCAGCGCAGCCCGCGTTCGGCGACCGCGGCAGCGTGTTCGGCGATGGCCGCAGGGCCACCGAGACCGCGGAAGTAGCCGACATCGGGGTCGACGCCGCCGAATCCGTGTTTGACGGCGAGATCGATCGCCTGGGTGTGGTCGAGGGACAGTCCGAGAGCTCCAGCGCTCAGGTTCGAGAACATGATCATCACCCTAGTGCCGGGGTACGCGGCCGGCTGATCCGCACCACCACGGCGTGCAGGCACAGGGTCGCCGCCAGCACGGCCGCGGCAACGATCAAGAGTCGCGACGGCTGGTTGCCGGCAGCGAGGGTGACGCCGCCGAGGGCACCACCCAACGCCGAGCCCAGCGAGATGGCGCTACCGTTCAGCGCCATCACGATGGCGGCTGAATCGGGTGCCATCGAGGCCAACCTGGCCTGTTGCGGCACGGCGGCGCCGCCGTTGCCGATGCCGGCGACGAAGAACCACAGCAGCCCGAGGACGACCAGGGTCCCTGCGGTGGCCGTACCGATGCTCACCGCGCCCACGACGGCATTGACCAACAGACCGATCAGCCAGATGGTCAGCACCCGGACCGGGGTGAACCGGTCGGCGAGCCGACCCGTGACCGCGTTGCCGAGCATGCTCGCCAGCCCGTATCCGAACATGATCACGATGATCATCCAGCCGTGTGCCCAGTGCAGGATCAGCACCGAATAGGTGAAGCAGGTGTAGCTGGCGCAGAGGATGCCGGTGGACACCAGCAGACCGGCCAGCAGCCGCGGTTGCCGTAGCGGGCGCAGCCGGTCCCGGAGGGTGCCCGGCGGCAACTGCAGATGTGGCAGTTTGATCATGATTCCGACCAGGGCGACGGTACCGACGACGGCGACCATCAGCAGCGGGAACCGCCAGTTCGACTGGCCGAGGAGCAGGCCGACCGGCACGCCCAACGCAGTCGCCGTCATCCAGCCGCCGAGCACGAAGGACAGCGCCTTGCCGCGGTGCTGCACCGGGGCCAGGTGGATCACGTAGCCGGTGATCGAGGCGTTCATCACGCAGGCGCCGAGGGCGGCCAGCACCCGGGCACCGAGAGCCACCGAATAGACCGGTGCCAGCGCGACCAGCAGGTTGCCCAGCACGAAGACCGCCAGTGATCCGACGATCGTCCGCCGTCGTTCCCATCCGCTGGTCACCGCGCCGAGCACCGGCGCGGCCAGCGCGGAGGTGAGCGCGAACACCGAGACCAGCTGCCCCGCGGCGGCGTTGCTGACCGCGAGGTCGGCGGAGATCTTGGGCAACAGTCCGGCCAGCACGTAGCCGTCGATGCCGTTGGAGAAGGTGGCCACCGCAAGCCAGATCAGCGCACGGTAGGGGAGCACGGTCCCGACCGGTGCGGACACCTGTGACGTGTTCATCAGGCAACAGCCTCTCAGCTGACCGACCGTCTACCCTTGTCGGGTGCCGGAAGCGCATCACCACCACAGACTCAGCGTGCAGATGGTCAGGTTCATCCTGACCGGCTCGCTGTCGGCAGTGGTCGACTTCGGCGTCCTGGTGCTGCTGATGCATCTGGGCCTGCAGCACAATGTCGCCAAGGCGATCTCTTTCGTCTGCGGCACCACGACCGCGTACGCCATCAACCGCAGGTGGACCTTCCGGGCAGGGCCGTCGACCCGCCGGTTCGTCGGAGTGCTGGTGCTCTACGGCTGCACCTTCTTCGTCCAGGTCGGCCTATTCGCGCTGTTGTTCCCGCTGCTGCAGAGCTGGGGCCTGCCGTTGCTCGCGGTGCAGGTGACCGCCTTCGTGATCGCCCAGGGTGTCGCGACGGCGGTCAACTTCGTCGTGCAGCGGGCCGTGATCTTCCGGCGTATCCGTCAGCTGCAGTGACCCGGCCACGGAACAGCCCGGCGTCCTGGCGTTCCTCGGGATGGACCGCTTCTTCAGGATGGGACGACAGGTTTCATGAGCTCGTTCGGTGATCTAGAGCGGCGTTACGTAAGCGGCGGAGATGCCGCCGTCGACCAGGAAGGTGCTGGCCGTGATGAAGCTGGACTCGTCCGAGGCCAGGAACAGTACGGCGTTGGCGATCTCCTCCGGTTCGGCGAACCTGCCCATCGGGACGTGGACCAGCCGGCGGGCGGCCCGCTCGGGATCTGCGGCGAAGAGTTCCTGCAAGAGCGGGGTGTTGACCGGGCCCGGGCACACAGGGCGTTGACCCGGATGCCGGACCGGGCGAACTGCACGCCGAGCTCCCGGGTCATCGACAGCACGCCACCCTTGGATGCGGAGTAGGAGATCTGCGAGGTCGCCGCGCCAATCACCGCAACGAACGAGGCGGTGTTGATGATCGATCCGCGCTGCTGTTCGGTCATGATCGACAGGGCCGCCTTGCAGCACAGGTAGACGCTGGTCAGATTGACCTGCTGGACCCAGTGCCAGGCATCCAGATCCGTGTCCAGGATGGAGTCGTCCTCCGGCGGAGAGATTCCGGCGTTGTTGAAGGCGATGTCCAGTGACCCGTACGCGTCGACCGCCGCAGCGAAGAGCGCACCGACCTGATCGGCGTCGGTGACGTCGGTGTGTCGGTAGCGGCCGCCGATCTCCGCGGCGACCTCGGGTCCGCGTTGATCATCGATGTCGCCGATCACGATCCGGGCGCCCTCGGCGGCCAGTCGGCGGACCGCCGCCAACCCGATGCCGGAGCAGCCACCGGTGACCACGGCGACCTTGTCCTGCACCCGACCTGTCATTGCTTCCTTTCATCTGGCTCACTTGTCGGAGAAGAAGACGTTCTTCTCCTCGGTGTACGCGTCGGCAGCGTCCGGGCCGAGCTCGCGTCCCAGACCGGACTGTTTGTAACCGCCGAAGGGTGTCCAGTAGCGGACCGAGGAATGGGAGTTGACGCTGAGATTTCCGGCCTGGACGGCCCGGGACACCCGGAGCGCGCGACCAAGATCACGCGTGAAGATCGATCCGGACAGCCCGTAGTCGCTGTCGTTGGCCAGCCGGATCGCGTCGGCCTCGTCGGTGAACGGCACCACCGAGACCACCGGCCCGAAGATCTCCTCACGCCACGTCCGGTCGCTGGTCGAGCCGCCGATCAGGACGGTCGGCGGCATCCAATAGCCCGGGCCGCGGGGCGCGCTGCCGGTGAAGGCGATGTCCGCGCCGTCGAGGTATCCGGCGACCCGGTCCCGGTGCGCGGCGGAGATCAGCGGCCCCATCGCCGTACCGGGATCGGACGGATCGCCGACGGCGACCGCCTTGACGGCGGGTTCCAGTAACTCCAGGAAGCGGTCGACGACCGAGGACTGGACCAGGATGCGGGAGCGGGCGCAGCAGTCCTGCCCGGAGTTGTCGAAGACCGCGGCCGGCGCGGTCGCCGCTGCGGCCTCCAGATCCGCGTCGGCGAAGATCACGTTCGCACTCTTCCCGCCGAGCTCCAGCGTGCACCGCTTGAGCTGGTCGGCGCAGCCCGCCATGATCTGCTTGCCGACCGCGGTGGAACCGGTGAAGGTGATCTTGCGGACCCGGGGATGGCTGACGAACCTGCTGCCGACCACCGGCCCCTCCCCGGGCATAACGGTGAAGACGCCGTCGGCGAAACCGCCCTCCCGCGCCAGCTCGGCCAACCGGAGCGCGGTCAGCGGCGTCTGTTCGGCGGGCTTCAGGACGACGCAGTTGCCGGCAGCCAGCGCCGGCGCGAAACCCCAGGCGGCGATCGGCATCGGGAAGTTCCACGGCACGATCACACCGACCACGCCGAGCGGTTCGCGGAAGGTGACGTCCATCCCGCCGGGGACCGGTATCTGCCGGCCGGAGAGCCGCTCCGGGACGGCGGCGTAGTAGTTGATCACGTCGCGGACGTTGCCGGCCTCCCAGCGGGCATTGCCGATCGGATGCCCCGAATTGGCCACCTCGAGTTGGGCGAGTTCCTCCTGATGATCATCCACGATCGCGGCGAACCGGCGGAGCAGTGCCGCCCGATCGCCGGGCGCGACGTCGCGCCATTTCGGGTAGGCCCGGGCAGCCCGGTCGACGGCAGCATCGGTGTCCGCCACCGTCGCCATCCCGACCTCGGTGATCGGTTCCTCGGTTGCCGGATTGATCACCTGACGACTGCGCACCGTCACATCCTCTCGAAGCCGCGGCGGAGTTCCCAATCGGTGACCGCCGCCTCGAAGGCCGCAAGCTCGACATCGGCCATGTTCGTGTAGTGGTCGACCACAGCATCGCCGAACACGTCCCGGGCGACCGCGGACCCAGTGAATGCCTCCCGGGCGTCGGACAGTGTGCGCGGAACCGTCGGCAGGTCTGAGCGGTACGCGTTGCCGGACACCTCCGGCGGCAGCGGCAGGCCCTGCTCGACGCCGTACAGGCCGCCGGCGATCATCGCCGCCAGCGCCAGATAGGGATTGACGTCGCCGCCCGGCACCCGGTTCTCCAGCCGCGCGGACTCGCGTTCCCCGACCAACCGTACGGCGCAGGTTCTGTTGTCGGTGCCCCAGCCGATGGCGGTCGGCGCGAAGGACCCGTCGGCGAACCGCTTGTAGGAATTGATGTTCGGCGCGTAGAACAGGCTGAAGTCCACCAGGGTGGCCAGCACACCGGCAATGAACCGGTCGTAGAGATCGGTCCGTCTGTGGTCCCAGAAGACGGTGCCTCCGTCGTGCCCGCGCAGCGAGAGATGGATGTGGCAGGAGTTGCCCTCCCGCTCGTTGTACTTGGCCATGAAGGTGATCGACTTGCCGTGCCGGGCGGCGATCTGTTTGGCCGAGGTCTTGTAGACGACGTGGTTGTCGGCGGTGGTCAGGGCGTCGGCGTAGCGGAAGCCGATCTCCTGCTGGCCCCGATTGCACTCACCCTTGGCCGATTCCACGTCCAGGCCGGCCCCGTACATCGTGTTGCGGATCTCTCGCAGCAACGGCTCGACGGCCGTGGTGCCGAGGATCGAGTAGTCGACGTTGTAGCTGGTGGCCGGCTGCAGATCGCGATAGCCCTGCCGCCACGCGTCGGCGTAGCCGGTGTCGAAGACGATGAACTCCAGTTCGGTGCCG
>Ga0164243_10002651_pt1 | contig 29314 bp, 26 predicted proteins | sample OricompcompostOP_FD_108781 | JGI IMG/M metagenome (GOLD analysis project Ga0164243, IMG submission 108781) | Organic Plus compost microbial communities from Emeryville, California, USA - Original compost - Organic plus compost (OP) | ecosystem: Engineered > Solid waste > Mixed feedstock >... | reverse complement strand
GCCGCGACGGGTGCCGGGCGCAGGGCGGTGTCGTCGAGCAGCTCCGCCGTCACGCCCCCGGTTCCCACCAGGACGAAGGGGCCGAACTGCTCGTCGATCACCAGGCCCGCGATGATCTCCACTCCGTCCTCGACCTGCTGTTGGACGAGGACGCCGTCGGGCTCCTCGCCGCCCAGCGCATCACGGGCCCGACCGGAGAGGCACACGAAGGCCTCGCGTGCCGCCTCCTCGTCATCGACCCCCAGGACGACGCCGCCGATCTCGGTCTTGTGCGGGATCCGATCGCTCGCCACCTTCATGGCGACCGGGAACCCGATCGTCTCGGCCGCCTTCACCGCGGCGTCGGCATCGGTCACGAGGTGCTCGAGCGGGAACCCGATCCCGTAGCGGTCAAGCAGGCTGCGTGCGGCGTCGTCACCCAACACCCCGGCGTGCCCGACAAGCTCCGGCGCACCCTCTGCCCCGTCGTCCGCGACCGGTCGAGCCTGGACACGCTTGGCGAAGTCCGCGAGCGCCCGGGCAGCGACGAACAGTTCGCTCGCGGACCCGTAGACCGGCACCTGGTGGCGGGCATAGGTGGCGCGCTCGTCGTCGTTCAGGACCCCATCCATCGCATACACCGCGAGCGGCAGCCGTCGTCTGCCAGCCTCCGCGGCGAGCTCCTCGGCGCTTCGGCGACCCATCTCACCGGTCAGCTCCTTACGGGCGTAGACCAGGAGGTCCATCGAGCCGTCGTCGTCGAACGCACCATAGGCTTGTGCGGCGAGCTCGGCTCGGGTGGCGACATCGCCGGTGAGATCGCAGGGGTTGAGGGCGTTGCCGTGGGGAAACAGCTCGACGAGACGGCTCGCAGTGGCGGACGCCACCTCCGGAAGACGAAGGCCGTGACCCGCTGCCCGGTCAGCCAGAGCACCAGCCTGACCACCCGAGACCGACATCACCGCCACATTCCTGCCGGCTATCGTCGTCGCCTTCGCCGTGGTCGCGAGGTGCAGCTTGGCGACGGCGACCACCTCGCTGAGCTCGTCGACCCTGATCACGCCCAACGCATCGAAGAGGGCCTGGTAGATACGGTCCTCGCCCGCGAGTGCTCCCGTATGGGCTGCCGCCCGGGCGGCTGCCTGCTCGGTGCGACCGACCTTGATCGCCACGATCGGCTTGCCGAGCTCAGCGGCGAGTCGTGCGACCGCCACGAAGTCCTCGGGCCGGCGAATCGCCTCCACGAAGGACAGCACCACGCTGACCTCCGGGTCCTGCAGGGCCACCGAGAGGTAGTCGGCGTAGCCGAGATCGATCTCGTTGCCGGCACTCGCGTAGTACTTGACGCCGATGCCCTCCTCGACCAGGCGGGAGACGATGGAGCCCGCGGTGGCTCCACTTTGCGTGATGACCGCTACCTTGCCCGGAGAGACACCGATGCCCAGGACCGGTTGGATGGACATCACCGCTCCGTTGGCGAAGTTTCCCACGCCGTCGGAGTTCGGCCCGTGGACTCGCATTCCGGCCGAGCGAGCTACTCGAAGGATGTCGGCCTCGATGGCCTTGCCCGCGGCGCCCGACTCCCCGAAGCCCTGGGCCGGCAGCACCACGGCGCCGACCCCCGCTTCAGCGCACTCGATGACCGCAGCGCGCGTGGCCGCAGCATCGAGTGTCACGACGGCGACGTCGACCTGGCCCTCGACCTCCGCGATGGACGGCGCGCACGGCAAGCCCCCGATCTCGTTGCGGTTCGGGTTCACCGGGGTGATCGTGCCGTTGAACCCGTACTGCTGGAGGAGCCGCTGAGGCCACCACGCAAGGCTCCCCTCGCGGGCGGATGCGCCGATCACGGCCACCTTGCTCGGGTTCCACATGCGCCAGATCGCCGACTCGTTGCCCGTCACGGTCCGCAGCGCCGCCTCCTCCCACGCGAGCGACCCGCTCACTGGACTACCTTCCTTGCGTTGGCAGGATCCGATGTCTTGCTGATGCACCCCTGGTCCCCACCGGGCCACTGCCACGCGCGCTCGACTTTCGAGGTCCAGCATGAGTTCTGCAGGGTCCGGTGGCCCAGGACCCGCCGACCGGCTACAGGGCTATGCGCCAGCGAGCGCCGATCAGTGAGCGACCGGCTGCAGGGTCCCGGGACCACCGGGTGGCTCCCCACTGCTGCAACAGCGAGGACCCGAGTATGAGTGTCACCTCGATCCAGCCCACTACGCGAGTCTGCGCGGGCGTCGACTGGGCCAAGGACGACCACGTCGTGTGCATCGTCGACACGGACGGCGACGTGATCGACCGATTCACGATCACCCACACCGCAGCCGGGCTCAAGCGCCTGGTCGCCCGACTCCTCAAGTCCGAGGTGGACGAGGTCGGCATCGAACGCCCCGACGGCCCCGTCGTCGAGGCACTGCTGGCCGCCGAGCTGACCGTACTGGTAATCAGCCCGAACCAAGTCAAGAACCTGCGTTCGCGCTACGGCTCGGCCGGAAACAAGGACGACCGGTTCGACGCCTACGTCCTGGCCGATGTCGTCCGTACCGACCGACGTCGCCTCACACCGCTGACCCGCTCCACCCCAGCCACGCAGGCGCTGCGGTCCACGGTGCGTGCCCGCCGGGACCTGGTCGAGCACCGTGTCGCGGCCGCGAACCAGCTTCGCGCCCACCTGCAAGTCGTGTTTCCCGGCAGCGTGGACCTGTTCGCTGCCCTGGACTCGGCGATCAGCCTGTCTTTCCTGGAACGGTTCCCCACCCAGGCCAAGGCCGACTGGCTCACCGTCGACCGACTGGCCGTCTGGCTCAAGAAGATCGGCTACTCCGGCCGCACCGACCCCGCGGTCCTGCATGCTCGGCTGCTGGCCGCACCACGAGGCACCACCGGTGACGAGGCGACCGTTCATGCCAGCACCACACTCGCGTTCGCTACGCTCCTGCGGACCCTGAACACCCAGATCGCGGCTCTGGCTGACACGATCGCCGAGCAACTCCACGTCCACCCTGACGCGCACATCGTGACGTCGCTTCCTCGCTCTGGCACCCTGCGCGCCGCTCGCCTGCTGGCCGAGATCGGCGACGCCCGCGGCCGGTTCCCCACCGCCGACTCGCTGGCCTGCCTGGCCGGCGTCGCTCCCTCCACCCGCCAGTCCGGCAAGGTCAAAGCCGTCACCTTCCGCTGGGGATGCGACAAAGAACTCCGCGGCGCCCTGACCGACTTCGCCGATGGGAGTCGACACGCCAACCCCTGGGCCGCCGACCTCTACAACCGCGCCCGAGCCCGCAACCACGACCATCCCCACGCCGTCCGGATCCTGGCCCGCGCCTGGACCGACATCCTCTGGCGATGCTGGCAAGACGGCGTCACCTACGACCCCGACCAGTACAACGCCCTCCAACGTGTCCTCAACGAACACGCTCCACAGGCCGCCTGAACTGGCGGAGGTTGACACAGGGCAACTCATGAGGCGACCTCCGCGGGAAGCTCCATGCGCAGTAGCCACGCATACATCACCTTCCCGAGGTGGTCGGACCGCAGAGAAAGGGTCCCGCCCCCGTCGAGAGCGCCGGTGCAGACGAAGTTGAGCGCCCGGATGTTGGGCATCTCATAGCGTGTGACAGTTCCGCGAACCAGGTCGCCGAAATGCTCCTTGACCCGCTCCGCGGTCAGGTGCGCGCACAGTTCGGCATAGCCGCCCTCGTCATAGGCGACGATCCCGACGTTGCAGACGTCGCCCTTGTCTCCGGAGCGCCCGTGGGCGATGTCGGCGACGCGCCGGACAGTGGTGCTGGTGGTGGTCATCGTGTGCCTCCGGGTGCTCAGACGGTGATGAAGCGGACGGACTGCTGGACGTGATCGCGCGGAATGAGGCTCGACCAGAGGCCGTAGAGCTCCTTGAGGGGTGGGCGGGTGCCCACGCCCGCCACCCCGGCGGGGCCGTTGTTGTAGAGCGGGACGCTCTCGGTGAAGACCTTGCGCGCATTCTCTGCATCGGCGCAGCGCGCCGCGTAGCGCACGACGAGCTCCGTGCGGTCCGGGTCGTCCGGCTCGGGGATCACGTTGCCCCACGCCGAGTTGTGGCCGAGGTACTCGACGAGCTCGTCGGAGTACTCGAACCCGACCCGCTCGAGCCGCTTCTTGAGGAAGGCGAGGCCACGCTGGGCCTTCGCGTAGACATCCGGCCAGGTGTAGGTGAAGGTGATCTCCCCGACGAAGCCGGCCCGGTAGCCCATGTTGACCTTGAGCGTCTCAGGCCGCGGCTTTCCCGTGACGCCGGAGATCCGGACCCGGTCCGGCCCCACGTCCTCCAGCCGCACCCCCGAGAAGTCCGCGGTGACGTCGGCGGTCAGGTAGTTGTGAGGGTCCAACACCTCGTAGACCATCTGCTCGCTGACCGTGCCGACGTCAACCCGACCGCCGCTGCCGGGCGTCTTGGTGATGACGCCTGTGCCGTCCTCGGCCACCTCGACGATCGGGTAGCCGAGCTCCTCCAGGCCATCGACGTCCTGCCAGCCGCCCGCGTAGAGACCACCTGTGGCCTGACCACCGCACTCGGCGGCGTGGGCCACCGCGGTGGCCATGCCGAGCCGGTCCCAGTCGTCCCACGCCCAGCCGAACTCGTGGATCAGCGGACCGAGATAGAGCGCGATGTCGGTGACGCGGCCGCATACCACGATGTCGGCGCCGCCCTGGAGGGCCTCCACGATGCCCTCGGAGCCGGTGTAGACCGCGGCATGGGTCAGGCGCTCGCGCACCTCGGCCAGCCTGCGGCCGTTGTCCATGTTGGCGAACGGCACTCCCTGCGCCATCAGGTCGTCGATCCGGCTCGTCACGTCGTCCCCGGTCACCACGGCGATCTTGACGTCGGTCAGCCCCAGGTCCTTGGCCAGCTCCGCGATCCGCTCGGCAGCCGCGTCGGGATTCGCACCACCGGAGTTGGTGATGATCCGGGTCCCCTTCTCGATGGCGACGGGCAGCACGCCCTCGAGCAGCGAGAGCACGTCTCGGGTGTAGCCGAACCCGGGATTCTTCGCCTTCTGCTTCGCCAGGATCGACATCGTCAACTCCGCGAGATGGTCGCAGCACAGGTAGTCGATGTCCGCGGTCCGGACCATATCGGCTGCCGGCTTCACGCTGTCACCCCAAAACGCCATGCCGGCGCCGAGGCGGACCACCTTTCCGCTCGTGCCATCCGTCGTCATGCTGATGCTCCTTTCAGGTCGCCGACGCCCAGCAGCGCAGCGAGGTTGGCACCCAGGACGGCACGCTCGTCGGCGGCCGCGAGTCCGAGTGATCGAATGAAGGCGATCTCGTCGCCAGGCCGGGCCATCGGCCAGTCGGATCCGAAGACCACGCGATCGGGCCCATGGGTCTCCACCAGGGTCCTCACCCGCTCGGCCCCCAGCTCGGCCAGCCGCGGCGGCCAGGACGTCTCGACGAGGAGGCGCCGGTCGCCGAGCGTCGTCCTCGAGCTGGTTTCGAGGTCGTGGTAGCCGCCGAAGTGGAAGGCGACGAGGTCCAGATCCGGCACGGCGTCCATGAGTGCCGGGAGGTGCCTGGTCGATCCGCGCTCCGTCGCTGCATCGTCGGCACCGTGGCCGACGTGCGCTAGGACCGGGATCCCTTGGTCAGCCAGTCCGGCGAAGAGTTCGTGGACGGCGGGGTCGGCCAGTGACATGCCCTGGAAGTTGGGGTGGAACTTGACCGCCACGATGCCGTTCTCCCGCAGATGGCGCAGGTTCTCCTCGACGCTGAGCCCGACATGAACCGTCCCGCACGGTATGAACCGGTCACGGGCGAGCGCGCCGACGAACTGGTTCGTGCGCGCGACGTGTCGTGCCTCGTTGGCGATGGCCAACGTGCAGGCCATGTCGACACCCGCCGCGTCCATGGTGGCGAGGAGCCCGGTCACGGTGCCGTCCCCCACCGCGTCCATGCCGGCCGGCCGCGCGGCCACCAACCGCGCAGCCATCTCATCGGGCCACACATGGCAGTGGGCATCGATGATCACTGGAGACCGCGCTTCATCAGCTGGCGAGCGAGCGAGTCGAGGATGACCTCGGTCGATCCCTCGTAGATGCGCATCGGACGCGCCTCGCGATAGAGCCGTTCGATGGTGGACCCGCGGACCAGCCCGAAGCGGCCCATGACCTGCACGGCGCGGTCGACGACACGTCCAGCCACCTCGGTCGCGCCCACCTTGGCCATCGATGAGAGGTGCAGGTTGCTCTCGGGATCGCGTGCGGCAGCGGCAGCCGCCCGGTAGGCGAGGGAGCGGGCCATCTCGATCTCGGTCCAGCACATCGCGAGGGCTTCCGGGACGGAGCCGATGCGAGAGAGCGTGGTTCCGAACATCTCTCGGCCCTGGGCGTGCGCCATGGCCTCGCGCAGGGCAGCCTCGGCCACGCCGAGTGAGGCACCAGCGACCGAGGCACGGAACGTGGCCAGCGTGGCGAGCACGTGCGCGAAGCCTTCGCCCGCGGGACCGATGCGATTGCCGGCGGGAACCCTGACGCCGTCGAAGGTGACGTCTCCGAGGACGTGGTGGTCCATGACGCCATGGGGACGCGTGATCTCGATCCCGGCGCGCTCGGCCTCCACGAGGACCAGCGAGTAGCCCTGGCCCTCACGCCCCAGCACGCAGTAGAAGTCCGCCTCCCCTGCGTTGGTGATGAACGACTTGGCACCGCTGACCCGGATCTCGTCCCCTTCCTGCTCCACTACCGTCGAGAGGGACTTCAGGTCGGAGCCGATGTGCGGCTCGGTGAGGCCGAGGGCAGGCACGGCCTCGAGCCTGCCCACCGCTGGCAGCCAACGCTCCTGAAGCTCTCGGCTGCCAGCCCGAGACAGCGCGAACGATCCGATGCCCTGCATGGCGAACATGGAGTCGACGTGCCCGGCCGCACCGGCCAGCGCCTCGCGTACAACGGTGACCGCCAGCGAGTCGACGTGCTCGAACTGGCCACCGAAGGCGGCTGGCACCATCACCGAGACCAGGCCGCTGTCCGCGAGAAGAGCACGGATCTCCGGGACGAATCCATCCAGGTCCTCGGCCCGGTGGGCAAGGGGCACCACCTCTCCAGCAAGTGCTCTCGCCTGGTCCTGAAGGGCGACGTACTCCTGGGGCAGATCGAAAAGTGCGTCCGCCATCGGGCGACACCCGCCTTCGCATTCAAGAGCGCCATCCCGGATCCAGATCTGTTGCCGGCTCGGGTTGCGCTCGGACTCGGAACATCCTACGGTCGACAAACCATTATCACCATATCTATTGTTAGCCGGAAGTCAACCGGATGAAGGGGGAGCAGGCAATGGCTCACCAGGTCGTGGACGGGCTACCCAGAGCCGTCGTCGTGGAAGCTGTGCGGACCCCGATGGGTCGGGGGAAGGCGACCGGCGCCTTGGCAGGAGTGCACGCCGTCGATCTCCTTGCCCAGACCTTCACCGGGCTGATGACGCGCGCCGGGGTGGACCCGGCGCTCGTCGACGATGTCCTCGTCGGCTGCGTCAGCCAAGCCGGGGAACAGGCGGCGACCCCCGGTCGGCAGGCATGGTTGGCGGCGGGCTATCCCGAGCATGTGCCCGCTGTGAGCATCGAGCGGAAGTGCGGCTCCGGACAACAGGCCATCGACTTCGCGGTGCAGGGCATCGTGTCCGGCGCCTACGACGTGGCGGTCGCCGGCGGACTGGAGTCGATGAGCAGGGTCCCGATGGGGTCGGCCGTGATGGGAGCCGATCCCTTCGGACCGCTGGTCCACGCACGCTACCCCGACCTGACCTCGCAGGGTGTCGCCGCAGAGCTGGTGGCACAACGGTGGGGGCTCACACGGACGCAGCTCGACGACTACTCGGCCCGCTCCCATGAGCTCGCCGCGCAATCGGCCGACCGTGGTCTCTTCGACCGCGAGCTGCTCGACATCGGGACCCCCGACGGGAGTGTCGGCACCGACGAGACGATCCGTCGCGGCACGACCCCGGCACGCCTGTCGGAGCTGTCGCCCGCGTTCGCGACGGACGCTAGCCGGGAGCGTCACCCTGACCTGGACTGGAAGATCACGGCGGGCAATTCCTCGCAGATCTCCGACGGGGCCGCTGCGTTGCTCCTGATGAGCGAGCAGAAGGCTGCCGAGCTCGGGCTGCGTCCGCGTGCCCGCGTCTACGTGTCCTCGGTCTGCGGCGCTGATCCGGTGCTGATGCTGACCGCGCCCATGCCTGCCACCGAGCGGGTCCTCAAGCGCACTGGGCTCAACGTCGACGACATCGACGCCTTCGAGGTCAACGAGGCGTTCGCGCCGGTTCCGCTGGCCTGGGCACACGACACCGGGGCCCCGTTGGACCGGGTCAACCCACGAGGCGGTGCCATCGCCCTCGGCCACCCGCTCGGGGCATCGGGTGCGCGGTTGATGACCACCCTCATCCATCACCTCGAGGACGCCGGCAAGCGCCTCGGGCTGCAAACCATGTGCGAGGCCGGGGGCATGGCGAACGCCACTGTCGTCGAAGTCCTCGCCTGAGAGAAGGACTACGGATCAAGATGGATCTCACCAGCGCATCAGCCGTCGTGACCGGAGGCGCCTCCGGGCTCGGCCGCGCGACAGCGACGAGGCTCGCCGCACAAGGAGCGCACGTCGTCGTCCTCGACCTACCCGGCTCGTCGGGCAAGGAGGCAGTCGCCGCGATGGGACCGAATGCGGTCTTCTCGCCGGGGGACGTCACCGACCGTGCGTCCGTCGCCGCCGCGATGGACCTCGCCGCCGGACACGCACCGCTGCGAGTGCTCGTGCACTGCGCGGGTCGCGGGGCGACCGTCCGTGTCCTGGACAGGGACGGATCCCCCGGCGACGCTGCGGCCTTCGAGGAGATCGTGCGGCTGAATCTCGTCGGAAGCTTCCGGGTGTTGTCGGAGGCGGCATCGAGGATGGTGGCCAACGATCCCGACGGCGACGATCGTGGCGTGTGCATCATGACCGCCTCCGTCGCGGCGTGGGAGGGGCAGATCGGCCAGACGCCGTACGCCGCGTCCAAGGCCGGGATCGTCGGAATGACGCTGGTCGCCGCGCGCGACCTCGCTGCGAAGCGGGTCCGGGTGTGCTCGATCGCCCCTGGAATCTTCGACACCCCGATCCTCGATCGCCTCGGCCCCGAGCTCAAGGACCGCCTGGCAGCGGGTATCCCGCACCCGGCTCGGCTCGGCCAGCCCGACGAGTTCGCGCGTCTGGCGATGGCCGTCGTCGACAATCCGATGGTCAACGGCGAGACCATCCGCCTTGACGGAGCGATCAGGATGGCGCCGCGATGAGCGCCGCAGAGTCGACCGCTGTCGCCGCCGCCTCGCCTACCGTCTGTGTCGAGGAGCGCGGGGCAACACTCGTCATCACCCTGAACCGACCCGCCGCCAAGAACGCGGTCAACCTCGCGATGGCGACCGAGCTCGCCGACGCGCTGGAGGAGCTCGATCGTCGCGACGACCTGACGGTGGCGGTCCTCACCGGTGCGGGCGGCAGCTTCTGTGCTGGCATGGACCTCAAGGCGTTCCTCGCCGGCGAACGTCCCTCGCTGCCCGGGCGCGGCTTCGCCGGGCTCGTCGAGCAGCCGCCGGCCAAGCCGATCATCGCCGCCGTCGAAGGGTACGCCTTGGCGGGTGGCTTCGAGATCGCGCTGGCCTGCGACCTGATCGTGGCTGCCGACGATGCCAGGTTCGGCCTGCCCGAGGTCAGGCGCAGCTTGGTCGCCGCCGGAGGTGGCTTGCTGCGCCTACCCGAGCGGATCCCGTACCACCTGGCCATGGAGTGGGCGCTGACCGGACGCATGGTGACGGCACACGAGGCGCACGAGGCCCGTCTCATCTCGACCCTGACGCCATCCGGCGAAGCGCTGACCGCGGCCCGCTCGCTGGCCGACGAGATTGCTGCCAATGGACCGCTGGCGGTTCGCGCCACGAAGGAGATCATCCGCAGTGCCCGGGACTGGCCGGCGGACGAGGCGTTCGATCGGCAGCGGGAGCTCAGCGAGCCCGTCCGTTCCTCGGAGGACGCACGGGAGGGTGCCACTGCCTTCAGGGAGAAGCGGACGCCGACCTGGAGGGGGCGATGAGCCTCCCCGGCTAGGGGCGGGTCGCCCCCTGGCCACGCGAGACTCAGCCCTGCATCGCCTGCTCCCAGTAGATCAGGCGCTCCAGCACGTCTGGGAACTTCTTCTCCGCGTAGGTCACGTACGCGTCGATGTGCTCCCGACTGAGACGCTCGGCCGCATCGACGTCGCGGTCCCGCATCGCGGCGAAGATGCCCTCGTGCGCCTTGAGGATCGCCGATCGCCGACGGACCGGGTAGTCGATGCCGATGGCGGTGCCGTCCATGATTCCCAGGATCGACTCGTTGAAATAGCCGAGCATCGGGTTCCCCGAACCCCACGCGATGCCGTCGTGGAAGTCCTTGTTGGCCTCCAGGAAGGTCGTCTCGTCGTCGAGCCCGTCCCGCATCTGCTGGATGGACAGATCAAGCTTCTCCAGGGTGTCGGAATCGGCACGCTGGGTGGCCAGCCGCGCAGTGATCGGCTCCAGCGCATGGCGTACCTCCACCACCGTCCGATAGGGCGCACCGTGAAGCTGCATGAAGAGGAGCAGGCTGCTCGCCAGATGGCTGGCGTCCGGGCTGAGCAGCACCGGCCCACCTCCGGGGCCGGGCTTGAGGGCGATCGCGCCCTGGAACTCGAGCAGCCTCAGAGCCTCTCGCAAGGTGCCGCGGCCGATCTCGTACTGCTCGAGCATCACTCGCTCGGGTGGCAGCTGGTCCCCCGGCTTGGCCCCGGAGCGGGCAACGTCACGCATGATCCGCTGGGCCACCAGCATGGCGACCTTCTGCGGTCGGGAGTTCGAACTCACAGCCATCCTGATCCCTTCTCCGATGATGGGGCCCGATCCCTAACCATCATTCCCATGGTTGCGCATCCTAGTGTCTGAGGCCGAGTTCGACGCAAGGAAGCGACAAACCGGCGAGCCGGCTACAGCAGCTGTGGCACCACTTCAGTGCCGAAGAGCTCCAGTTGCTTCATCGCGTCGGAGTGGGGCAGCCCCTGCCAGTGCGACTTGAAGAGGAAGTCGGTCATGCCGAGCTCCTCCTGCAGCCTGCCCAACTGGTCGACGACCTCGGCCGCGCTGCCGAGGATGAACTGGCTGTCCACGTCGATGCCGTCCTGCTCCTGGCTGGTCGGCTGATTCTCGCCCGACAGGCCCCACGATCGGTAGGTGCTGTAGCGCAACGCGCTGCGTTCGCGTGCGATCCGCCTCGCCTCGTCACGCGACGAGGCGACGATCAACTCCCGCCGGACCGGGAACTCACCATCGGTCGACAGTCCGTGCTCCTCCCGGACGCGCAGGTACTCCTTCCGCAGTCGACGCAGCTCCTCATGGGAGGGAAACGGCGGAACGTACCAGGCGTCGCCGAGGCGGGCCGCTCGCTGGATGGCCGGCGTGGACTGTCCGCCGATCCACAGTGGTGGTCCACCCGGCTGCACCGGCTGGACCGATGGCAGGACGCCCTCCACCGCCCAGTGCTTGCCGACGATGTCGACCTGCTCGCCGGACCACATCGCCCGCATCAGCTCCACGCCCTCCTCGAATCGCGAGATCTTCTGCTTGGGCGGCACCCCCATCGCCTTGAACTCACGATCGGAGTATCCGAGGGCCGCACCGAAGACGACCCGGCCGTCGGTGACCGCGTCCAGGGTCGCGACCGACTCGGCCGTCTCCACCGGATTGACCATCGACAGCAGTGAGATCCCGATCAGGACCCGCATCGAACGCGCATGCTGGGCGAGATAGCCCAGATAGGGAACAGGCTGGTAGTAGCGCAGTTCGGTGCCGACGAAGTGCTGGCCGCACGACATCAGCGAGAACCCGAGATCCTCGGCCGCGCTCACGAGCTCCACATGCTCGTCCAGCTGCTGGCGGTAGGGCGTCTCCGCCCCATAGATCGGTGTCGGCAGAATGCCGAATCGCAGCCCTGTCATGTCAGCCCCGCTTCCGGATGGTGGTCTTGTGGCGGTCCATGTCCTTCCACCCCAGCGCGTCGTCGGCGATGAGCACGGCCTGGATGTTGGCCGATCCTTCGCCGGTCTGCCAGAGCTTGGCGTAGTTGAGGTAGATGCTGATCGGGAACTCGTCGCTGAAGGCGAAGCCCCCGAAGATCTCCGCCGTCGCCTGAGCCGCCCGGTTGCCGACCTCACCCGCGTAGTACTTGGCGATCGAGCTCTCCCGGGTCGCGATGTCACCGGCGTCGTACCGCAGGGCAGCGGCATCCACCAGGGCCCGCGCAGCAGCGACCTCGCAGGTCATGTCCGCGAGCTGCTTCTTGATGAGCTGGAAGCCACCGATCTTCTGCCCGAACGCCTCCCGCTCGTTGGCGTAGGCGACGGCGGCGTCCAAGCATGCCTGGGCAAGCCCGACGGTCCGCGCCGCGACCGACAGGCGACCGAAGTCCATGGCGTTCATGGCGACCCGGAAGCCTTCGCCCTCCTGACCCAGCATCGAGCTTGCCGGCACCCGGACGTCGGTGAAGGACACCGCGTTGGTCGGCATCAGCTTTCCCAGCACCCGGCAAGGCACACGCGTGGTCTCGAACCCCGGTGTGTCCGTCGGCACCACGAAGGCCGAGACACCCTTGTGGCCAGCGGAAGGGTCCGTCTTCGCATACACCACCGCGACGTCGGCGACGTTCGCGTTGGTGATCCACATCTTTGCGCCGTTGATGACGTAGTCGTCGCCGTCGCGGACCGCTCGCGTCCGCATCGCGCCGAGGAAGTCGGACCCGCCGTCGGGCTCGGTCATCGCGTTGCACCCGAGGATGCGCGCCGAGAGGAGCCCAGGCACGTACTGCTCCACCAGCTCGTCGCTGCCCCAGTTGTGAATCGTCAGCGGCACGGTGCATGCCTGCAGGTTCATGCCGGCCGACATCGGCGGGTAGACATAGGCAAGCTCCTCGGCCACGGCGGCCAGCGCGCGGAACCCTGCGTCGGTGCCCCCCTCGGCCTCCGGGAAGATGCAGCCGAACGCGCCCAGGTCGCCAAGCTCGCGATACAGCTCGAACGGGAACTCCGCAGCCTCCTCCAGCTCATGGAAGTGCGGCCGCACCCGGCGCGCTCCCCAGTCGCGGATCAGGCCACGCACAGCGGAGATCTCCTCGTCGCGCGCTCGCTCGGTGGTCACAGTCACGGAAGTACCTCTCTACGTGGGTGTTCGGGTCTGTCGTCGCGCAGCCCGGTCCGCGCGACGGTGGAGCTGTCGTTCAGGGTCGGGCCGGCTGACTGGGCCCCTCCTGCGGGCTCAGCGGGACCCCGGCCTCGCGCAATCCCGCTGTCGTCGCGTGGAGCCATTCGATCTGCTCACCGGCCTCGTCCAGATCGCGCGGGAGATTGACGACCACCTCGTCGACACCGAGGTCGAGCAGACCGAGGACACCATCAGCGCGATAGGGCTCCGGACACCTGGCCACGAGCCGGAACGTGGATCGCTCTCGTCCGACTCGGTCAAGCTCCTCATCGATCCGCGCCGCGAGCTGAGCCGTCGCCTCAGGGGTTCCCGGCGGTCCGTAGAAGCCTTCGCACATGCGCACCGCACGCCGTACGGACACCTCTCCCGAGCCACCCCACAGAACGGGAATGGGGTGCGACAACGGCGGCGACATCTGCAGCTCGGCAAACGCATGGTGGTCGCCGTCGAAGGCGACCGGATCGCCACTCCACACGGCGCGCATCGCGGCGACGGCCTCTTCCGCACGTGCGCCTCGGCGCCCGAACTCCGCACCGAGCGCGACGAACTCCTCCTGCTTCCACCCGACCCCGACACCGAGGGTCAACCGCCCGCCGGAGAGCTCCTGCAGCGTCAGCAGCTGTCGGGCAGCATGCAGTGGGTGCCGCAACGGGAGCACATAGACCCCCACACCGAACTGGATCGTCGTGGTCGCCGCGGCGAGGTGCGAGAGCAGGACCAAGGGGTCACCGAAGGGCGTCTCGCCGACGAAACGTGGTCGACCGGTGTCGCTGTAGGGGTAGACGGTGGCGACGTCGCTCATCGCCACCACGTGGTCAGGCACCCAGATCCGCTCGAACCCCGCATCCTCCGCAGCCCGCGCCAAAGTGGCATAGCCCGTCAACGGACCACCGAAGATCCTGACCGACACCGACATCGTCCACCTCCATCCATGGTCATCCGAACTCATATAATCATGATTATCGATCAGCCGGAAGGGCGGATTGCACTTCCGGGGAAAATACGTCATATTCATATGCATGGTAACGGGAGATTCGACCCACCCGGACAAGCTTCGCGTGCAGGTCCGGGACTTCCTCGGTGAGCAGATCGCCGACGGAGTCTTCGAGCCGCGCTGCAACGCGTGGATGACCCGTTTCGACCCTGCCTTCAGCAGGCAGCTCGCCGCGCGTGGATGGCTCGGACTCACGCTGCCGCGCAAGTACGGGGGGCACGGCGCGACCGCGCGTCATCGCTTGGTCGTCACCGAGGAGCTGCTTGCCCACGGTGCTCCCGTCGGCGCGCATTGGATCGCCGACCGGCAGATGGGCCCGAACCTGCTGGCCTTCGGCAGTGAACGGCTCAAGCACGACCTTCTCCCCCGCATCACACGCGGCGAGACCTTCTTCTGCATCGGCATGAGCGAGCCCGACAGCGGCTCCGACCTCGCTTCGATCCGTACCCGGGCGACGCCGGTGGCCGGCGGCTGGCAGGTGAGCGGAACCAAGGTGTGGACGACAGGTGCCCACGTCGCCGACCTGATGATGACACTCGTGCGGACGCGCCCGGCTGAGTCCGACCGGCATGCCGGCATGAGCCAGCTCGTCATCGACCTGCAGGCGCGGGGCGTCTCCGTCACGCCGATCGAGTCGATGGACGGGGCCCATCACTTCAACCAGGTGGTCCTGGACGAGGTCTTCGTGCCCGAGCACCACCTGGTGGGCACCGAGGGCGAGGGCTGGCGACAGGTCACGGCCGAGCTCGCCTTCGAGCGCAGCGGCCCGGAGCGCTACCTGAGCACGTTCCCGCTGCTCACCGCGTGGTCTCGAACCCTGGGTGCGGAGTCCTCCGATGCCGCGGTCGCCGACCTCGGCCTGTTGCTGGCCCGGGTATGGGCACTTCGCCAGATGTCGGCCCGGATCGCCGATGCGATCGCGGCAGGCAGCTCACCCTCGGTCGAAGCGGCATTGGTGAAGGACCTCGGGTGGGTGCTCGAACGCGATGTGATCGACGTCGTGCGACGCCACCGCAGACCGGGACACGACGAACAGGTCGATCGGCTGCTCGGCGAGTCCGTGCAAGACGCCCCGACGTTCAGCCTGCGCGGCGGAACCCCGGAGATCCTCCGGGGTGTCGTCGCTCGAAGCCTGGGAGTGCGCTGATGAGGAGACCTGACGACGTCACCTCGGACCTCGACGTGAGCGATGACGACGCAGAGGCGACCGCGAACGAGGTGAGCACGCTGGTCGGCGACATGCTCCGTGACGTCGACTGCGCCGAGGAGGCATGGCGCCGCCTGGCGTCCGGCGGGCTGACCGGCGTCGCCGTGCAGGAGCAGATCGGCGGCAGTGGCGGTTCGTTGCGCGAGGCCGCGGCCGTCCTCAAGGCCGTCGCTGCCCACGGGCTCGACCTGCCGCTCCTGGAGTTCACGTGGTTGGCGAGCCGGGTCGCGGAATGGACAGGACGCCGAGCACCCGACGAGCCGGTCGCCTTCGCGATCGCCGAGCGTACGACGGACGGCCAGGACGGGCAGCCTCCCTACCGCGCAACGCTCAGGTGGTACCACGAGACGACGGCTGCGCACGTGCTGCTGCCGGCCGATGGCGCCCTGCTGGTGCTGGAGAGGCCCGCCGGGCTCCGCGACGGATCACCGTCGACCGTGCACATCGACCCGCAACGGGTACGTGCAGCGGCCGAGACCCATCCGGTTCCTGACGCCGGGACGCTCGCTGCCGAGCTCCAGATGCGTGCCGCTCTTGGCCGCAGCATCCAGATCTCGGGAGCCGCTGCACAAGTGCGGGACCTCTCGGTCCGCTACGCAGCCGAGCGCGTCCAGTTCGGGCGGCCGTTGAGTCGCTACCAGGTCATCCAGCACTACCTGGCACGCATCGCAGCGGAGGCGCACGCCGTCCAGGTGGCTTCCCGCGGCGCGCTGGACGCCTGGATCGCCGCGCCGAGCACGGCCGGCGGATCCGTGAGCAACGCCAAGGCCGTCGCCTCCCATGCGGTCGAGCTCTGCACCCGTCTGGCCCACCAGGTCTTCGGAGCGATCGGCACGACGCGGGAACACGAGCTGCATCGCTACACGACAGCGATGTGGGCATGGCGCGAGGACGCAGGGAACGAGTACCAGCACGGCGCCCAGGTGGGCGAGGCCGCACTCACGGCTGAGGATCCCTGGGCGTGGCTGGTCGACCAAGGAGGACGACGATGACCACGACCCCAGCCCGACTCGAGCACGACGGCGCGGTGGCCACTCTGTGGTTCGAGCGACCTGAGCTCAAGAACGCCTTCACCCTGCCGATGATGGATCTGGTCGCCGACCTGATCCGTGAGGCGGACGCCACAGCTGACGTCAAGGCGATCGTCGTCACCGGCGCCGGGGACGCGTTCTGCTCAGGGATCGAGCTGGGCGCGCTTGCTTCGGTCGACAACGATCCGGCAGCCCACAAGGCGATGCTGACCGACCACGTCCACCAGGTCCTCCACGCGCTCGACGCCTGCTCGACTCCCGTGATCGCGGCAATCAACGGGCCGGCCGTGGGCGCGGGCCTGGACATGGCGCTGGCCTGTGACATTCGCCTGGCCGCCCGGTCGGCCCGGATGTCTGAGGGCTATGTCCGGGTGGGACTGGTCCCTGGCGACGGCGGCTGCTTCTACCTACCTGCCATCGTCGGCCTGGGAAGAGCGCTCGACCTGTTGATGACCGGACGCTTCGTCGACGCCGAGGAGGCCGAGCGGATCGGTCTGGTCGCCGGCGTCGTCGATGACGACGACCTCCTTGCCGAGGCGCGCGCCCTCGCCGAGCGATTGGCCGGCTACCCCCAGCCGCAGCTCGGTCTGATCAAGCGGGCGACCCGACAGAGTGCACGGCTGGACCTACGCACCCACCTGGACCTGATGTCCTCACACCTCGGCGTGGTGATGGCGACCGACCCGGTGCAGGAGATGCTGCACACGGCGCGGCGCTCCGGCTGACCCCCCTGCCACCGCTCGCGAACGGTCGCAACGGGTCCGGCGAGATGGGACCGGCGAGCCGGGCGGTTCACCCCCGGCTCGCCGGAGTCTCCCACCGGCTGCGCGACCGTGCCTCAGGTGCCGAACCTCGGGGTTCGTGACGGCGTCGACGCCGCGTCGATCCCGGCCAACCAGCCGAACGTCAGCGCGGGTCCGATCGTGCCTCCCGGGCCGTAGTAGCCCTGCCCGGTGGGAGACGCGACGCAGTTTCCGGCACCGTACAGGCCCGGGATCGGCTGGTCGTCGCGGTCGAGCACGCGGCCGGCCGCGTCGGTGACCGGTCCGCCCTTGGTGTCGAGGGCGCCGGGGCCGAGCAGGATGCAGTGATAGGGACCTTCCCCGAACTCGTGCAGGGTCGGGTTCAGTTGCTCCGGGCGACGCGGCGGGGGTGCCCAGGCGCGCTCGATCGGAGTCTCGCCGCGACCGTGCTCATGGTCGACGCCGAGACGGGCCATCTCGTTGAAGCGCGCCACCTGTGCTCGCAGTCCGTCTTCGAAGTCCTCCGCCAGGGCGAACCCGCCGGTGTGTGCTGCGATCGCGTCCACCTGCTCGCGAACCCGCTCGACCAGTTCGGTCCACGTGTCGGCAGTGATGGTGTCGATCTCGCTGTCCTCCGACAAGGGCGTCGGGTAGCGGTGACGGACCGGCCGTGCATCCCGTGCGGTCGCGTCGTCGAAGACCATGAAGAGGATGAGGTTGGGATAGGTGCGTGTGTCAGGGTCCCAATGGAAGTGGACCTGTCCCCGCTCGTTGTAGGGCATCTTCTCGTTCATCACCCGATGCCCGTGCCGGTCGACGATGATCATGCTGTCTCCCGAGGGATAGACCGCATCCCTCAGCGTGGAGCGGGTCCGTAGCGCGGCGCCGAGCACCACCTGGTCCCACCACGCGAACGACATGTTGCCCAGCCGGGCGCCCACCTCCCCCGCGATGTCCAGGAAGTCACCGGTCGCGCCCTCGACCGCCGCGCCCCCGAACACCGGGCCACGCAGGAACGCCTTGGCCTTCGCGGCGTCGTGGAGGAATCCACCGGTGCCGAAGACCACGCCGCGACGCGCACCCACCAGGTGCGTGGTAGTGCGCACCCGCGCCTCGACGGCGACCACCGCACCGGACTCGTCCCGTACGACGTGGGCGACGCGTGCATCGGTGCGGATCCGCACACCGAGCTTCTCGGCCGCGACCTGCATCGCGTCGATCATCCGCTGACCGCCGGTGGCGTCCACCCCGAAGGCGTAGTCGGGCGGCAGCCACATCTTGATGGACCGACCAACAGGCGCGGCATCCTCCGGGTAGTCCGCGTGGTAGTCGGGGAAGCCCGGCATGCACTCAGGGTCGTAGGGAATGGCGTCGAGCCCCACGAGCTCCTCGAAGGCGGCCGAGCCGTGGTCGTAGAGGGCAGCGAGCTGTGCGTGCTGGTTCTCGCCGAGGCCCAGGGTCGGATGGTCCGCGTGATAGGTCGCCGGCGACGCTGCACGTGCCATGTAGCGCAATGCCGCCTCCCGCTCGTCGACGAGTCCGTGAGCGCGCATCAACGGGTTGTCGGGAAGCCACATCGTCGCGCTGGACTTGGCCGTCGTACCGCCGAGGGTGGGCGCCTTCTCCAACATCAGCACCTCGGCCCCCCGTCGTGCCGCGGCGAGCGCGGCCGCGAAGGCAGCCACGCCCGAACCCACGACGACGACGTCGACGATCTCGTCGAAGCCCTCCCAGGCTGGGTCAGCTGTCGCGCTCACGGTTGCCCTCCGTCCACTTGCAGGATCGATCCGGTCGTATAGCTGGCCAGGTCGGAGGCCAGGTAGAGCGCGGCCCCGACGATCTCGCCCGGCTCGCCGCCTCGGCCCAGCGCGAAGGAGGCCGCCCGCTGGGCGAACACGTCGGGATCCCAGGCCTTGCTCACGTCGGTCAGGAAGGTGCCGGCCATGATCGCGTTGACCCGCACGGTCGGCCCGAAGGCGTGAGCGAAGCCGACGGTGAGGGCGTTCAGGCCGGCCTTGGCCGCGGCGTAGGGAAGGATGTGCGGCCTCGGGCGCACCGCGCCCATGCTGGTCACATTGACGATCGAGCCACGCCCGATGTCCATCATCTGCTCACCCGCCAGGGCGGTGAGCCGATAGGGGCCGCGGAGGTTCACCCCGATCACCTTGTCGAAGAGCTCCTGGCTGACCTCGTCCGGCCGACCGTAGAGCGGCGACATCCCCGCGTTGTTGATCAGCACCTCGACGGCGCCGAGGGAGCTCGTGACCTGATCGAGCAGCTCCTCACCGCTCTCCCACTCGCCTGCGTGGTAGCGCAACGCCAGGACCGTTCGACCAGTGCTCTCGCCGATCTCGTCGGCGGCTCGCCGGCAGGAGTCGAGGTCACGGCTGGCGATGACCACGTGTGCGCCGTGAGCAGCGAAGCCCTCAGCCATGGCACGCCCGAGGCCGCGGCTGCCACCCGTGATGACGACGACCTTGTCGGCCAGGCCGAATTCGGTTGGTTGCGATAACTGCATATGTTGATCATAGTAAGCGCTACCCGTTCTCGTCCACCTGCGAGACCCGAGCAGACAGGAGACGCCGTACCGTGCCCTCGACCGATCCCCCGGTGATCCAGGATCTGGACACGCTCCTGGCGCTTGGCGGACCACACGCCGCGATCGTGACAGGCGATGAGCACTGGACCCGCTCGGATCTCGATCGCTGTGTCGGCACGCTCGCCGCCACGCTCAGGGAGAAGGGCGTCGATCGCGGCGACCGTGTCGCGATCGCGTCCAAGGATCCGGTCGCGGTGCTCGCGGTGATGTTGGCGGCGCTGCGACTGGCAGCGGTGAGCGTCCCGATCAACTGGCGCTCGTCCCCCCAGGACGCCGCGCGGATCATCGCTGACGCCGACCCCGTCCTGGTGATGGGCGACGAGAGCCTGGCCATCACGGCGTACGTCGAGGCCGTCTCGCTCCCCGTCGGTCGGCAACGGTTCTCCGCATGGGCCCATGGCCGCGGCTCGATCGATGCGTGCGAGCACCAGGACCCCGCCCGACCAGCCGTGCTGATCTACACCTCCGGAACCAGCGGGGATCCGAAGGGTGTTGTCCTCACCGCCGGCAACCTCGCCCACAAGATCACCGGGATGAGGGACGACTGGGGCGTGGATGCGACCTCCGTCAGTCTGCTCGCCACCCCGCTGTTCCACATCGGCGGCCTGTCCTGGGCCCTGGTCGCGCTCGCGGCCGGGGCACCGTTGGTCGTTCCGGCCTCCGTCCGGGGACCGACCTTGCGATCCACGATCGAGGAGCACCGGGTGACCCATGCCTTCCTGGTGCCCAAGCTGCTGGCCGACCTCGTCCAGGACCACGCGAGCCGAACCGGCCCACCCAGTCCGATCGACCTAGTGCTCTGCGGGGCCGCCCCCGTCAGCACCACCCTGCAGCGACAGGCGATCGACGTGCTCGGGTGCAGGCTGCTCCAGGTCTATGGACTGACCGAGACGACCGGCTCCGTCACGCAGCTCGACGTGGCCCAGGCGATGGCCGAGCCCCAGGCAGACCAGGCGCTCGCGTCCTGCGGCACGCCCTTTCCGTGGGTCAGGCTGGACGTTCGCGATCCTCACGACGCGTCGCGGGTCGCGCACGGCGCGCACGGCGAGATCTGGATCTCCTCACCACAGAACTGCGCCGGCTACTGGCGGCGCCCGACGGCCTCCACCGAGCTGCAGGTGGACGGATGGCTCCGCACGGGCGACGCCGGTCACCTGGACGAGATGGGACGGCTGCACATCACGGACCGCCTCAAGGACGTGATCATCTCAGGCGGCGAGAACATCTACTCGGTCGAGGTCGAGCGCGCGCTCCAGTCCATGCCCGCCGTCCGGGACGCCGCCGTCGTGGGACGCCCCGACCTCGATTGGGGCGAGACCGTGGTCGCCGTGGTCGAGCTGCATGAGGATGCGGCCCTCGAGCTGACAGAAGCCGCCGAGCACGTGGGGCGAAGGATCGGACGGTTCAAGAGACCGCGCGACCTCGTCGTCGTGGACGCATTGCCTCGCAATGCCACCGGAAAAATCCTGAAATCCGAGGTACGCCGGATGATCTCCGCACCCGAGAAAGGAACGGCATGAACGATCCCGAGTTCCGGATCCTGTCCTTCGTCAATCACATCCCTCCCACCGCGGGCATCGAGGAACACATCGAGCGCGCATTCTCCTGGGGCGTCGATGCCGTGGTCGCGCAGGGCACGGGCAGCGACTGGGGGCCGTTCTGGCTCGGGTCCGGGCGGCAGGTCGAGTCCGACGTCGCCCGCAACGTGCTGCCCTACGTACGGGCTGCCCACCGCCACGGCGTGCCCTTCGTCTTCTCCTTCGGGATCGCCGGCGGAAACGTCCACCTCGACAAGTGCCTCGCCGACTTCCAGCGCGTCTGCGCCGCGGACGGGCTCGATCTCGAGGTCGCCGTGGTCCGCTCGGAGCTGCGTCCCGAGGACCTTGCCGAGAGGGTCCGCACCGGCCCGCCTGTTCTTCCCGCCGCCGATGACCCGAGCCTCGCGCCACAGCTGCAACCCGACGACGCCCTCGCCGCCACTCGCCTGGTCGCGTTGATCGGTCCCGAGCCGGTGCAGGAGGCACTGCGTGCCGGTGCCGACGGTGTGATCACCGGTCGAGCGCTCGACATCGGCCTGTTCATGGCCCCGGCCATGAACGCCGGAATCCCCATTGCGGTGGCGGCGCATGCCGCAAAGCTCCTCGAGTGTGGTGGGCTCGCCCTCGAGCCGGGGGACTCTGCCCACTGCATGTGGGCGCGCATCGACAGGAACTCGGTGGAAATCCGATCACCGAACCCGTCCGCCCGGCCGACCGTCGCCAGCCTGGTGTCGCACGGCTTCTACGAGCGGTCTCACCCCTACACGGAGGACAACCCGGGCGGCACCCTTGACCTCAGCGACGTCACCTACACCGAGCTCGAGGACGACGGCATCCGAGGCATCGGCGCGCGGTGGATCCCGGCTCCCTACACCGTGCTCGTCGAGGGCGCGCGACACGTCGGGTTCCGATCGATCTCGGTCCTGGGCGTACGGGACCCGGCCCTGCTCGCACAGGCACGAGCCTGGAGCGATGCCGCAGAAAGGCAGACCCGCGCGCGCTACGCCCAGGAGTTCGCGAGCGACCGTGCCGAGCTGACCACCCGCATCTTCGGATTGGACGGCGTGCTCGGCGATCTGGAGCGGGAGACTGCGGTGACCGGGCACGAGGCAGCGGTCATCGTCGATGTTGTTGCAGACAGCCAGGAACTCGCCGATCAGATCGGCTACTACGCCTTCATTCGGCTCTTCATCGGGCCCTACCCGGGACGCAAGACGACAGCTGGGAACGCCGCTGCGCCGTACATGCCCGTCATCATCCCGGTCGGCGAAGTGTTCAGGTTCGGGGTCTATCACCTGTTGCCTTTGGACGACCCGTGCGGGTTGTTTCCCTTCGTCCTGCAGCGCTTCGGAACCACCACGACCCGGGAAGACAAGGTGCTGTCCCATGCTGCTCGATGAGACCGCCCGTGTGATCCGTAGCAAGAATGCGGGTCCCTTCATGTTGACCATCGACATCTTCTTCGACTCCGACGACGGCTATGCCCGGGCCAAGAACAGTCATCTGCTCAAGCCCAGTGGAGTGGCAGACGCCTACGGCCTGCCGGTGGAAGCGATCAAGGGGGTGTGGTGGGACGATCGGGTAAGGGCAGCGAAAGTCTCCATGCAACGCTGGTCCTCCAGCGCAGATCCCTTCTGCGGCGACATGTTCGGCGCACATCTGCATGTGCCGCTCTCCCGCAGTAAGCTCTGACGTTCTTCGGGGGTTAGCCTGCCGGAGTGATCTCAACTGACATCGTCACCGCCCGTCAGCACGCCCTCGGCGACCTGCCCCGGCGCACCGCGCAGCGGGTGCCCGACAAGACCGCTGTCGTGGACGGCGACACGGTGCTCACCTTCGCCGAGTTCGAGGCCGTGGTCGAGCGGACCGCGGGAGCGATCTGCGCCGCCGGGTTCGCCAAGGGTGACCGGTTGGCCCTGTTGTCGCACAACTGCTGGCAGTTCGCCGTGCTGGACTTCGCCGCCGCGCGGGCCGGGGTCGTGCTGGTGCCGATCAACTTCATGCTCGGTGCGGCGGAGATCGCGTTCATCCTCGACCACAGCGGCGCCGCCGGCTTCGTCGTCGAGGACGCGCTCGTGCCGGTCGCCGACGATGCGATCGCTGCCGCAGCCGACTCGCAGGTCCGCTCCCGGCAGGTGATCGGGGCGGGCGACGGCGACCTTCCCGACGAGTGGGAGGACCTCACCGGTTGGCTGGAGTACGACGGCACGCCGGCCGCCGTACCGATGGCCGACGACGACCCGGTGCGGATGATGTTCACCTCCGGCACGGAGTCGCGGCCGAAGGGCGCGCTGCTGAGCAGTCGTGCGCTGTTGTGGCAGTACGTGTCATGCGTCGTCGACGGGTCGATGGAGGCCGACGACGTCGAGCTGCACACGCTGCCGCTCTACCACTGCGCCCAGCTCGACTGCTTCCTGGGCGTCGACGTCTACCTCGGCGCGACCAGCGTGATCCTGCCCGGCCCCGATCCTGCAGCAGTGCTACGCGCGATCGACGAGCACCGGATCACGAAGTTCTTCGCTCCGCCGACCGTCTGGATCGGGCTGCTGCGTCATCCCGACTTCGACAGCACCGACCTCTCCAGCCTGCGCAAGGGCTATTACGGCGCTTCACCGATGCCGGTCGAGGTGCTGCGCGAGATCCAGGAGCGGCTGCCCGACGTCCGGCTGTGGAACTTCTACGGCCAGACGGAGATGGCGCCGTTGGCGACGATCCTCGGGCCCGACGAGCAACTGCCCTTCGCCGGATCGGCGGGCAGGCCGTCGATCAACGTGGAGACCCGGATCGTCGACGACCAGGACCGCCCCGTGGAGGCGGGCACCGTCGGCGAGATCGTGCATCGCAGCCCGCACGCGACCTTGGGCTACTACAGCGACCCGGAGAAGACCGCCGAGGCGTTCCGGGGCGGCTGGTTCCACTCCGGCGACCTCGGCTATGTCGACGACACCGGCCACCTCTACGTGGTCGACCGCAAGAAGGACATGATCAAGACCGGTGGCGAGAACGTCGCGAGCCGCGAGGTCGAAGAGGCGATCTACACCCACCCCGACGTCGCCGAGGTCGCGGTGTTCGGTATCAGCCACCCGCGCTGGGTGGAGGCGGTGGCCGCGGTCGTCGTCCCGAGGGACGGCGCGACGCTCGCCGCCGACGCCATCCTTGCCCACGCCCGTGAGGCACTCGCCGGCTACAAGGCGCCGAAGTACGTCGTGATCGCGTCCGCGCTGCCGAAGAACCCGAGCGGCAAGATCCTCAAACGCCAACTGCGCGACGAGCACGCCGATCTCGCGGCCGGCGAGGCCTGAGATCTCGTTGCTCGCGGGGCCACCGGTCTGACCGGTCCTCAGGCCGAGCGGAGGCCGCGACGACTGGCCCAGCAGGGCGTCGGCATGGTTCACTACGTCCTGGGTGAACGCGTGTTCACCCCTCGAACCCGCCGAAAGGGCACCGCGCCGTGACCGCCCCCGCCCCCGTCGCCCCAGACGGGCGGCCGCCCCGGGAGCGGGCCGACCGGCCGCGACGCAGCGCGGCCGTCGTCCTCAGCACGCTCTGCCTGTGCGGCATTGTCGTCTCACTGCAGCAGACCCTCCTGCTCCCCCTACTCCCCAACCTGCCGGTGCTCCTCGACACGAGCGCCGACACGGCCTCCTGGCTGGTCACCGCCACCCTGCTCACCGGCGCGATCGCGACGCCCACCCTGTCTCGCCTCGCCGACATGCAGGGCAAGCGCCGGATGATGGCCGTCGCCCTCGCCGTCTCGGTGCTCGGCTCGTTGCTCGGCGCGATCAGCGAGGCGGTGCCGCTGCTCATCGCGGCCCGGGCGCTCCAGGGCGTCGGCATGGCGCTGATCCCCATCGGCATCGCGATGATGCGCGACGAACTGCCCCGCGAGCGCGTGCCGCTCGGCGTCGCCCTGATGAGCGCCACCCTCGCCATCGGCGCCGGCGTCGGACTCCCGGTCTCCGGGCTGATCGCCGAGCATCTCGACTGGCACGCCATCTTCTGGCTCACCGGCGTCGTGGGCACCGTCCTGCTCGTCGCCGCGATGATGCTGCTACCCGAGTCACCGGTGCGCACCCACGGCACCTTCGACTTCCGCGGCGCGGTGCTGTTGACGATCGCCCTGACCGCGATCCTGCTCGCTCTCTCGAAGGGCGCGCAATGGGGCTGGGGCTCGTCGGAGACGATCGGCACCACCTCCGTCGGCCTGGTGGTGCTGGGCTACTGGGTGCATCTCGAGCTGCGTACGCCGAGCCCGCTGGTCGACATCCGGGTCGCGGCCCGCCGCGCGGTGCTGCTGGTCAACCTTGCTTCCATCCTCACCGGCTTCGCACTCTTCGCGAACATGCTGATCACGACCGTGCTGCTCCAGAACCCGGTCGGCACGGGCTACGGGCTCGGGCTCGACCCTCTCGAGACCGGGCTGTGGATGATGCCGAACGCGGCTGCGTTCGCGCTGCTGGCGCCCGTCTCGGCCTGGGTGACCCGCCGCTTCGGACCGCAGGTCACGCTGATCGTCGGCACCGCTATCACGGGCGCGGCCTACCTGGCACGCGTGTTCCTCAGCGACAACGTCGGCCAGATCGTCGTCGGCTCCGTCGCCGTCGGCATCGGCACCGCGATCGCCTACGGCGCGATCCCCACCCTCCTCATGCGCGCGGTGCCCGTCACCGAGACCGCGTCGGCCAACGGCCTCAACGTGCTGCTCCGCTCGCTGGGCACCTCGACGGCGAGCGCGACGACCGCCGCCATCACCACGGCGACCGCGATCACCGTCGCCGGCAAGGCGTACGCCGACCTGCCCGGGCTCAACCTCATCTTCTGGCTCGCTGCCGGCTGCTCCTTCGGCGCCGCGCTGCTCGCCGTCCCGATGCTGAAGATGCAGGACTACGCGGAGGAGGGCGACCGCCCTGCCACGTCGGGCGCCGGCTGGCCGGTGCAGGTGGTGCGCGGCCAGGTGGTCGACGCCGAGGCCCGCCCGATCCGCAACGCCGTGGTCAGCGTGCTGACGCCCGCCGGCGAGGCGATCGACTGGGGCCAGGCGGACTCCGACGGCTGGTTCAACGCCGCGATCCCGGGCGCCGACGACTACCTGGTGGTGACCAGCGCGGAGGGGTGGCAGCCCCGCTCCCGGATGATGCGTCTCGACAGCGACGACCCGCTGCCGCCCATCGTGCTGCGCGGGCGCCTGCGATTGCGCGGAGTCATCACCGATGCCGACGGGCAGCCGGTGAGCGACGCCCTCGTCGTCCTGACCCGCGCCTCGGGCGAGTCGGTCGGGTCGATCCGCACCGAGCACGACGGCAGCTACGAGATCCCCCGGCCGGGCAACGGCCGCTACGTGCTCACCGTGGTCTCGCGGGACGGCGCGATCGGCGCGCGACCGGTGACCGTCTGGGAGGCCGCCCGCAGCGTCGACCTCGCCCTCGGCACCCCGCTGGGCGTCCCCAGCCCATGAGCTCCGCTCAGGCCATCCTCGACGCCTCACGTGCGCTGTTCGCCGAACACGCCTATCCCGACGTCACGATCCGCGACATCGCCGCCCGGGCGGGGGTGTCACCGGCGCTGGTCATGAAGTGCGGGGGAAGCAAGAAGGAACTCTTCCGCCGCACCGGCACCATCGCACCGCCCGCACTCCCCGACGTGCCGCACGCAGATCTCGGGGCCGCACTCGTCGACGACCTCATCGGACGCCACGAGCGCGGCGAGATCGAGCACCTGGTCCGCGCGCTGAACCTCCGGATCACCGGGCCTGAGCCGGCCGAGGTCCGCGCCCGCTTCCTCGCCGGGTACGTCGACCCGCTGGCCGCCGTCCTCCACGGACCCGATGCCGCGGTGCGGGCCGAGCTGGTGGTCGGTGCACTGACCGGGCTCGCGGCGGTGCTGCGCATGCTCCGGACCCCGGCTGCGGGAGGCGCCCTCGAGCTGGTGCGCGACCACTACGCCCGCGCGATCCAACTGCTGATCACTCCCCGACGGTCGATGGCGACACACTGACGACACATAGTTCGGGCGGTCAAGGCGCCGGTTGAGCGCAGCGATCGGTGTCGGCCCGACAAACTGTGTGTCGTTGGTGCTCCCCACCCGCGCTCAAGCCTGGAAGGCCGGCTTCTCCTTCGCGAGGAACGCCCGCACTCCCTCCGCGAAATCGGGACCGCCATAGACCTCGCGCAACAGCTCCTCCTCGCCGTCGATCGATGCCTCGGCAGCGGCGGCACGGGTGTTCAACTGGTGCTTGGTGGTCTCGATGGTGGCCCGTGAGGCCTGGCTGATCCCGGCGGCGAGCTCGGCGACCTCGACGTCCAGCGCGGCCGCATCATCGACCACAGAGGCCAGCGCTCCGAGGCCGTAGGCACGATCGGCGCCGACCAAGCGCGAGGCCAGCAGCATCTCGCGCGTCAGCGACTCGCCGAAGATCGCCTGGCAGCGGTAGAGCACCGTGCCGGAGAGGGCGTTGCCGAGCGTGCGCGCGATCGGGTACCCGAAGCGCGATGACGCCGTGGCCACACGCAGGTCGCAATGCGTCGCCACGGCCAGACCGCCACCGACCGCGACCCCGTCGATCGCCGCGATCGTCACCTGCGGCAGCGCCCACAGGCGCTCGAACATCTCACGGATCCAGTTCTCGTAATCGACGGCATCGGCCTCGACGAAGTCGCTGATCTCGTTGCCGGCCGCGAACGCCTTGCCGCCGGCACCGCGCAGCACGACCACGCGCACGGACCGGTCGTCGCCCGTCTGCTCCCACAGCATGCGGAGGTCGCCGTACATCTGCTTGGTGAACGCGTTGCGGCGCTCAGGGCGGTTGAAGGTCACCTCGAGCACGCCCGGTCCGAGGCGGTCACGGTCGATCAGCAGGTCGTCGTCACTCACGGCGAGAGGGTACGACGGGCCGGAGCCAGCTTCAGCAGCAGGTCGCGCACGGGCAGCCACGCCGTCGCGGAGCCGAGCACCACACCGATCGTGTTCGCGAGCGCGTCGTGCCAGTCCATCATCCGGTCGCTGGTAAGCGTGCCTTGCGCCACCTCGATGCCGGCGCCGAGCAGCACCAGGCCGACGGCGGCCACCACCAGCGGCTGTCCGCGGCGGAAGATCTGCACCGCGATCAGCGCCAGCGAACCGTAGGTGAGCCCGTGCATCCACTTGTCGCTGGCCGGGACGTCAGGGCCGGACGCCGGCGGGCCGAGCGAGACGGCGATGGTGGCGATCACGAGCGCCAGCCAGGCACCCAGCCACAGCCAGGGCAGGCGAAGGTCCTTCACGGAGCGGCGCTCCGCCATACGGCCACCCAGTACTGCACACCGAAGGGCGCGTCGTCGTACCGCACGTCCGCGTCGGCCAGCGGCGGCAGCGTCCCCAGGCAGGCCGTGTCGGCCCACAGGTCCGTCGCCAGTTGCTGGTCGATGTCGGCGAACGACGCACGCAGCGAAGCGTCGAAGGCCTCGGCGCGCGGGTCGAGGTGGCCCGGGGCCTTCTCGGTGCGCTTCGCCGAGCCGTTGCCGACGACGAGCACCCCGGTCGCACCGTCGACGACGACGGTAGCGCCGGTCGCCGCGACCAGCGCCTCCCCGACGCGCGTCCCCGAGGGCCCGGAGGCGACCACGCACACGCGCGGGCCGAGCTCCCCGACGGCGGCGATGCAGGCGGCCCGCAGGTCGGCGATCGGGTCGGCGATCGATGCGTACGACGGCAGCAGGGCGAGCACGCCGGGCACCAGCACCTTCACTGCAACCCCCGGATCGCGCGCAGCGGCGGCCGCCTGCCGGCGATGGACCACACCATGTCGACGGTCTGTCGGGTCTCGACCACCTGGTGCACGCGGTAGATGCGGGCACCGGCGAGGGCGCACACGGACGTGGCCGCGAGGGTTCCGACCAGCCGCTCGCCGACGTCGAGACCGAGGGTCTCCCCCACGAAGTCCTTGTTGGAGAGCGAGACCAGCACCGGCCACCCGGTCGCCACCAT
>Ga0164243_10002650_pt1 | contig 29320 bp, 20 predicted proteins | sample OricompcompostOP_FD_108781 | JGI IMG/M metagenome (GOLD analysis project Ga0164243, IMG submission 108781) | Organic Plus compost microbial communities from Emeryville, California, USA - Original compost - Organic plus compost (OP) | ecosystem: Engineered > Solid waste > Mixed feedstock >... | reverse complement strand
TCATCCACGAGGTAAGCGTTAAACTCCTTCGGCCCGAGATAATGGGCTTCGACGCCCTGGGTCGCGAGCTTGGCCTTGACCTCGGGCGACGTGACCGATTTCTGGAAAGCCGCGGCGATCTTCTCGATGGCGTCGGGCGGCGTTCCGGCCGGCGCGGAGATGCCATACCATGTCACGACGTTGAAGCCCTTGAGCCCCTGTTCGTCGAGCGTCGCGACATTCGGCAACTGCTCGGAGCGCTTGAGCGAAGAGATGCCCAGCGCGCGCAGCTTGCCGCTCTTGATATGCTCCAGAAGCGGCGGCGCATTCAGAATGCCCATGTCGATCTGGCCCGCAAGCAAGTCGACAGTCGCCGGCGCGGCGCCGCGATAAGGCACATGGGTGAGTTTCGTATCCGTCATCTGCTGGAACAGTTCGCCCGCGAGATGCGGCTGGCTGCCGTTGCCGACCGAGGCATAGGTCAGCGCGCCGGGCTTCGATTTTGCGAGAGCGATGAGTTCGGGCACCGATTTCGCCGGCAATCCCTCACGGACGACAAGCACGTTGTTCACTGTGGCGATCATGCAGATGAACGAGAAATCCTTGATGCCGTCATACGTCACTTTGCTCAGCAGCGGGGTGACGATGTGGGACGAGGCGTTGGCCATCAGCAATGTTTGGCCGTCCTTTGGTGCGGTCGCGACAAACGATGCCGCAACGGCGGTGGCGCCACCGGGTTTGTTCACAAGTACGATGGGCTGGCCGAGCGTCGCCGCCATCGGTTCGATGATGATGCGGGCCAGAACGTCGGCGGGTCCGCCGGCGGCATAGGGGTTCACCAGCGAGATGGGACCGGTCGGGAAATTCTGTGCGGATGCGGAACAGGCCAGCAGCAGGGCCGCAAGGCCTGTGGTTCCAGTTGCGAGATGACGAACGAAGCGTCCCATCAATGTTCCTCCGATGTTTTCCGATAATTTTTTGTCGGCTGCCTGTCGCAGCTCGTATGTTTCGCCGAAGCGTAGCGCGGGGCGTGGGGAAAGCATAGTATCTGCGGACTGCGCTGCCGGAAGAAAAGGTGGGCAGCGCGGGAGGAAACCGGGACTGCGAACCTGCCATGAAACTGCATTGGTCGCCGCGTTCGCCCTTCGTGCGCAAGGTGATGATTGTCGCCCATGAAGTGGGCATCGTGGACCGTCTTGATTGTGTGCGGTCGATTGCGGCGGCAACCAAGCCGCATCCCGAACTGATGAGCGACAATCCGCTGTCGAAAATCCCGGCGCTCGTGCTGGATGACGGCACGCCGCTGTTCGATTCCCGCGTCATCTGCGAATATTTCGATACCCTGCATTCCGGCCCAAAGCTGTTTCCAGAGCAGCCGCAGGCGCGCTGGATCGCGTTGCGCCGTCAGGCTCTCGGCGACGGCATGCTGGACCTGCTGATTCTCTGGCGTGGCGAGCGGGAACGCCAACATCCCGCCGAGGTCTATCTTTCGAGCTTTGCCATCCGGCGCGAGGCCTGTCTTGCGGCCCTTGAAAAGGAGGCGGATGCACTCGGCACGTCACCGTTCTCCATCGGACATATCGCGATTGGCTGCGCGTTGTCTTATCTCGATTTCCGCTTCGCGGCGCAGCCATGGCGGGACGGCTATCCCAAGCTCGCGGCGTGGCACGAAATTTTCTCCGCACGGCCGTCGGCGCAGGCCACGGAAGCGATCGACGATTCCCATATCAAGCCGTGAGAAATAACGAGGAGAACAGCGTGGCGCGTATTCCCTTGCCGTCGCCCGAGAACATGTCGCCCGACCAGCGGCGCGTTTATGATGCGATCGTCACCGGTCCGCGCGGCCGGCTGGTCGGGCCGCTGCGCGCCGCACTGCATCGCCCCGAACTGGCGGAGAAATGGCAGCAGCTCGGCGAGCTGTTGCGCTATCGTACGTCACTTCCGCCGGCATTGTCGGAACTGGCGATCCTCGTGACGGCGTGGCACTGCCGCAGCAACGTGGAATGGCACATCCACGAACAGATGGCGGTCGGCGCGAAACTGCCGCAAAACACGATCGACAGCATAAAGGCCGGCAGTCGGCCGAACAGCGGCGACCCAGACATCACGGCGATCTACGATTATGCGCGTGAACTTAACGAACATTGCAAGGTCAGCGAGCCCACTTACCAGCGCGCTCTGGATCGTTTCGGGGTCAATGGTATCGTGGAGCTGACGGCGCTGATCGGTTACTACACCATGGTGGCGATGACGTTGAACGCTCATGAAATTCCGCTGCCCGAGGGCGCGGTGCCGCAATTCACCTGAACGTAAAAGACGAGACAACGAAAGAGACAAACGATGCCGCTCGATCCCGACGCCCAGGTTCTTCTCGATGCCATGCTCAAGGCTAATCGGCCGGCTTTTGAGACACTGTCCGCAGCGCAAGCCCGCCAGCAAATGAAGGAAGTGCGCGCACTGTTGAAGCAGCCGGTTCCCGAAGTGGCGGAGGTTCGTGATATCAGCGCACCCGGACCGCACGGCGATATTCCGATAAGGCTTTATCGTGCAAAGGCGGCCTCGGACGAGGCTCAGCCCGCTTTGGTGTTCGTTCACGGCGGCGGGTGGGTATTCGGCGATCTCGACACACACGACAACCTCTGCCGCGCAATCGCCAACAGCGCGGACGGTACGGTATTGTCTGTCGATTATCGTCTTGCGCCGGAGCACAAGTTCCCGAAAGCTGTCGACGACAGTTGGGCGGCGTTCACGTGGGCGCACGCGAATGCCGCAGAACTTTCGATCGATCCGGACAGGCTTGCGATCGGGGGCGACAGCGCAGGCGGAAATCTTGCGGCGGTCGTTGCGATAGAGGCGAAACAACGGGGCGGACCGCGCATCGCGTCGCAGATACTCCTCTATCCTGTCGTCGACATGGCGCAGAACACCAACTCCTACAAGGAGCTTGCGAAAGGCTACAATCTCACGGCCTCGGTGATGGCGTGGTTCCGCGACCACTATCTGAATGGTCCGGCCGACATTGCCAATTGGCGGGCATCGCCGATCCTCGCGTCAGATATCGCCGGACTTCCACCGGCCTTTATCGCCGTTGCCGGCTGTGACCCCTTGCATGACGAAGGCGTCGCCTACGCGAAACTTCTGAAACAGAATGACGTCGCGGTCACGCTGCGTCGTTTCCCCGGACAGATGCACGGGTTTGCCTCCATGTCGGGATTTCTGAAGGCCGCTGATGAAGTGATCGCCGATATCGGCGCGGCGCTGAAGAAGAACTGGACGGCCTAGTCTGCGGCTGTCACGTCTCGGCCCACTGCCGCAGCAGGTTATGGTAGATGGACGTCAATTGCACGATTGACGGATGGCCTGGCGTGTCCTGGTTCAGCCGGATGATCGCCATGTCCATGTCGAACAGCAGGGCGCGCTTCGTGACGTCGCGCACCAGGCTTTGTGTCCAGAAAAACGATGCGATCCGGCTTCCGCGCGTAATCGGCGTGACATGATGCAGGCTCGTGCCTGGATAGACGATCATGTCGCCGGCCGGAAGTTTCACCGAGTGGCTGCCGTAGGTATCTTCGACGATCAGTTCACCGCCGTCGTAGTCTTCCGGCGGGGAGATGAACAAGGTGGACGATACATCGGTGCGGATGCGCACACCGGATCCTTCGCGGATCGCATTGTCGACGTGCGAGCCGAACGTCATGCCGGCGTCGTAGCGGTTGAACAGCGGCGGAAATATCTGTTTCGGCAAAACCGCGGAGAAGAACAGGTTGTTGCGCGCCAGCGCCCGCAACACCATATCACCGAGTTCACAGGCGAGCGGCGACTCCTCCGGAAGCTGAAGGTTGTATTTCACCTGCATGGACTGGTGACCGGCCGTGATACGTCCGTCGATCCATTCACCCTGTTCCATCACCGCGCGGCACCGCGCGACCTGGTCCTTCGAGAGGACATTCGGGATATGGACCATCATCGGCGATTGACTCCGGAAGATTCGCTTGGAACTGCATGGGTGGCTTGGCGGGGCACATATGCCATGCGCGCCAGCCGTCTTACGACAGACATGAATTCGGTCGAGTATTGGCGCTGAAATACTGAAGTCACGTCGGGTGGTTATTTGCAATATCAATCGCGTGGCGGGCGCGGATTCTTCATTATAACAATTCAAAACTAAGGATTGTTATGTAGATGCTTGCTTGATTGCAGCGCGAGAGTCCGATACGAACAAAGTAACACTGTGCATTTGCGGCCGTGTCCTTGCGACCGTGTCCTTGCGGACATGAGACGCGAAGCGGCACGGCCGTTGTCGGCGACGAGCAAGAAGCCCGAACACGACAAGACAAGGACAACAAACTGTACAAGACAAACTGTATTGGTGTGGCGGTGACCGATGTCCGTATTTGGTGAAATTCAGATGACGAGTTCGCATATGGCCGCATGTGCGGTGCGTTACGGCAAGTTTGTCGCGGCGATGATGCTCTTCCCGGCGGCAGCGATGGCCCAGGAAGTGCTGCCGGAAGCACCGCAGCAACTGGGTGTCACGTCATCCGACACGCTGCCGCATGATCTGTCGCCATGGGGGATGTTCCTGTCCGCCGACATTGTGGTGCAGGCTGTGATGGTCGGCCTCGCCTTCGCGTCGGTCGTGACCTGGACGGTCTGGCTCGCCAAGACGATCGAACTGCTCGGAGCCAGACGCAACGCACAGAATACGCTCAAGACGATCGCAGCGGCGCGGTCCCTTGGCGAGGCGGTGGAGCGGACCAAGACGTCGAGCGGCGCCGTGACGCAACTGCTCGACGCGGCGGTCAAGGAACTGCAATTGTCGTCGGATATCGCCGACAAGGAGGGCATCAAGGAGCGCGTCGCCTCGCGGCTGGACCGGATCGAGGCGGCTCACAGCCGGCGCATCGCGCGCGGCATCAACGTGCTGGCGACGATCGGCGCCACCGGGCCGTTCGTGGGTCTGTTCGGCACCGTCTGGGGTATCATGAACAGCTTCATCGGCATCTCGAAGTCGCATACCACAAGCCTTGCGGTGGTGGCGCCCGGTATTGCCGAGGCGTTGCTGGCGACAGCATTCGGTCTCGTCGCCGCTATTCCCGCAGTGGTCATCTACAATCTTTTTGCGCGCATGATCACCGGTTACCGGGCCTTGCTGGGCGACGCGTCGGCGGAAGTGTTGCGGCTGGTCAGCCGCGATCTCGACCGGCATGCGGAAAGCTCCGGCCACCGGCATTCGCTCGCCGCAGCGGCCGAATAAAGGCGGGAGCGGCCAGCGATGGGAGTCAAGCTTCAGCACGGCGACGACGATCTTGCGGAAAACCACGAGATCAACGTCACGCCTTTTATCGACGTCATTCTCGTTCTGCTCATCATCTTCATGGTGGCGGCGCCGCTGGCGACCGTGGATATCCCGGTGAATCTGCCGGCCGCGGCGGTCGAACCGAAACCGCGGCCGGAACGGCCGGTATTCCTGACGGTGAAGTCGGACTTGAGCCTCAACATCGGCGAGGAGGTGGTGGAGCGCGTGTCGCTGGCGGCCGCCGTTGACCGCGCCCTTGCCGGAAACAAGGACCAGCCGATCTTTCTTCGTGCTGACAAAACTGTGCCATATGGTGAGGTTATGGAGGTGATGAACCTCCTGCGCAGCGCCGGATATCTCAAGGTGGCCTTGGTGGCGCTGGAGAAGGTACAGTGAGGAATGATCTCTGCCCGCCGCGAGATTTTGCTCTGGACAGTCAGCGCTGTCGCCGTCCTGGCGGCGCATGGCGGTATTGTCGCGGCGTTATCGTCCTGGTCTGATCCGGACGATCCCGGCGGCGCCGCGTCGGCGGTCATGATCGAAATGGCGCCGATTGCGGCGGAATCGGCTTCCGAATACGCAAATCTTCCGATTGCGCCGTTGCAGGAAGAACAGACCGAGCCCGAGCCTACCCCCGAAGTCCAGGAACCGGTGGAGACGGTTGAGCCGGATCCGGTTCCGGAGCAAAAACTCGTCGAAGTGAAGCCGGCGCAAGAAGTGCCGTTATCGCTGCCGCCAACACCGCTGGTTACCGCCGACGTAACGCTTCCACCGGAAGCGCCAAAACAGGTGCACAAGCCGCCACCGAAAAAGAAAGTCGCCGTTGCCAGCGCACCGGAACGGGCCGAACGAGTTGCGCCGCGCCAGCGTGCAGCGGAAACTGGAGCCGGCGGTGCCAGTTTGAAGGCCCTGCAATCTTACGGCGCGAATATCCTTCGGCCTCATATCCAGCGTCGGCTGCCGAGCGCACGGTTGAATGGTGTGGTGACCGTGACATTTACCATCACGCGACAGGGCCGGCTTGTCGCGCGGCGTATCCTGAAATCGTCCGGCAATCCCGAACTCGACAGCCTCGCGCTATCGACGTTGCAACGCGCACAACCCTATCCGCCGCCGCCGCCGGAACTGGCGCATCAATCGACCTTCAATTTCAACCTGCCTCTGCGCTACAATTGATTGATTCCTGCGCCGGGGGCTCGCGGCGTTTCTCGGGGGAGACGCCTATGCGGCTCTTGCTGACGATCTTGGCCGGCATCGCCGCAGCGGCATTCGGCGCGTTCATCGGGCTGACGTTTATTTGGCCCGCTCCGGACATCATCCGGCGGCCTGCGCTGGCCCAAACTCCGCCGCTGCAACCGATCACGCGCACCTCGACGGTCGTCGCTCCGGCGGCGATTTCGCTGGCCGCCATTCAGTCCGCAATGGAAGCGGCGGCGCCGCGCAATCTGAACGGCAGCCGCGCCGGCGCGACCCGTGAGAACCCGACCAACATCAATGTCGAATGGGTCGTCAACCGTGGCGCGCTAGCCGTTGCCGGGCGGCCCGACGGATTGACGGTGTCGACGCCGCTCAACGGCTCGCTGCACGCCAACGGCTCGCTGGCTGCGGTCAATGCCGCGACCGGGCAACTCGGCGGTGCGCTCGGCGCCGTGCTCGGCTCGATCGGCGGCAGTACCGGCCGGCAGTTGAGCGAGCTTGCCGGCAAGACCTTCGATCAGCGCGCCGAGCTTCGAGGCAATGTCGCGGTCACCGCGCGCCCCGCGATCCTTCCCACCTGGCGTATCGCTCCCAATCTCGCGGCTCAGGTTTCCGTCAGCGACATCAGCATGCCGATCGGCGGCTTGCGCCTGAACATGGCGAACGAAGTGAAGCCGATACTCGATCGCTCGGTGCGCGAACAGATAGGCATGCTGGAAGCCCGCGTGCGCAACGACGCGATGCTGGAGAAGACCGTACGCGGCGAATGGAGCAAGTTGTGCCATTCCTATCCGCTGGGCGCTGCGGGCGCCGGCGCCCCTAACCTGTGGCTTGAGATCAAACCGACCCGCGTTGTCGCGGCGCAGCCGAGCGTCACGTCATCCGCGCTCAATCTCCTGATCGGCGTCGATGCACAGACCCGCGTGGTGCCGGCGGAAACCAAGCCGGAATGTCCGTTCCCCGCGCAGATCGAGATCGTGCCGCAGTTGACGCCGGGCCGCGTCAATGTCGGGGTGCCGATCGATGTTCCATTTACCGAGGTCAATCGCCTGTTGCAGGCGCAACTTGGCGGCAAGACTTTCCCGGAGGATAACAGTGGTCCGGTCAGCGTCACGATTCGCAAGGTCGAGGTGGCGGCCTCGGGCGATCGGCTGCTGATTTCCCTGCGTGTGAACGTGGGCCAGCACCGGTTCTTCAGTTTCGGCGCCGATGCGACGGTGCATGTCTGGGGCCGGCCGGCGCTCGACGCCGCCAAGCAGGAACTTCGCCTGACGGATATTGAACTCGACGTCGATGCCGACGCCGCGCTGGTGGACGCGGCCGCGGATGCGGCTCTGCCGTTTCTGACGCCCTTGCTGGCTGAAAAAGCGGTGATTGATCTCAAGCCGTTCAGTGCAGATGCGCGCCGGAAAATCGATGCGGTGCTTGCCGGATTCCAGAAGACGCAGGCGGGTGTCAATGTCGCTGCCAAGATCGATGCCTTGCGGCTGGTCGGGATCGCGTTCGATTCAAATGTCTTGCGCGTCATCGCCGAAGCCGACGGCAACGTGAACGTGGCGGTAACATCGCTGGCGTTGCAGTAATTCGCGCCGCTATAATTTTATGACAAGCCCGTCACGGGCGGCGATTGTCCCTGGCCGCGCCTTTGCGGCATTGGCGGTGAGCTCGTCCATGAACGTGTCATCATGGCTTGGGTCATGGTGGAACAGGCAGAGCGTGCGGGCTCCCGCTTCGTCGGCAAGCCTTACACCGTCATTCCATGTCGAATGGCCCCAGCCTCGATGGGCGGTGATTTCCGCTTCGGTGTAAGTGGAATCGAAAATCAACAGGTCGACGTTGCGGGCGAGCGAAAGGTGCGCCTGATCGATCGGGCCGGGCATGAGCTCGGTATCGGTGAGGTAGGCCAGCGATTTTCCGCCGAACTCGATCCGGTAGCCGACGGCTCCGCCGGGATGGTTCAGCAGAGCTGTGCGTACGATCAGTCCGCGATGCGGCTCAAGCACCACGCCCGGCTTGAAATCATGATACGTGATCGCGGCCTTGAAGCTTTCCACCTCGATGGGAAACAGCGGCGGCGACATCATCGTGCGCAAGGTTTTCTCGAGGCAGAACTTCGGGATCAGGTTGCCGGCCCATATCCGCAAGGCATGTTGCGGAGCAAACAACGGAGCGAAAAACGGGAGACCGGACACATGATCCAGGTGACAGTGGGTAAGCAACAGGTCGGCATTCAGCGTCGTTCCGGCCTTCACCAGGGCATTGCCCAAGGGGCGCAAGCCTGTGCCGCCGTCCAGGATGATCTGGTGACCGTCACAGTTGACTTCGATGCAAGGAGTGTTGCCACCGTAGCGCGCCGTCTCGGGACCGGGACACGCGATGCTCCCCCGCACGCCCCAGAACTTCACGTGAATGACCATAAAAGACGAATCTCCCGAGGCGTGTGCGCGTCAAGCATAAGTGGCGGTATTCCGGACTTCAACGTATGTGGCAGAACCGCGGCCGACCCCCGCCGCTTCTGTGCAAGGCTCCCGCAAATGGAAGCGGCATAGTGTGATCGCCATCACACTCTCGCCGGCGCAGTCCCCCTAGAAGTCGCCGCTCGAGATTTTGGTATCCACAACGCCGACGGCGGCCATGAGTTCATCGGCGGGGACGGGCTGATCAGCGGTCATCAACAACGAAACGGTCAGCGGCACAAGCTGCCGGAATGCCGGCTACGGGTTTGAGGAAAGCCGTCTTGTGTGCGGAAAAGGGACAATCGCGTCGTTAATCCGGCGGATATCGCTGAATTCACGCCGGACCATGGTTTTTCGGGGTTTCGCCATAATTAACAGTATCTTACAATTACCGCTAAAGGGCTCGCCACCGGCGTTGACTCGGCGTCGGCGGCGAAGCTCATATGTTGATTGGTAACGAAAAACTAACCTTGCAAAGGACGCAGGCGGCGAGCGGAACGACGACGTAATTGCAATACCCAGTGAGAAATTTTTGATGGCTCGCCATACAGATATTGTCCCCGATGATGGCTCCGGTTCGGTTACGCGGATTGACGCCTCGGCCTACGAGGCTGCCGCCCCCGAGGCGGCATCGCGTATTGTCATACCCGACACCGAGTTTCTGTTTTCGGCGCGGTTTAAAAAGGCTGGCGGCGACCTCATTCTGACGGGCGAAGATGGCGCAAAGCTTGTCGTCGCAGGCTATTTCAATCAGGCCAAACGACCCGATCTTGCCGCTCCGGGAGGGGCTTTTCTTTCCGGCGATCTGGTCGAGAGGCTCGCGATTCCCGAAAGTCCCGGTCAGTACGCGCAGGTCGGCGCGCCGGCGGGTGCGGCCGTTATCGGCCGTGTCGAACGCCTCGGCGGCTCGGCCACGGTGCAGCATGCCAATGGCGTCGTCGAACAATTGAACATCGGCGACAGCATCCGCCAGGGCGATGTTGTCGAGACCGGCGACAGCTCGATGCTCGGCATCAGTTTCGCGGACGGCACAGCGTTCAACATGGGCGCTGGCGCACGCATGTTGATCTCCGAACTCGTCTTCGATTCCAGCAGCACGTCGAACTCCGCGGTCTTCAGCATCGTCAAGGGCGCCATCAGCTTTGTCGCCGGCCAGGCCGCGAAGACCGGGGAGATGCGCGTCGAGACGCCGATCGCCACCGTCGGCATTCGCGGCACGTCGGTGAACACGAAGATCAATACCGACGTGAATGGCCAGATCGTGTCGGCGACCTATTCGCTGATGCAGGACCCCGACGGACGGATCGGTGCGTTCAACATCATCAACCGCGTCACCGGCGCCATCATTGCGAGCGTCACGACAACCGACAACATCTTCACGTTGACGCCGACGGCCGCGGGCGTGGATGCGCTGTCCAACCCCAAGACCGCGCAGGACATCGCAGAGGAACTGGCAAACGCGCAGACGCTGTTTCCGATGTTCCTGTCCAATCCGGCGAACTTCACGCCCCAACCGCCGCAGTCACCCAATCCGCAGCCGCAGACACCGGGCTCGCCGGGGAGTTCCACTCCGCCGAACGATCTCTTGCCGCCGCCGCCTTTGCAAACGCCGCCGATCCAACAACCGGATAATCACGGCGGCCTTGAGCCCGGTAACGGGTCATCCGGCGGCAATGGCGGTGGAGGCACCGATACGGCCGGCGGTGGCCCGCCTCCTCCCGCGACCGACACGACGCCTCCGCCGGTGCCGGTTGTAATCCCGGGCACCAATGGTCAGCCGACCGTTGCGCCGGACGCCGCCGCGTCTCACACTTTCGGCGAGCAACCCGGCATATCCGGCAGCAATACGCCCGGAGCGCTGGGCGGGACGCTCACGTTCGCCGACGCTGACCTCAACGATACGCACGTCGCCACAGCCCAACTGGTCAGTGGCGGTGTGCTCTGGTCGGGCGGCGCGGATATTCCGTTCGCGTCGCTTCTTGCCATCAGCATTGCAATGACCGCGACGGTCGTGGCCGACAGCACTCATGCCGGCAGCGGGAGTCTGATCTGGAATCTCAATCTTCCCGATCACTACCTCGATTTCCTTGGTGCCGGCGAGACGCTGGAACTGACATTTGCCGTCGGCGTGCAGGACAACAGCGGTGCGTCGGCTACGCAGCAGGTGAAGATCATCATTACCGGCACCAACGACGTGCCGGTGCTGACCGTTGCCCAGCCATCCGTATCTCTTGATGAAGGTTCGGCGATCGACATCGTTGGGACGCATGTCAGCGACCCGGATGTCAATGACACGCTGACGGTCGTGCTGCAGGTCGAAAACGGCGCGATTTCCCTGGCGGGGAACGGCGATGGGCTGGTCAGCGTCGAATATCTGAGCGACGGCAGCATCAGGATCGTCGGATCGGCGGCTGCGGTCGATGCGGCAATTGCGGCCGGCGTGCACTACACGCCCGTCGACGGCTTTGCGGGAAGCGATCAGCTTTCCATCCAGGTTTCGGACGGCCATGGCGGCATCCAGAATCAGACGGTCGAGATCGATGTGGTGCCTGGAAGCGATCGTCCGCAAACCAATGCCGCCACGGCAAGCATCGACGAAGATGCCGATTCCTCCGTCACGATTCATCTGACCGGCAGCGACAGCGATGGCAGCGTGGCTGCCTTCAGAATCATCGACATCGGCGGTCTGCACGGCACGCTGTACGACGCCTCCGGCAACGTGCTGAATGCGGAAAGTCTTGTGACACCGAGCAGCGGCGGGACGTTCTCGGTTTATTTCGTTCCCGATCCGGATTTCAGCGGAGACGCGACGTTCACCTTCGCGGCACAGGACAACGATGGGCAGGAAGATGTCTCGCCTGCAACCGCAACGATCACGGTGAATCCGGTTAACGATGAGCCTGTGCTGGCCGCCGAGATTGCCGATCAGAGCACCCTTGAGGATGCGCTGTGGAGCTTCCAGATTCCCCCCGGCACTTTCGCGGACGTCGACAGCGCGTTGAGTTATACGGCGACGCTCGCCAACGGCGATCCGCTGCCGTTATGGCTGACCTTCGACACGCAGACGCAGACCTTTTCCGGAACGCCGCCGGAGGATTTCAACGGCTCGCTCGAACTGAGCGTGACCGCTGAAGACGGCGAATATTCCGTTTCGGATACGTTCACAGTCGAGATTGCCCCGGTCAACGACGCCCCGACGGTGGCACACCTGATCCCGGATCAGGCGGCGGCGGAAGACACGCCATGGACGTTCCAGGTTCCGGCCGACACGTTTAATGACGTGGATAGCGCCACGCTGACCTACGCAGCGACGCTGGACAATGGCGACCCCTTGCCGTCGTGGCTGACTTTTGACGCGCAGACGCAAACGTTTTCCGGGACGCCGCCGCTGGGCTTTAACGGGCAGCTCGACCTGCGTGTCACGGCCAATGACGGTGAATATTCGGCGCATGACACGTTCAGTCTTGGCGTATCGTCCGGGAATCCGCCGCCGGTTCTCACATACGAGCCGAACCCGCCGCCGACCCTGTCCGAAGACAACGTGACGGACTCAGGCGTCGTCTTCACCGTCAATGATCCCGGTGTCACGGTCCAATACGATATGACGGGCTGGACACCCGTGATCGCCACGATTCCGGAAATTTCGGAATTCGAGGGCCACTATTATTTATATGTGGCCCTGCCGACGACGTGGACCGGCGCGCGGGAGTACGTACAGAACAGCTTTGCCGAGTTGGGCGGATATCTCGCCAACATCACAAGCGCGGCCGAGAACGCCTTTGTCCATGGTCTTGTCGGTGGCACCTTTGCCTGGATTGGCGCGACCGACTCGGCCTCGGAAGGAACGTGGGTTTGGGCTGACGGCCCCGAGGCGGGCCAGACGCTCGGATACAACAGCTGGTGGGGAGCGGAACCGAACAACGGCGGCGTTTCTCCCAGCGATCCCAACCCGGGCGAGGACTACGCGTTTATCGATAACAATGCGGCGTGGACGGACGTCGTCGACGCAAGCCCCACTCCGCAGGGATTTGTGGTCGAGTTCTCGGATTTCACCTGGTGGCAGAAGGTTGGCAATTACGGAACGGCTTATTTCTGGTCGGATGCCGGTGTGCTCACCTATGCGCTCGACAATTCAAGCAGCGCCGTACAGGACCTCGGTTCGAACGATCACGTGACGGACTCGTTCGATATCGTCGCGGTCGATCAGACCGGCCAGCCCGAATCGGTCACGGTCGATTTTGAAATCGATGGCGCCGACGAGACCAATATTGCTCCGGAAACTTATGACCAGGAAGCATACGGCGATGAGGATACGACGATTTATGTGTCGCTCTATGCCAGCGATCCCGACGGGAGTGTTGCGGGTTTCCGTATCACCGATACAACCGGTTTGAACGGCACGCTTTATCGCGACTGGTCATTGACGGAGGTTCTTCACGACGGCGACGTCGTCAATACGTCGAGCGGAGGCTCGGCGAGCGTCTATTTCGTGCCGGCCGAAGATTTCAGTGGCGACACCCAGTTTGGCGTGGCGGCGATTGACGATGATCAGGCCCAAGATGCCTCGCCTGGCGTGACCACGATCCATGTTTCACCGGTCAACGAAATTCCGGTGCTTGATCTCGACACCACGGCGCCGGGCGATGGCCACGCGACGAGCGTCATTTCGGCCAGCGGCGATGAAGTCTTCATTTCCACGTCGCCGTCGGTCGTGGACCCTGACAATGCCAATCTGCAAAGCGTCACCATCACGCTTACGAACGGCGAGCAGGGCGACCAGCTGATCTCCGGCGACAACCCCAATCTTCCAGGTCTGAATTGGGAGTATTTGGGCGAAGCGGGCAACTCCAGCGATCCGCTGCGGATCGTGTTTTGGGGCGACGCCCCGCTGTCGGTTTATCAGTTGGCGATAGAGCAGATCAGTTTCTCGACCGACAGCCCGATTGGCGGCGACCGGCATATCGAGATCGTGGCGTCAGACGGAAACAGCGACAGCGCGCCCGTGACATCGACCGTGACAGTAATCGGCGCGATGAATTTACAGGTGCTGACGCCCACAGGTTACGACTTGTCGACCTTTTACGACGGCATCAGTGATGCGGGCGTCGCGGCCGATCACGATGAATACGGTTTCCTGGCGATCGGAGAAACGCAACCTTTCGCCTTCCGCGTCCACGGCTACGATTTCACCTATTCGGGACCATCCGACGATCTGAATATCGACAGCGGCGTCATTACCAGCATTGAAATTCTGACCGACACGCTCGACGTTCTCGCGGAAGCAAGTCCCTTCCATATCGCCGTCAGCGATTTGGGGGCTGCGCTGGCGCAATACAACGACAGCAACGGCGACGATTCAACGCTGCTCGATGCACTCTTTAGAAGTATGCCAATCGTGGCGAATGGAGACGCCGGGCCGGATGGTCTCGCCGGCGGCAGGCTCGCCGATACTCTTTATGGGGGCGACGGCGATGACGTGCTGCAGGGAGGCGACAGCAACGACATGCTCGATGGTGGCGCGGGCTTCGACCGCGCCGATTATTCCGATGCGGAAGGTTCCGTGACCGTCAATCTGAATACCGGCCAGGGGTTTGGCAGCGGCGTCGGGTCCGACACGCTGGCCGGCATCGAAGGCGTCCGTGGCAGCGATTTCAACGACACGCTGATCGGCAACGATGGGGCCAACGTTCTGCAGGGTGGGAGCGGCGCCGACACTTTGACGGGCGGGGGCGGCAACGACACCTTCGTTTTCAGCTTGGGTGATGGCCACGATACAGTCACTGATTTTACGGTGGGTCAGGACAAATTCGACCTGACCGTCGGGCTGGACGAAGCGGGCTTGCAGGCGTTGCTGACAGCATCGCCAAACTCCGATACGTTGACGTTCGCCGACGGCAGTGCGATCACTTTTTCCGGTCTGACACTGAGCATGCTTAACGCGCAAAACGACTTTGTTTTGCACTACGCCGCTATGCAATAAGATGCCGCGGCTGTCATAAAAGCTTGACGAAAAAGGATTTTGTGTTGACGCGGTGAGAGTGCAGGAAGCCTGACGTGGCCGTCACAATTGCTGCCATAATTCAGGTGACATGGTGTTAGGCTCTCCAGCAGGTTTTCTCGATTAACTATGGTTCATTTCTCCGCCCGGAAACCTTAAAGCATGGCCCAGACCCGATCGCGTGGAGCAAAGCCGCCGTTGCGCTCCGAACTTGCCCAGGCGCTGGCGGCCTGCCGCGGCGCTTTTGTGGCGACGGCTGTCTTCAGCGGGATGAGCAACATCCTGATGTTGACCGGGTCTTTCTTCATGCTGGAAGTTTACGACCGGGTTCTGCCCAGCCGCAGCCTGCCGACCCTTGCGGTTCTGCTCGCGCTGGCTGTCGGACTTTACGCGGCTTTGGGCCTGCTCGACATGATCCGCGGGCGGATCCTGGTGAGGATTGCCCATCGCCTTGACGAAGCGGTAAGCGAGCGCGTCTACGACGCGCTGGTGCACATTCCCCTCGTCAGCGGCAACCGGGGCGACGGTGTTCAGCCGCTGCGCGATCTCGATTCCATCCGGACATTTCTGTCCGGCGTTGGCCCGATCGCGCTGTTCGATCTGCCGTGGATGCCGTTCTATCTGGCGATCTGCTTCATCTTCCACTTCTACATCGGCCTGACGGCGCTGGTGGGCGCGATCATCCTGTTTGTCCTCACTGTGCTGACCGAAGTCTGCATGCGCCACCCGACGCGCGCGGCTGCGGAAAGTTCCCGGCTTCGCAACTCGCTCGCCGAGGCGAGCCGCCGCAATGCCGAAGTGCTGGTCGCCATGGGCATGACCGGCCGCATGACGCGGCGGTGGTCGAAAGCGAACCGCGACTACATCGCCCAGAACGAGGGCGCGAGCGACGTGGCCGGCGGGTTTGGTGCCTTTTCGAAGGTGCTGCGGCTGATGCTGCAATCGTCGTTGCTCGCGGTCGGCGCCTGGCTGGTGATCAATCAGCAAGCCACGGGCGGTATCATCATCGCGGGTTCGATTCTCGGCTCGCGGGCACTGGCGCCGGTCGATCTCGTCATCTCGCAATGGCGCAATTTCATTTCGGCGCGGCAAGGCTGGAAACGGCTGAATCAGTTGCTCGCGGCTTTGCCGAAAGAAGACGAGCGGATGCAACTGGAAGCGCCGGCGTCAAAACTGACGATCGAGAACGTCAGCATCGTGCCGCCCGGCGAACAGAAAATCGTGGTCGCAGAGGTCAGCTTCGCGCTCGAGGCGGGCAACGGCCTTGGCATTATCGGCCCGACTGCGTCCGGCAAATCGTCTCTCGCGCGAACCCTGGTTGGCGTGTGGCGTCCGGCCCGCGGCCATGTCAGGCTGGACGGTGCGGCGATCGACCAATGGTCAGCCGATGTTCTGGGCCAGCACATCGGATATCTGCCGCAGGACGTCGAACTGTTCGCCGGTACGGTCGCGCAAAATATCGCGCGCTTCGAGGACAATGCCGATCCGGAAACGATCATCGCCGCCGCCAAGGCGGCGGGTGTACACGACATGATCGTCAACCTGCCCCAGGGCTACGATACTCAGGCGGGCGAGAACGGAACGTCGCTTTCCTCGGGGCAGGCGCAGCGCATCGGTCTGGCACGCGCGCTTTACCGCGATCCGTTCCTGGTCGTGCTCGACGAACCCAACGCGAACCTCGATTCCGAAGGCGACGAGGCGCTGACGGCGGCGATTGCCGGCGTTCGCAAGCGCGGCGGCATCGTTGTGGTCGTGGCGCATCGTCCGAGCGCCATCGCCGCGGTCGATCTGATTCTCGTGATGAACAAGGGCCGCGTCCATCACTTCGGCCCGAAGGAGGAAGCGCTCGCCAAGGCGGCTCCGCGTCCGGCAGCGCCGCGGCCGTTGCAGGTGGTTCCGGAGGTAAGTAGAGCGACATGAACGCCCTTAAAGCCAAGATGCCGACTGAGGCGACCAAGGAACCGACTGCGTCGCAGAAGGCCCTCAGCCGCCATATTCTTAGCGGCGCAGTGATCGTCGTGCTGCTGGTAGGTGGCGTTCGCGGATGGGCGGCGACATCCGAGATTTCAGGCGCTGTGATTGCGTCAGGCCAGATCGTCGTCGATAGCAACGTCAAGAAGGTGCAGCATCCTTCGGGCGGGATCGTTGGCGAATTGCGCGTGCGCGATGGGGACCGCGTCAAGGCCGGCGACATTGTCGTCCGGCTGGACGACACCATTACCCGGGCAAACCTCGCGATCGTAACCAAGGGCCTCAATGAGTTGAACGCGCGCAAGGCGCGGCTCGAGGCGGAGCGCGACGGTGCGGACAAGATCGTGTTTCCGAAGGAACTGACCGACCAGGCGAGCGATCCGGACGTGAGTTCGGCGATGGCGAGCGAGACAAAGTTGTTCGATGCGCGGCGCCTCTCGCGGAACAACCAGCGCGACCAGCTTCGCAATCAGGTCCGTGAACTTGGCGAGCAGATCACGGGCTATGCAGCTCAGCAGCAGGCCAAGCAGAAGGAAATCCAGCTCATCGAACGTGAGCTTGAAGGTGTGCGCGATCTCTACCAGCGCAATCTGGTTCAGCTTTCGCGCCTGACCCAGCTCGAACGCGAAGCGGCCCGTCTGGAAGGCGAGCGCGGCCAGTTTATCGCCTCGATCGCGCAGTCGAAGGTGAAGATCTCTGACACCGAACTGCAGATCCTGCAGATCGACCAGGACCTCGCAAGCGACGTCGGCAAGGAGTTGCGCGAGATCGACGGCAAGATCGGCGAATTCGTCGAGCGCAAGGTCACCGCGGAAGACCAGTTGAAGCGCATCGACATCCGTTCGCCGCAGGACGGCACCGTATTCCAATCGACGGTTCACACCGTCGGCGGGGTCATTACGGCAGGCGAGCCGATCATGATGATCGTGCCGGAAGCGGATAATCTTGCGGTCGAAGCCAAGACAAATCCGGCCGAGATCGATCAGCTTCAGGTAGGCCAGACCGCGTTGCTGCGGTTTGTCAATTTCAACCAGCGCACGACGCCGGAGATCTTCGGCGTCGTGACGCGCATCTCGGCCGACACCTCGACGGACCAGCGTTCCGGCGCCAGCTACTATACGATCCGCGTCAGTTTGCCGGCCGAGGAGGTGGCGAAGCTCGGCGATGTCAAGCTGGTGCCCGGCATGCCGGTCGAGACCTTCGTCCAGACCGGCGACCGCACGGTCGCCTCCTATCTCGCCAAGCCTTTCACGGATCAGCTCGCGCGGGCATTCCGCGAGAAATAGCCGTTGCGACGGTGCGTAGGCGTCACCATACTGCCGACGTATGACGGTGCAGTCGGGGATTTCCAGACGGATCGGGCGCCTGGCGCGCCGCTTTGGTGCGGGCCGGGCCATCTGCGTCGTCCTGCTGGCGCTGCTTCTCGGCGTTCGTTACTGGGATCCGATCCCGGTTGAAGAACTGCGCATGCGCAGCTTCGATTTCTATCAAGTCCTCAAGCCTCGTGAAGCCAAGTTCCGTCCCGTCGTCATCGTCGATATCGATGAGCCGAGTCTGCGGGAATACGGGCAATGGCCATGGCCGCGCACGGTGGTGGCGGAACTGGTCGACAAGCTCACCGATCTCGGTGCGTCTGCGATCGGCTTTGACGTGCTGTTCGCCGAGCCCGATCGAACGTCGCCGGCAAATGTGGCGCGCACGTTCAAGGGGATCGATGATGAGATGCGTGCCAAACTCATCTCTCTCCCAAGCAATGATGAGGTGCTTGCGGCTGCGTTACGTCGATCGCGGGTGGTGCTGGGACAATCGGGAGACGGCGCGCCAAAGGCAGAAGAGGGCGCCATAACGACGCGCGGGTTCGCCCTAATGGGGCCACCGGACGTAGACCCCAAGCAATTTCTGCTGCAGTTCCCGGTCTTGCTCAACAACATTCCGGCGCTTGAAAATGCGGCTTCCGGCTACGGCATGTTCTCTTTTTTGCCCGACCGCGACGGTATCGTCCGCCGCGCACCGCTTGCCATGATTGCTGCTGGGCAACTCGTGCCTTCGTTGTCCACCGAACTGCTCCGTGTTGCGCTCAATCGCGACAGTCCCCTGGTCCGTTTCAACGAAGGCGGCGTCTTCAGCGTCGGGATTCCCGGCTACGAACTGCCGACCGATGGCAATGGCCGCGTGTGGATCTATTTCGGACGCCACGACAAGACTCGGTACATTTCCGCAAAAGACATCCTGCAGGGACGCGGCACTCGCGAGCGTTTTGAAAAACGTCTGGTGCTGGTTGGGACGTCCGCAATCGGTCTCCTCGATTTGAAAACGACGCCGGTTGACGGGGCCATGCCGGGTGTCGAAATTCACGCACAGATTCTCGAATCCGCGCTGACGCGAAACTTCCTGACCAATCCCCTTGAGGCGACCCTCACCGAAATGGCCGCCATTTTTGTCATGGGCGTCGCGATTATCGCGATCGGCCCAACGGTCGGTCCGCTGGCGATGCTGATCATCGGCGCGCTTGGCGCAGCGGGCATGATCACCGCCTCATGGCTTGCCTTTGTCCAGCAGGGACTTCTCTACGACGTGACGTTCCCGCTGATTTCCGCGATTACGATCTACATCGTCCTCGTGTTCATCAACTATTTCCGGGAAGAAGCAGGCCGCCAGCGGGTGCGCGCTGCATTCGGCCAGTATCTGTCGCCGATCCTCGTCGAGCAACTGGCGCAGAATCCGGAAAAGCTTGTCCTTGGCGGCGAAGACCGCGTCATGACGGTCATGTTTTCGGACGTGCGCGGCTTCACGTCGATCTCCGAGCTTTACAAGGACGATCCGCAAGGCCTGACGCACCTGATGAACCGCCTGCTGACGCCGCTTACCAATGCGATCATCGCGCGCAAGGGCACGATCGACAAATATATGGGCGACGCCATCATGGCGTTCTGGAATGCGCCGCTGGATGACCTCAACCACGAAGTGAACGCCTGCGATGCCGCGCTCGACATGCTGGACCGGCTGGCGGACCTCAACCGTGAGCGCGAGGAAGAAGCCGCGGCCGCCGGCCAGCGCTTCATCCCGATCAGGATCGGCGTCGGGTTGAATACCGGGCGATGCGTTGTCGGCAACATGGGTTCCGACATGAAGTTCCAATACACCGTCATGGGCGACTCGGTGAACCTCGCATCGCGGCTGGAAGGCCAGACCAAGTCTTACGGCGTCCAGATCCTGATGGGCTCGCGCACCGCGGAAACGTTGCGCGGCAGCTATCCCCTGATCGAGCTCGACCGTGTCACGGTGAAGGGAAAGTCGGAGCCCGAGACGGTCTACACTGTGTGCGGCCGGCCGGAAATCCTTTCATCCGATGCATTCAAACAGCTCGAGGCAGCGGTTGGGACCATGCTGCAACGCTATCGCGCGCAGGATTGGGACGCCGCGGAAAAGGCTACCGCTGTGCTGCGAAAATGCGACGGCGTGATCGATACGCAAGAACTGGCGGACCTCTATCTCGAACGGATAGCGATCTTCCGCGCCAATCCTCCGCCGCCGGATTGGGACGGCGTCTTCGCGCTCACGACGAAGTAGGCAGCCCGCGGCACGGATGTGCTTTCGGCTGGCTCATCCCGCTCTCTTTATTTGACGGCCTGCGCGGTATGTTGCTGAGCTAGTCGCGTCTCCAGCCGCGCGATGTTGTCGAACAGCCGCGCCGTCGATATTTTCAGGAAATAGAATCCGAACGACGGGTTCTGGTAATAAAGTTCCTCGACCTGGGAATAGGTCACCGAGAGCAGCACGCCATCTTCGATGCATTCAAAGGAAGCCGTGCGACGATTGCTCGGCGCCAGCATGCCCAGTTCGCCGATCAATTGGCCAGGTCCAATCTCGATACCCATCTCGGTGAGCCGATAGCGGCCGCTGACGGTGTAATACATCGCGTCCGCGATGGCATCCTTGGCGAACAGCACATCGCCCTTCTTGCATTGGCGGCGCGTCATGAACGGCTTGAGCCAGTCCATGTTGAGGTCGTCGTGCAAAGAGGTTTTGACGCCTTTGATGAGCTTCAGCATCTGATACAGGCGGTAGGAATTCATCGGCAGCAGGAACATATGCAACAGCAAGGTTCCATACTGATGGTTAAAGACCGAGGAGGCGATCATGACGAGATTGGTGAGGATGCCGAAGATGCGCAGCGGCACCATGGTTTTGGTCGAGTAGGTCGCGACAACGAATGCCGACGCCAGGGTCTGCCCCGGGCTGCCAAACCAAGTTGTCCAATCCATCTTCGTGTTCCCTGATTGGCCGGTTTGCCGGCGCGGTTCCAAAAAGTACCGGCGGTTCGGTGTTCCGGCAACAATGCCCTTTGGGCGCTGGCCCATAGGAATCTGCCCATTGCCCCGCAACGCGGGCCGGGCGGTGTATGGCAGCCACCACCATGCAGGACTTGGCAGACCGGAGCCGCTTCAATATGAACCTGCCGACACGAAAAATCCGAAGAACCTCCAATGAAAACGAGGAGAAGAAAATGTCCCTGCCATCCGGCGCGTTTCCGCGGGCTCACCATGTCGGCAGCTTCATCCGCCCCGATAATCTGATTGCGGCGCGCAAGGCCGTCGAAGAGAAGAAAATGTCCGCCGATGAGTTGGCGCGCATCAAGGAAGCGGCCATCCGCGACGTCGTCAAAATGCAGGAGGACGTAGGCCTCAAGATCGTGACCGACGGCGAGTTCAATCGCGGCAGCTGGCAGCGCGATTTTCTCCTGGAGTTTTCCAACGTCGCGCTGGTTCCTTCCAAGATCGCGGTCAAATTCCACAACAAGGAAGGAGAGCGCGAGCATGCCCCGCCGAGCATGCAGGTCCAGGGCAAGATCGGACATCCGCACGGCATCTTCGTCGACGATTTCAAGCTGTTGAAGTCGATCACCAAGGTCACGCCGAAGGTGACATTTCCGTCGCCGAGCACGCTGCACTTCCGCGGCGGACGCGATGCGGTCGACGCCAAGGCCTATCCGGACATCAATCAGTTCTACGACGACGTCGCCCGCGTGTTCCGCGAGGAAATCGCCGATCTCGCGGCGGCCGGCTGCCGCTATATCCAGATCGACGAGGTCAATCTCGCCTATCTGTGTGATCCGGCATTGCGCGAGCAGGCGCGCAGTTTCGGCGAAGATCCCGAACAGCTGCCGAAGACCTATGCCAAGATTCTCAATGACACCGTGGCGGAGGCGCCAAAGGACATGGTGACATCGATGCATCTATGCCGCGGTAATTTCGGGGGCGCCTGGGTGGCTGAAGGCGGCTATGAGCCGATCGCCGAGTTGCTCTTCAATGGCATCAATATCGATGTGTACTATCTTGAGTATGACAGCTCCCGTGCCGGCGGCTTCGAGCCGCTGCGTTTCCTGCCGAAGGGCAAGATCGCGGTGCTCGGCCTCATGACCACCAAGGATCGCAAGCTCGAGAACAAGGATGATCTCAAGCGCCGCATCGACGAGGCGGCGAAGTTCGCGCCGCTCGAGCAACTCGCGCTAAGCCCGCAATGCGGCTTCTCCAGCGGCATCGGCGGCAATGTAATGACGATTGAGGAAGAAATCGCCAAGTTGAAGCTTCTGGCCGAGACCACCCGCGAGGTCTGGGGCACGACCTGATCGCCGCTTCGCGTCAATTACAAGCGCAAAATAAAAAGGGCGCCGCATGCGGCGCCCTTCTTTTTTGTGTGTGCACTCGGCCTATTCCTGGAACGCTTCTTCGCGGGTCTTGCGGAAGTTCGGCAATACAATCAGCAGCACGAGCCCGAGCGACAGCAGCAGGATCGTCAACGAGATCGGGCGGCGCAGGAAAATGGTCGGATCGCCGAACGACAGCACCATCGAGCGGCGCAGGTTCTCCTCCATCAGCGGGCCGAGCACGAAGCCGAGCAGGAACGGCGCTCCCTCGCAGCCAAGCTTGGTGAAGATGTATCCCAGCAGCGCAAAGCCGGCCATCATGAAGATCAGGAACGAACTGTTCGCGATGCTGAACGCGCCGACGCAGCAGAATACCAGGATGCACGGGAAAAGAATGCGATAGGGCACCTTGAGGAGCGACACCCATATCCCGATCAGCGGCAGGTTGATGATGACCAGCATCAGGTTGCCGACCCACATCGACGCGATCATGCCCCAGAACAGTTGCGGCCGATCGGTGATGATCGCGGTGCCGGGGGCGATGCCCTGAATGGTCATCGCTCCCATCATCAACGCCATGACGGGGGTGGATGGGATGCCGAGCGTCAGCAGCGGAATGAACGACGTCTGCGCACCGGCATTGTTGGCGGATTCGGGCGCGGCAACGCCTTCGACGGCGCCGGTGCCGAACTCATGTTTGTACTTCGAGATTTTCTTTTCGAGCGTGTAGGCGGCGAATGACGACAACACGGCGCCGCCGCCGGGAAGAATGCCGAGGAAAGATCCGATGGCCGTGCCGCGCAGGGTTGCAGGTATGGCGCGGCGGATTTCCTCCCGGGTCGGCCATAGCGACTTGATCTTGGCGGTGATCTTGCCGCGATCGCCGCCGCGATCGAGATTGCTCATGATCTCGGCGAAGCCGAAAAGTCCCATCGCAACGGGGACGAAATCGACGCCATCGTAGAGTTCGGGTATTCCAAAGGTGAAGCGGGCAACGCCGCTTTGGGTGTCGGTACCGATCAGGCCGACCATCAGCCCCAGAACAATCATGGCGACGGCCTTGAGGACCGAGCCATGCGCGAGCACGACGGCGGCAACCAGGCCGAACAGCATCAGCGAGAAGTATTCCGGAGAACGGAACTGCTCCGCAAATTGGGCAAGGATTGGTGCGAAGGCCGCAATGAGGATGGTGCCGACCGTGCCGGCGAAGAACGAGCCGACTGCCGCGACGGCCAGCGCCGCGCCGGCGCGGCCCTTCTGGGCCATGCGGTAGCCTTCGATACAGGTCACGACCGAAGACGATTCACCGGGCAGGTTGACCAGCACGGCTGTCGTTGAGCCGCCATATTGCGCGCCGTAATAAATGCCGGCGAGCATGATCAGCGCGCCGAGCGGGCTCAGGCTGAACGTCACCGGCAAGAGCATGGCGATGGTTGCAATCGGTCCGATGCCGGGCAGGACCCCGATCAGGGTTCCGATCAGGCAGCCGAACAGGCAGAACAGCAGGTTCAGGGGCGTCACTGCCGCGCCGAAACCAGTTCCGAGATTGGCGAGAAAATCCATTCTCAGATCCCCCAGCTAAAAATTTCAAGCGGCTGACCGAGCAACTCCACGAACAGGACCGAACAAAGCACCGCAAGCCCGACGGCAAGCAGGACAGTTTCTTTCCATCGCGTTTCGGGGGAGGCGAGGGCTGCGATGAAAGTCACGACGACAATAGTCGGCGCCAGTCCAAACCGCTCGATCAAAAGTGCGAACATCACGATTGCGACGAGGATGAAAAGCTGCGGCCGAAAAAGGCTTCGCTCGATTGCCGCTCCCTGTTCCAGGAGCGCCCGGACGATCAGGATCGCTCCAAGAGCCGCGAGACTCCAACTCAGGACGGTCGGAAGGTAGCCAGGCCCCATCTTCGTCGCGGTTCCGAACGTATAGACTCGCCCGAACCAGGCCGCCCCGAGACCGACGATAAGAAATAATATCCCGGCCCAGAAATCCTGCGGGTTCTTTACTCGTGTCATCGCTACCAAACTCCCCAACGCGGGACACGCACTCCGCCGCCGCTTCGCGCACACGACAAAAGTTGCGCCTTTCCGCCCTTCATCTTTCGCCGGCTTATGCCGGCAGCATCAAGGAATCGAATTCCCGCTGCCGGCAAAGACGAATCGATCTACTAGAACAAACCCGGCGGATACCCGCCGGGCATATTGATGTCCCGGGACGTGCCGGAATTCGGCGCTTTATTGCGGATCGATCTTTGCCAGTTTCGCGGCATCGGCCCACGCCTGCAGCGCCGTTTCAAACCTCTTCTGATATTCCGCCTGCGTGCCGACCCACGGAGTGGCACCCTGGGTCACCAAAAACTTCTTGGCATCCTCAGACTTGGTGATCTCGTTCATTGCGTTGGCGAGTTTGTCGGTGACTTCCTTCGGCGTGCCGGCCGGAGCCCACAGGCCCCAAAGCGCGACGATGTCGCCCGTGTTGGCGCCGATCAGCTCCTTGAGCGTGGGCACATCGGGAAGCCCGGGGGAACGGTTGTCGGAAGCATTGGCGAGCAGCTTGATGCGGCCCTGCTTGGCCTGTCCGCTCGCGAATACGACGTCGGCGAAAGCAAAGTCGATCAGCTTGCCGGTCACGTCCTGGATGGCGTTCGCAGTCGACTTGTAGGCAACATACGTGGCGTCAACGCCGGCCTTTTTCAGGAAGATCGCGGTGCTTGCAAGCGCGCTGGTCGTGGCGCTGCCATATGTCGCCTTGCCGTCCTTCGATTTCAAATAGGCGACGAGATCGGCAACCGATTTGAGCGGCGAGTCAGGTGCGACGGCCAGCATGAAGGGCGTTTCCGCAAAGCCGGCGATCGGGACGATGTCCTTTCTCACGTCGATCGGCATCTGCTTGAACACAGTCGTGTTGCCGGCAGTTGTGACCGTTGATGCGAGCAGCAGCGTGTACCCGTCGGGTTTTGACCGGCCAACAGCGTCGAGCGAGAGATTGCCCGAAGCGCCTACGCGATTCTCGACGATGAAGTTGCCGTTCAGGGCTTTCGCCAATTTGTCGGCATACCAGCGCGCGATAATGTCGGCGCCGCCGCCTGCGGCAAAGCCTACCTGCACCTTAACGACGCGATCCGGATATTGTGCGTTTGCGGGAACTGTGGTGGCGCCGAATGCGACGGCGGCGCATCCAGCCGCAAGAAGCTGAATAATTCTGTTTTTCAAAGCGTTTTCTCCTTGGGCATGCCCGGCCGTTGTAGGAGAGCGACCGGATGTCATCGTGGCTCGATCTTGGCCAACGTGACCACGTTCTGCCACGTGGCCACGGGCTCTTGCAACTTAATCCGGGTCAATCCGGGGCCGGCTGGGAAGCGAGTCGGCGCTTTGAGTCTTGCGGAACTCCCTGCGGCCGGGCATGGCTGTGATCTGCTCGATCCGACGTGCCGCTTTTTCAGTCATATCGGTGGCCGACTGGCGTTAACCTTCGAGGCGGCCCTTGCCGTGCGGCTGGCAAGTTGGCGGGGACGCCAGTTCGGCAGAGTTCGCCAGGATTTAATCCGGCGCGGCGAAGATGCCGCCGCCCAACCGTAGGTTGCCCTGCGGCTACGCCGGCAGCGGCGCCGCGACGGCGCCGTTCTTCTCCAGCCAACGGGCGATCCGCAGGGCGACGTCTTCGCGCCATGGCGCGGCGATGATCTGCACGCCGATCGGCAACGGCGACAGCGGCACCGGGACACAAACCACCGGCAGACCGATGAAGGAGATTGGCTGGGTATAGATGCCGAGATTCGCCCGGACGGGGAGTTCCACGCCGCCGAGATTGAAGGTCTTCTGGCCGATCAAGGGTGCCGTGCAGGGGGTGGCCGGCGCTAGGATCGCATCGACGTCCTCGAACAGTTTAAGCGTTTGCGACCGGTACCAGCGGCGGAATTTCTGTGCGCGCACCACCAGTGTCGAGGGCACCATGGCGCCGGCAATCATCCGGTCGCGCACCGCGGGATCGAAATCTTCGGCGCGGGTGCGCAGCCGCCCGAGGTGCAGCGCCGCGCCTTCCGTTGCAGTGATGACATAGGCAGCGGCGCGGGCGCGCGCCGCTTGCGGAATTTCAATCTCGCGTTGGACATCCAGCGCCCGCGCAACCTGGTCGAGCGCGCTCAACGCCTCCGGAAATGCCGCTTCCTTGAAGTAGCCGCCGGCAACCGCAATCCTCAGCCCGTCAATGCCGTCGGACAACGTGTGGGCGACGGGTTCAACGGGACGGTCGGCGCAGGCGGCGTCATCGCCATCGTAACCTTGCATGGCGTCATAGGCGAGGGCGAGGTCCGCCGCCGTGCGCGCGAACGGGCCGAGATGATCAAAACTGTCGACGAACGGAAACGAGCGGTTACGCGGCAAACGGCCGTAGGTCGGCTTCAATCCGAAGATGCCGCATAGCGACGACGGCACGCGGATCGAGCCGTTGGTGTCGGAGCCGAGCGCCAGCGGCACTTGCCCGCCGCCAACAGCGCTGCCGGATCCGCCCGACGAGCCGCCGCTCATGCGCGTGGTGTCGTGCGGATTGCGCGAGGGGCCGTCGTGGATGTTTTCGCCGGTGAAGTCGTAGGCGTATTCGCCCATGTTGAGAGCACCGACGAGCACCGCGCCAGCGGCTTCAAGGCGCTCGATCAAAGGGGAATCCTGCCTTGCGGGCGGCAGATCGCGGTTGATCTTCGAGCCGGCGCGGGTCGCAAGGCCCGATACGTCGAACAGGTTCTTGACCGCGAACGGCACGCCCGCCAGCAGGCCGAGCGGTTGCCCGGCGGCACGTTTTTCATCGAGCTGTTTCGCCTTGGCGCGGGCGCGCTTCGCCGTCACATCGGTGAAGGCGTTGAGGACAGGCTCGGTCTTTTTGATGCGCGCGAGCGCCGCCTCGATCATGGCCGTTGCCGTGACGTCGCCGGCATTCACTGCTTGTGCAATGTTGGCACAGGAGGCGAAAGCAAAATCGGGAGATTTCTGCGCCATCGCTCAAGCCCTGAACACGGGGCCTGGCTCGGCGTCGTCCGGCAAGTCGAACGCCGTGACGACAGAAGCGAGTTGCAGCGTGACTTCGAGGTTTGCCTTGATCGCGGGCAGCCAAGCCTCGCGGGTTGGCAGGTCCAGCGCCTTTGCGGCCGCCACGATGAACGTATCGAGGTCATCGGCGCGTTGCAGCCTGGTTTTGTTCGCTGATTTCTTGACGGGCTTTGAGCGGGAGTTGGAAGCGGGACGTCTTTTTTTTGTTGCAACGGTAGGGTGCCGCGGCTTGCGCGTCATCACGAAGTCCTCTCTGTCACGCCCGGCGCCGATACCCTACGGCATTGCTTCGGGCGTGAAAAGTGAGCCTCGGACTATTTGTGATGAACGAGTGCCGCGCCCTGCGAGAGCGGCTGCACGGAGCGCTCGTAGATCGAAAGCCAGCCCTCCTCGGAGTGCTGCGCGCGCAATTTCAGCTTGGCCCGGCGCGCAGCGAGTTCTGCCGCGGGCACGTCAAGATGGATGGTGCGCGCATTTTCCGCATCGATCGCGATCGTGTCGCCATCCTCCACCAGCGCGAGCGTACCGCCGGTTGCGGCCTCGGGCGTGACCTCTCCGACGACCAGGCCCTTGTTGACGAGTCCCGAAAGTTGCCCGTCCGTGACGAACGCAACGTCAGCGCCGAGCCCTGCGCCGTCGAGCGCGAACACGACGCGTGAGGCCATGCCCATGCCCGGTCCGCCGCGCACGCCGAGCCCGCGCAGCACAACCACGTCTCCCTTGACGATCTTGCTGTCCTTCAGCGCATCCATCGCGTCCTGCGCTGACGTGAAACACCGCGCCTTGCCAGTGAATTTCATGATCTTGTCGCGCCGCAGGCCGAGCTTAACAACGGCGCAATTTTCCGCGAGGTTGCCGCGGATAAGGACGATGCCGGCCTTATCCGAAAGCGGATTGTCGAGCGGACGAATAGTGTCGGGATTGGCGACCGTGAAATCCTTGAGGTTTTGGCCAACCGTCTTGCCGCTCACGGTAAGCGCTTTCTTGTTGATGATCGGTTCAAGCTGCTTCATGACGCCGAGCGCGCCGCCGGCCTCTTCAAAGCCTTCGATCGATGAATCGCCGATCGGACGCACGGCACTGATCACGGGCACTTTGTAGGTGAGTTCCTCGAATAGCTTGTAGAAGTCGAGATCGCTGCCGGCCTCGGTTGCGGTCGCTTGGAGGTGCTTGATGCAATTGATCGAGCCGGCGACCGCCAGCACAGTCATCGCCGCGTTGGCGAACGCGTCCTTCGTCATGATGTCGCGCGGCAGCAGGTTTTCCCACACCATTTCGACGATGCGGTGTCCGGACTTCTCCGCGAACTCGATCATTTTGGGCGAGTTGGCGGCGACCGGCGCGCCGCCGGGCAGCGACATGCCGAGCGCCTCGCAGACGATATGCATGGAGTTTGCCGTCCCCATGCCGGAGCAAACGCCGGGCGTGGTGATGGCATGCTCGCTCATGCCCAGGAGGTCTTCGAACGAGAGCTTGCCGGCGACATGATGTCCCGCGCCAAGGAATACTTCTTCGATATCGACGTGATGATTGTGATAGGTGCCGGAGCCCTGGTAGCCGCCGATCACGAGCAATGTCGGAATATTGAGCCGCGCTGCCGCCATCAGATGGCCTGGGACGGTCTTGTCGCAGGACGTGAGGCAGATCATGCCGTCGAGCTTGGCGCCTTCGACCTGGGTCTCGATGTCGTTGGTGATGAGGTCGCGCATCGGCAGGATGTAGTTGCCG
>Ga0164243_10002649_pt1 | contig 29322 bp, 24 predicted proteins | sample OricompcompostOP_FD_108781 | JGI IMG/M metagenome (GOLD analysis project Ga0164243, IMG submission 108781) | Organic Plus compost microbial communities from Emeryville, California, USA - Original compost - Organic plus compost (OP) | ecosystem: Engineered > Solid waste > Mixed feedstock >... | reverse complement strand
GATCAGGATCGGATTGCCGATGGCTGCCGCTGCTTTTCGTTCGGTGATGGTGCCTTTATAATTTTTGATAAACGCCTTTCCACTTCCTACGGCACCGCTTGAAACCAGCACAATGCGGTACTGTTTGCTCAGCGCCGCAATTTCCTTTGCTACCTTTTTGATCAGCGACTGTACAATAATGCCCTCACTGTCTGTGATCACTGCGGTGCCCAACTTGATGACTAAAACCGGTTGCTGCATACGCAAAAATATTGATTCGGGGCCGATGTGGAAGATATTCTACACGGTTTATTGCAGACTGCGCCGCTAATCAATGAATTGGGAAAAGGACAGGGAGGCATGCAAATTTCCATGATAGGACAACAAAAGAAGGCTGCCTGGAGACCGCAGCCCGGAAGTAAAACGCAGTAACTGATGAAATCATTTTATACCATCATCTTTCTTCTGATAGCGCTGTTCTACAGCAGTTGCGCCGCTATTGAGGCCATCTTTAAAGCAGGCGTATGGGTAGGTGTGCTGATCGTTGTGGCGATTATTGCGCTGGCCATTTATATAATAACGAGGTTTACGAAGAGAAGGTGAGGCAGGAAGCAGCGGTATGCTCCCATCACTTTCAGTTTCTAAACTCCTGGGAAATCATCAATCCATATACACCTCCGTCAACGATGCCAATGCCCAGCCGGCCGAATTGCGGACGCAAAATATTGGCACGATGGCCGGGCGAACGCATCAGCCCGCCATGGGCCAGATCAAGCGTTTGCGCCAGCGCCAGGTTTTCGCCGGCATGGGTAAATACCACGCCGGCTTCACGCATACGATCAAAAGGACCTTTTCCTTCCGGCGCAATGTGAGAAAAATAGCCGCGGGCAAACATGTCAATGGAATGCCGTCTGGCCACCTCCGTTAGTTCCGGGTCGGCCTTCACCGGGTTCAGCCCTTCCTTGATCCGTTCTGCATTCACCATACTCAGCATTTGCTTTTCCAGTTCTTCGCGTACCGTCACTTTTTTCACCGTATAGGGCAGTTCCACAAATTCTTCATCGGAATTGGCCGGGCGATGCACGGTAGGCCGGTTGGGGTCATCAAATACCGGCGATAGTTTTTCTCCCAGCCAGTTGGCGGGTACTGTAAAGCGGTTTACCAGAGCACTGTTCCTGGTCTGCTTTGCAATGTGTTCGCCCAGGGGAAGGGCCAGCAACAAGGCAGCAAGTATAGTAGCATAGATCAACCCGTTCAGAAAACCCGGCGCAATGCCCAGCGCCCGGTTGACCTGCCGGTTGTGCGATTCTGCGGGAATGTCTGTCAATATTCGGCCGACGATCAGTCCCAGTACCAGGCGGATGACCATGTAAGTAAAAAGAAATGATATAGGCATTATCCACGCACTGCGTCGCGACACCACATTGGACATCAACTCAGCCGTATAGGGATAAACCAGGAAAGTAGCCAGCAGGCTCAGGGCAAGCGCCATCAGGTCGAGCATGCCAAGGATAAAGCCTTTTCTCCAACCTCCCCAGGTGGCCAGCACTACCACCAGCACCAGCAAAATATCAATCAGGTTCATATCATCCCCACATTTTTATTGTAATACCAAGAGCAAAAAACATGCAAGCTTAACCGGCCATTTATCTCCTCCCCCGCTCCGTAACATAACCGCTGAATGAAATGGGTTGCCGGTTGGTGCTCGTTACACGGAGCGTAGCGTTTCCATTGCCAAATACCGATAAAAACAATTCCTGCACATCCGGCGCATCATGGGGTCTGATGGAGATGTCCCAGCCGTCTTTGGTGTCGGTAACATGGTATTCAAAATCCGTTGATACAAACTGGATTCCTCCGCGGGTGGGGTCCATGGGCGCAGCATAGGCCCGTCCGAAATAAGGCAGCCATGACGAAACGGAATCCTTACTTACCGTTACATCATAGGCGCTTGTCAGTTGCAGGGTGCGTCCTCTCAAAGGCATGGCCCGCGTTGCCCGGAATACATAATCCTGTTCGTTAATAATGCGTTTAACGGTTTCTTCCGTAACGCCGGCACCCTGGGCATGGGCTTCGCTCGTGCAGCGCGCGGCCGTAATTACTATCAATGCCATCAGCAGTACCAGGGGCACACGGGATAATAATGTAGCCGTTTTCATAGCTCATCTTTTTAGGTTAAACAAGTAGCAACGATCAGATAAGTACCAAATTCATTCCATCAGGGGGTAACCGGCCAGGGCGGTAGTGAAGGGGTCTTCAAAACAATTTAACTCAAAGACAGCGGCGGGGTTTGTTAAAAAAGGGAGCGTAATCAGTTTTCGCAAGCCGTTAACAGGCAAAGGATGAGGTCAAAATACAGCTCCCTACAAAAAAACAAGGGCCCGGATAGACATCCCGCCCTGTTTTAAATCCAATATCCTATGAAAAACCGAAGTATAAACGGTAAAGGTTTTCATTTAATTGTGGTAAAGTGAAATTATTTATAAAATGGGCCCAAAATGTAAAAAGGAAGGCCCGGTGCCAATACGGTCCGGGCCTTCCTTTGTATTATTTGTTATTTATACCTTTTTACTGCAATAAGCCGGTGTCCACTACTCTTTGCAGGTATTGTTTATCGCGGATCACCCAGGTTACTTCATACTTCCCTTTCGTTTCGTCGTTCAGCATGTATATATATATGGTACGCTTGTCGGGGGAAAGAAATACCCTGTTATGGGTGCGGGTAGTGCCGCTACCATCGCGATAGGCAAATGAGGGACTGTAGAGATCGGCATAAGCCTGTGGCGGAATGGCTACGGTATCTTTGCCCACCAAAACGGTTACAGATGAGATGGCCCGCTGCGGCACCTGCGTGTAATGACCATAATAAGGCTTATTGTCGATTTTGATCAGGTACTTTTCATTGTAATAGGTAAGCTTGTGCTTTGCCGGGTCAAATGGCTCTGACCGGATGGTCACCTTGATATCATGGCCTTCAAACGTAATAAAATCACTGCCGTAATTAACAGGCGGCACCACATGGGTAAGCGGTTCCTTGTTCATGCGCTCGTCAATGCCGGCAATAGCAAAAGTGGCTATATGACCCCGTATCTCTTTATCCCGCACCTTCACGAAGTTTTCATTCTTTTTGCGCGTATCAGGTATCATGTCGTCCTGGGCTATACTGTGCAGGGTAAGGAATGCGCATAACAGTAATACGATCGTTCTCATAGATCAACCTTTATTTCCGGTAAATTATGCAATAAAGGCAGAACGTAAAAACCAAAAATAAGTTGCACAAAAGACGCACTTACCCGCTGCGCCCCAATGGATGGCGTATTTTTTTTTTATTTTTTATGCACAGCCATTGCTACAGAAACCGGCGCCGGGCCATAGCGTTTCCTGCACATAAAAAATGCTTCATCCGTTGAACAATCCTTTCATCCACCTGTTTCACCGCCTGTACAGCGGGAAAAATTGTACAGCAACAAAAGCCTGTTGCCATGCGGTTTTCAGCAGCCATAAAAAACATACACAAGGTCCATGGAACAAAGCACTTGTGTGAAAATTAATACATACCATACCACAATCTTTAATAATTTTGCCCGCTCCTGATTGCGTGAAGACGTTCTGCCTGTCTTCATACCAATGCCTGAAAACAGGACATGGAATGATTGCGTGTCATGTTCCGAATGATGTTACCGGAATTTGCATGTATGCATGTATGTCCGGGATCTTCCTTATTACAAGCGACAGTATTATATGGAGAAAGATAGTATCAAGCCCGCCCGTTTATTGCGCGTGGCTGGCCTTATAGGATTATTTAGCGGAGGAATATTCACAGCGTGCATGGGGCAGCAGCCGTCTACCGACAGCCTCCTGCAGGAAGCCACGCTCCAAAATGTTATACAGTATGCACTGACCCATCAGCCAGCCGTGCATCAATCGCGCATCAATGAACAGATTACGGAAAACAATATCAGAAGCCGGCTGGCCGATTGGTACCCGCAACTGGACTTTGCATATACTTTTCAGCACAACTTCCAGTTGCAGACCACCATCTTCCAGGGCAATCCTGTTCGTATTGGTGTAGAGAATATTTCTGCTGTGCAGTTCACTGCCCGCCAGAATATTTTCAACCGCGATGTATTGCTTGCCAGTCGCACCGCACGCGACGTTCGGCAACTGGCGCAGCAAACCACCACCAGCAGCAAAATTGACGTAACCGTAGCCGTTACCAAAGCGTACTACGATGTATTGACCACGATGCTGCAGATCAGGGCTGCGGCAGAAGACACCGTGCGACTGGCAAGGAGCCTGCGCGATGCCTTCAATCAATACCAGGCGGGCGTGGCAGACCGCACCGATTACAAGCGCGCCACCATTGCATTGAACAATTCCAAAGCGCAGCTCAAAAGCAACCAGGAATTGCTGGAAGCCCGGATGGAATACCTGAAGTCCCTCATGAATTATCCGGCCGATGCAGGTTTGAATATAGTGTACGACAGCCTGCAGATGGAACGCGATATTGTACTTGATACCACCACCGGCATTGATTACAACCGCCGCATCGAGTTTCAGCAATTGCTTACCCAACGCCGCCTGCAGGAAGCGGATCTCCGGTACAACAAGTGGAGTTATTTGCCAAACATTACGGCCAACGGCGCGTACAATCTCAATTTCCAGAACAATGAACTGGGAAAACTGTACAGCACCAATTTTCCCAACTCCTTTGCCGGACTTACCCTCGCCTGGCCCATTTTTCAGGGCGGAAAGAGAAAGTATGATATACGCGCTTCAGAATGGCAGTTGCGCTATACCGACTGGAGCCTGCAGCAACTGAAAAACAATATCAACGCAGAATACGCACAGGCGCTTGCTGCTTACAAAAGCAGCCTGGTAAACTATGAAACTTTAAAAGAGAACCTGCTGCTTGCGCAGGAAGTATACGATGTAATACAGTTGCAATACCGTTCCGGTATCAAAACTTATCTCGAAGTGATTACGGCAGAAACCGATCTGCGCACGGCACGCATCAATTATTACAATGCCATCAACCGGGTACTGGCCAGCAAGGTGGATGTACAACGGGCACTTGGACTGATAGCAGAATAACAACAACATATACGACACAAAAATTATTTCTCACGATACAAAACAGCATTAATTATATGTCACGTACACTAATCAGGAAGGTAGCAGGCATAGGAGCAGTTTTGGCAATGGCAGCCTGTGGCAACCAGAAACAACCGGGTCCCATGCAGGGGCCTCCGCCGGCTGTAGCGGTTACCACTACCACCGTCAACAATTCCAACGTGCGGTTTTACGACGAATACCCCGCCATTGTAACCGCTTTGAATGAAGTGGACCTGCGGGCACAGGTAAGCGGTTATATCACCGGCATCTATTTCCGCGATGGCGACCGCGTGAAAAAAGGACAAAAGCTCTACTCCATAGATCAGCAGCAATATGAAGCAAACTACCAGCAGGCCATTGCCAACCTGCAGGTGCAGGAAGCTAACCTGGCGAGAGCAAAAAAAGATGCAGACCGCTACCATGAACTGGACAAACAGGACGCAGTTGCCAAGCAACTGGTAGATAATGCAGATGCTGCACTGGAAGCAGCACAAAAGCAGGTGGAAGCTGCAAGAGCTGCTGTGCGCGCCGTACAGACCGGCGTGCGCTATACTACCATCTATGCACCTTTTGATGGCACCATCGGCATCTCGCAGGTAAAAATGGGTTCGCCGGTAACAGCCGGTCAAACGGTGTTGAACACACTATCTTCCGACAACCCCGTAACGGTTGATTTTTCGGTAGACCAGCGCGAGATCTATCGCTTCAGCCAGCTGCAACAGAAAAATAATCCCACCGATTCTGTATTCACCATTGCATTCGGACAGGATATCTATCCTCATCCGGGAAAAATTCACCTGATTGACCGGGCCGTTGACCCGCAGACCAGCACTATCAAAGTGCGACTGGTTTTTCCCAATCCGAAAAATATGCTGAAGCCGGGGATGAGTGGTAAAGTGCGGGTGCTGAACAATTCCAACGCCGTTCTTATTCCCTATAAAGCTGTAACAGAACAGCTGGGGGAATTCTTTGTATACGTGGTAACAGACAGCAGTAAAGTGACGCAGCGCCAGGTAAAGCTGGGTAAACAGATCGGTACAAACGTTATTGTGCGCGAAGGACTGAACAGCGGTGAAGAGATTGTGGTACAGGGCGTGCAGAACCTGCGTGAAGGTGCTGCCATCAAAAAGAGTGAACAGTAAATAGTGCGAAGAGCAATTCAGAACAATCAAAGCATTGAGCAAAAATGATTGCGAATACATTTATAAAACGACCGGTAACTGCCATCGTAATTTCTATTGTGATTGTAATGGTGGGATTGATTGCCATGAGCACGCTGCCGGTGGCGCAATACCCGGATATCACACCGCCTACCGTCAGCATCAGCGGAAACTTTACAGGCGCCGATGCCCAAACGGTGGAACAAACTACCACCACCGCCATTGAAGCGCAGGTGAACGGTACGCCCGGTATGTCGTACATCAGCAGCAACAGTACCAGCAGCGGACAGGCCAGTATCAACGTGACCTTCAATGTAGGTACAGATGTAGATATTGCTGCGCTGGACGTACAGAACCGCGTGAGCGTAGCGGAACCTTCACTGCCCGATGTGGTAAGACGTCTCGGCCTGGTGGTGCGTAAAAGGAACCCGAGCATCATGATGGTGCTGGCCATCTACTCCCCCAATGGCACACACGATGCCACCTTTCTGGGCAACTTCGCCAACCTGTATGTAAAAGACGCGCTCCTGCGCGTGCCCGGTGTAGGCGACATCTTCTCGCTGGGCGATGAGTTCGGCATGCGTATCTGGCTCAACCCGGATAAACTGGCCAGTCTGCAACTGACCACCACAGAGGTACTGGCCGCACTCACAGAACAAAACCTGCAGATTGCAGCAGGAACGGTAGGCGGCAACCCGCAGCCCGGAACCCAAACTTTTGAATACAGCGTACTCACCAACAGCCGCCTGAACCGTGTAGAAGATTTTGAGAACATTGTGGTACGCAGCATTCCCTCGCGTGGCTCTATCGTGTACCTGAAAGATGTGGCCCGTGTAGAACTGGAAAAATTCAACTACAACAATAATGCTTTCGTAAACGGCAAGCGCGCCGCCTTCATGCTCATATACCAGGCGCCGGGCGCCAATGCCCTTGATACCTACAGGGGCATTATGAGCACGCTGGAACAATTAAAAACCAGCTTCCCGAAGGATGTGGATTATATCTCTCCCTTTGAATCGGCCAGCGTAGTGCAGGTATCTATCAATGAAGTGGTAAAAACATTGGTGGAAGCATTGTTACTGGTAACGCTGGTAGTGTTCCTGTTTCTCCAAAACTGGCGCGCTACGCTCATACCCATCCTGGCTATCCCTGTTTCCATTATCGGTACGTTCATCTTTTTCATACCACTTGGTTTTACCATCAATACGCTTACCCTCTTCGGGTTTGTATTGGCTATCGGTATAGTGGTGGACGACGCCATTGTGGTAGTGGAAGCGGTACAACACTATATTGACCAGGAGCGACTATCGCCCAAAGAAGCCACCATACGCGCCATGCGCGATATCAGCGGACCGGTAATTGCCATTGCGCTGATATTGGCGGCGGTGTTTGTGCCGGTAGGGTTTGTGCCCGGTATAGTGGGAAGATTGTATCAGCAGTTTGCTATCACCATTGCGGTATCGGTGCTCATTTCGGCCTTTGTAGCGTTGTCGCTCACTCCTGCCCTGTGTATGCTGTTGCTGAAACCCGCAGCGGATGAAAACAGGAAGAAGAACTGGTTGCAAAAATTCTTTGCCGCCTTCAACCGCGCATTTGGAAGAATGAATGATTCGTACACCCGCGGTGTTAACCGGTGGATCAAGGGTGCACCTTACGTGCTGGTGATGCTGGCCGTATTGTTTGTAGGCTTGTATATGCTGTTCCAGAACAAACCCACCGGTTTCATTCCCACAGAAGATGAAGGCCGCTTCTTTGTAACCTACGAAATGCCGGAAGCCACTTCCACTACCCGTAGCGTGGAGATGCTGAACACCATTATGAAGCGCGTGAACGAAATGCCGGCAGTAAAGGTAGTAGGTGGACTGGCAGGCTTCAATATTGTAACCTTCAGTTCCAAATCGAATACCGGTACCTTGTTCGTTTCTATGAAACACTGGGACGAACGCAAAAGCAAAGACCAGCAGGTAATGGCGGTAATTGCGGCTGTGCAACAACGTATGGCCGACATTAAAGAAGCGCGCGTACTGGCCATTGCCCCGCCTGCCATTCCGGGCCTGGGCGCCACGGCAGGTTTTACATTTGAATTGCAGCAAACAACCAGCACCGACGATATCCGGCAGTTTGAACAGGTAGCACGCAATTTCCTGGCCGAAGTGAACAAACGTCCGGAAATTGGGATGGCCTACACTTTCTTCAGCAGCCGAACGCCGGGCTACCAGGTTGACGTTGACCGTGAAAAAGCCAAGAAACTGGGGGTGTTGGTTTCGGATGTATATACCACACTGTCTACCCTGCTGGGCAGCAGCTACGTAAACGACTTTAATATTTACGGAAGAAACTTCCGCGTAGTGGCGCAGGCCGATAGCAGCTATCGCACCAATATTAATGACCTGCAACAATACTACGTGCGGAATATCCAGGGAAATATGGTGCCGTTAAGCGCACTGGTCACCACCAAAGTGATTGAAACGCCTTCGGTCATTTCACACTATAATATTTACCGTTCTATTGAGATCAACGGTTCGCCAAAGCCGGGTTACAGTAGCGGTCAGGCCATCCAGGCATTGCGCGAAGTGGCCGACCAGGTGTTGCCCGCCGGTTATGGCTATGAATTCAGCGGGTTAAGCCGCGAAGAAATTAAAGCGGGCAGCAGCCAGGGCCTCATCTTCGCTGTGTCTGTAGTGTTTGTGTTCCTGTTCCTCGCCGCTTTGTACGAAAGCTGGTCAATACCTTTCTCGGTATTGTTTGCAGTACCCATCGGCGCATTCGGATCTATATTGACACTTACCTTCCTGCCCAATCTGTCGAACAATATATATGCACAGATCGGCTTGATCACACTGATCGGGCTATCGGCCAAAAACGCCATCCTGATCGTTGAGTTTGCGAAGGAACGCGTAGACCGGGGCATTGACGTGGTGCACGCAACGTTGCAGGCTGTGCAATTGCGTTTGCGCCCCATCGTTATGACCTCGCTGGCATTCATCCTGGGCGTATTACCACTGGCATTTTCCAGTGGCGCGGGAGCAGAAGCGCGTAAAACCATTGGCTGGACCGTATTGGGCGGTATGCTTTCCGCCACAACTCTGGCTATTTTTGTAGTACCTGTGTTGTTTGTGCTGATCACAAGAATTGCGTACGGTAAGAAACTCAGAAAACTGCAGGAAGAGCACCGGCTGGAAGAAACGATTGATCAGAAAGTAGTGGATGAAAATCTGAGTTAGCAGCAATACAATCAATTTAAAATACCCGGATATACGATTCATTCCGAATCTGTATATCCGGGTATTTTACTTTGTATAAGCTACAATGCCGTATAGGGCTGCTGCCACCATTTAAATTTACCTTTCAAAATACACTGGCAGCCAGGCACCCCTCGCCTGACGATGCCGCTTTACTACATCATGATGTAGTGCCGTCTTAAACCGGCGCGGGTATCTTAGCATACATTGTCACCATTCCTTTAATCAAAAAACTTTTACCTATGTCATCCGTTGGGGCTATACGAAACGCAAGTCTGCTATTGCTGTTCGCAACATTTTGCAGTATATCCGGCTTTGCGCATACACCACCTGTATTGGCTGATACCACACCCAAATTCATACCGGTAACAACCGTAAAAATGGATAACCTGAAAGTGTATGCCGGCACCAGGGTTACCAAAAGACAATGGCTGGGGTCTTTCAACCTGATCATGGCCACCCTCAAGCTGAAGATCAATAACTATACGCCTACAGCCGGTGAGTTCAACCGCGGCAATACATTCAAATTCACCAAGCCAAACGATTGCACGCTCCAGATCGGGTTGCCGGCCAATCGCGTTACGCATACCTTTGACCTGGCGCCTGCCCGCAATAATCCCGCAACGATTTATTTCATTGATATCCGCAACCGGACACAATCTGTAGCTGTAGCAGGTTCGGAAATCAAAATCACCATCAATTATGAACAAAACGGGCACGAAGTACTGGCCAATTGTATTGACAATATCATTTGCGGCGGCGGTATGTGGTGGGCGGACCTCGAAGGGTTAAAAACGGAAATCTACCTCAAGCCGGCTATTGAAGGCGGCAAGATCACTTACAGCAAGGCCCGGGTGGTAGTATCCGGACAAATCCGCAGTGCAGGCTTTAATGTAGTGGTGGGATACCTGGAGAACTTTGGCAACCAGGGCGTATTCAATATGGCTTCGCAGGTATTTACCGATATTCTGAACCGGCCGGATATTAAGCGGACCTTCACCGAGGCGCTCAACTCCAACCTGAGCCGGCTGCCGGTAACCTTGCCCAATCCGCTCCGGTCTGTTACCATTGAAAGCAATGGCGACCTGGTGTTCAATAAACCCGGAACTTATTAAATAGAATGCAGACCGGAAGGCGAAAATAATGGCGCGCAATCAAAAGCTTATGGCAGTTTGGTAAATGTGAATCGCGCCATGAGCACTGAAGCAAAGGGAAACAGATCATTGCCTGAAATTTCAAATTGTTTTCCGGTCTCTTTCCATGCAAAACTGCCCAGCGGGAAGAAATCGCCCATTCCGAGGACATTTTTAAACTCCAGTTTTCCGTTCTTATACCCGAATTCTTCTTCCTGGTACGAAGGCGCGGCGGGATTCGGGGATGCCGGATACCGCACGATATTTTTTCCATTGCTTTGAAAGAAATACAGGGTATCACCGGTTTGTGAACCCTTGATCCACATACCATAAAAGAGCGTTGCATGGGCGGAACCACGATCTTTTTTGCAGGCGGCTATGGCCACCAGGAGGCCGGCCAGGAGCAGTCGGGACAATTGTTTTGGCAGCAAAGCATGGCAAAGGCAATTTTAACCCCATGACCTGTCATACCTGCAAAACGTTGCACCATTGAACCCAATGGGCAGGCGGCCCCGCTAACGGGAAGGCGCAGCAAAAACGTTATAGAGGATCGTGATCTTTCGCTTTAAACTTGTAGTCATCGAACATAGGGAGATGATCCGGCCAAGCGGGGGTAGTTTGTTTTTCTGTTGCACCATTCGCAGCCGGAGAAATATGATCATGCGCTTCCTGAAATCGGGCTTTTTTAAACACAACACGCAAGGATGGTAATGAATAGGCGGTTTCCTGGTTACTTGTATTTTTCATAATAATGTATTAGGTAAACGAAATGCGTTACGGGGCTACATTAATAGAAAAAAGCGCACCACCATTTTCTTACAGTTGTTGATTTTCTCTTACGCATTCCTGTTGAGCTTTTTCTACATTTAATTGTGGAGTGATGATGAAAAACACGAAAAGTCCGAAAGAGATTTTGCCGGGCAAAATGCTTTCGGACTTTTACTGTCATCACCTTCACCGCTCACTACTCCTCACTTCCTTCGTTGCGGAAAAAGATAGGTAAGCCCCAGCTGAAAAACACTGTTCTTCTCTGTTTCATAAAAGCTGGTAAATCCGGCATTGTAGCGTACATGCACGCTCAATTCCGGTGTAATGTTATAACCCGCGCCGATGGCCCAGGAAAAATCGGTTTTCTTAAGGTACTCCATAATGTCATCGTTCTCGCCATCTTCTTTGTCTTTTGCACTGATCAGAAATCCAAGCTGAGGACCGGTTTCACCATACAAGCCGAAACGGGTGGTGTACCTTGCCAGTACCGGAACATGGATATAACTGAGGTGCGTACTGCCATCATAATCTTCCCATTTGGCTCCTTGCAGGGAAATCAATGCTTCCGGTTGAATGCTGAACTGCTCCAATACAGGAATGTTCACCACACCACCCAGAAAGAATCCTGCTTTGGAACCATAACCCTCCACATCTTTTCCAACAATTGAAGAAATGTTCAAACCGGCTTTGGCGCCAAAACGTATCTGAGCATGAGAGCTAATCACTGCCATCAGCACGAGCAACAAAAAGGAAATGCGTTTCATGATAATCGTTTTGTAAAGCGTGTAATAATTTTTTTGCGACGCAAAAGTAGCTGCAGGCACACGCAGCAATAAGCACCTTTCAGTAGTTGGCGGAAAAACTTGAGTAATGTGCAGGGAAGCAGCTGTGATTGGAAATTGGCGCCAATAAAAAAAAGCCACTAAATCATTTTAGTGGCTCCCGACTCTGGTGAGTCAGCAGATATTTTAATGGAAGGTACTCCGATCAGGCGATACCAACCGGGAGTGCCCATGAATGATCTGTAGATTTCATGAATACCTCCTTTTTTTTGTGAATGGTGAATGTACGGATAATCCCTCAGAATCCCGCTGCCGTTCTGTTCTCAAATGCCGGTCGCGGGTATAACTTTCTTGGGTTTGTTTGAACAAGCTTCATACATTCTTCAACAGCCCGCTTCAATTGCGGGTCATTTCCTTTTACCAGTTCTACCGGATCATCCCATACTTCAATATCGGGCTTCACACCATATCCTTCCGCAAACCATTTTCCATCGGCCCCGTACAACCGGGCATCGGGTACGGTAATATAACCGCCATCAATCAGGGAATGACTGGTGGCGGGTCCAACGAGAATGCCCAACGTGCGCTCACCGATAATGGGCCCCAGTTTCAATTGCTGAAAAGCCCAGGGAAAAGCATCACCGCCGGAACCGGCCCAGCCATTGATCAGCATCACTTTTGGACCATCATTCGCCTTTACCGGCCAAACGGTAACATCGGCATTGCGCCAGGCAATATTGTACAGTACCGGACGGTTCAGCATTTCAATGAACCGGTCGGCAAGCTGGCCGCCGGCATTGAATCGCTCATCAATCACAAAACCTTTTTTGTGCACCTGCGCATAGAATTGCCGCAGCAGTTCTGTTTGTCCGTCTACGCCTGTATTTGGCATATACATATAGCCCAGTTGCCCGCCGGAAAGTTCTTCCACTTTTTTGCGATTCGACTCTATCCATTCAAGATGGCGCAGCCGCGACTCCTGGTATTGTGTGAGTGTTTTAATGGTTACCTCCCGCGCATTTTGCGTGGAGGGTTTGTCATTCACCAGCAACACAATGGTTTTTCCCGCCATGCCTTCCAGCACCGCATACGGATCAATGGCAGGATCAAGCGGCTGGCCATTTACTGCCAGTATATAATCACCGGCTTTTACGGTAACGCCGGGTTTATCTAAAGGCGAACGCACTTCATTGTCCCAGGGAGCAGGCTGCACAATGCGTTTAATGCGGTAACGCTGATTGTCCAGTTCCCAGTCAATGCCCAGGAAACCGCATTCACGGAAATTGCTGGTTTCCATATCGCCGCCGCCGGCATAGGTATGACCGGCGCTGAGTTCTGAAATCAGTTGTAACTGGATATTGTTAACGTCCCAACGCGTAATGGCGTCTTTCACCAGTTCACCATATTGTTTACGCAGGCTGTTCCAGTTCACCTGGTGCATGTTCGGATCATAAAAGAAATCGCGATAGCGCCGCCAGGTGTCGTTAAAGATCTGCGTCCATTCTTCGCGGGGGTTCAGCAGCATGTTCATATCGGAGACTGGTAACCGCTTTTTGATCTGCTGATCGGGCGCTACTGATACCATACCATATCCCTGCGCATCTTCTGCCAGAATCATTTTGCCATCCTGCGTAACTTCAAAACTGTTGGCATTGTTCAGGATGGTTTTTTCTTCCCTTCTTTCTATGTCGTAGTAGCATACCGACGGACTGCCGTCACCGGCGCCGGTATTGGGAAAACGCTGATAGATCAGTTTGCCTTCCACAGCCGCCAGTCGTCCGTAATTGCCCGGTGGTACCGGTAATACCTCCACGCGTTTTTCAAACCCATTCACATCAATTTTCAGCGTTTTGGGTTCAGCGCTGCCCGTCCCGGGCGTTGCTGGTTGTTTTTTATCATCTTTTTGCGAAGCGGTGTCATGCACCCTGGCTACATCATTCCTGGGCGGCAGCACCGAAGGTGTGGATAGATCAAGCGCAGCGGCCGCCAGTTGTGTTGAATTGGAATAGATCCACGAACCGTCCATGCTGCTGTAGGAAGGAGCAAAATGACGTTCTGTAAAAAAGAACAAATACTTTCCGGCCGGATCAAAAACCGGGCGGGAGTCATCATAATAACCGGAAGTAACCTGGTGCACTTTTTTACCTTCCCAATCGTAAAGAAAAATGGCGCTGTTCAGGTTTTCGAGCGCTTTGCTATAGGCCAGCCATTTACTGTCTGCCGACCAGCTGATATCAAATCCCCACATCGAACTGAAAGTATTCTTCTTCGTACGGTCTATTGCTGTGATCTGGCCATTGCTGATGGTGATTACTTTAATGGATTGCTCATGGTCAATGAATGCAATTTTCTTACTGTCCGGCGACCAGAATAACCGAAAGCCGAATCCTTTTCCGAACGAAGTGAGTTTCTTAGGCGGATTGGTGGAATTGATTTCGCGTAAATAGATTTCATGTTCGCCCGATGCATCGCTCCAGTAGGCCACGTACCTGCCGTCCGGCGACCAGGCGGGATTGCGATCCAGGGCGCCGCTGGATGCCGTGAGGTTCATCACATACCCTTCTTCGGCAGGCACATTAAACAACTCACCGCGGGCAGCAAAGATGGCGCGCTTGCCGTCAGGCGATACCGTATATCCCTGCACCCTCCTGGCCACATTCACATTGCGCGGCATCAGTGAAGCCATATCCGACACTACATTGATCTTTACTTCATCATACTTGTAACTTTCACAGTTGAGCACATATAATTTTCCACCGGCTTCAAATACAAGATCGGCAGGACCGGCAGACATGTAGTTCACATCTACGTCGGTGAAGCGTGTCAATTGCTGTGCTGTCTTCTTATCAGTATCGTACACCCAGATATTGCGACGCTGGCTTTTATCTACATCAGACACGTAGAATATTTTATTGTTCACCCAGGCCGGCTTGCCATCCGTGGCCGGGTTGGCGGTGATGTTCTCAACCTTATTTTGTTTGAGGTGATATACCAGCACATCGGAAGCAAGACCACCACGGTATCTTTTGAACGGATAATTTTCGGTGATGCGCGTAACATAGGCAATGCGATCGCCGTCAGGAGAAAAGCTTCCCAATTCTGCATAGGGCAGCGGCAATTTTTGCGGCAGTCCGCCTTTTTCCGACACCAGGTAAAACTGGCTAAACCGCGGTATACCGCTTTCCCGCTGTGATGCAAAAAGTATCTTATTGCCATCAGGATGCCAATCCACTACCCTGTCGGGCATGGAATGATAGGTAAGCCGTACCGGTACACCACCAGCTGCCGGAATAGTATATACATCCATGTTAGCATTGTAGGTGGCGCTGTAGGCAATGGTTTGTCCATCCGGCGAAAATTTGGGATAGGCTTCTTCACCCGGCGACGTAGTAAGCCGGTTAGCCGTTCCGCCGGTTTTGGGTACCACCCATATATCACCTCCATACACAAATGCAATCTGCGACTGTGAAATATCTGCATACCGGAAAAGACGTGCACTGATTTGCGCGGAAGCAAAAAAGCCGCATAGGAGCACAAGCGGCATGAAAAAGACTTTTTTCATACAAATAAGTTATTTAACGGAAAGAAAAATGGGTGGGGCTGCGTATTAAATATAAAGCAATCCGGCTGGTTGAGCAGACAGAATTATGTGAGAGGCGGAAACAAAGGCTGTTGAGCGGTAATTCGGGAGACAAAATGCGTGCTGCTGCTGCAGAGGAGGCAGACCGGACGGCGACGGGCAAACTACCCGCCGCGCTGTGCACCGGTATTTTTCTGGCGGCTTTTGAAGCCGGCAGCGGCGGTTGCCTTGGGAATGAACTTACTGCCGGCATGAGGAGCCGGATTGTTTTTCTTGTTGCCTTTCTTTTTGCCTTTGGCGTTTGGTTGATTCAGAAGCGACATAGTGGTGGTTTTAACAACCTTAAAATAGGCAGTTTCGGGCAATAATAAAAGCGTGCCGCTTCCTGTTAGCCGGAATTAACAAAATGCAAACGGCCGCTCCCTCAATACCGGTAGCGGCCGTTTGCAAAGAATTAATGACAAGCCGTTTATTGATTCATTGGCTGCGTTTGGCCCATGCCAGTAGTAGCTGTTTGTTTAACGCGCAACTGGTTCAGAACATTGGTAACGCCGGATACATCTTCTGCGATGTCTTCAGCACGGCGTTTATCAATCCGGTTTTCAACCGTACCAGTCAGTACTACTTCACCATTGTTCACCTGCACTTCTATATCAGATGCATCCAGGAACGGATCATCACTCAGGCGGTCATTCACATCTTCACGGATCCTTTCATCGGAACGGTGATAGCCTTTCGGTCCTTTGCCGCGGAACTGGCCCATTCTTCTGTCCTGCTGACGCCGCCTTTCTGCCTCTTCATCGCCAAACCATGATTGTACTTCATCGCGGGTGCGGTCCCACCAGCCACGGTCCTGCTCTCTTTGTTCGCCGCCATATTCCCTGCCGCGTCCCATAGTGCGGCGTTCATAGCTGCGTCCCGTATTGCCCATGCCTTCGTAATCCTCGTCAGCTTCCCTGCCGCTGCGGTATGGATTGTACTCGCTGCTGTATCCGTAAATGCCCCCACGGCCGGCACGGTAACGTTCGGGATTAAAACCCGAAGAATACTGCCCTGCGCCATAACCGCTGCCGCCATATTCCCGGCTACCCCGGTTGCCATAATCGCGGTTGTAATCTTCATCGTAACGCCGCCAACGCCTGTCTTCTTCACTTTCACTACCGTACATACCCATGCCACGCCGTTGACCTGACTGACCCATATTTCCGTAATCACCTTCGGATTGATCATACTCTCTCCGGCCATAGCGGCCCCGGTCTTCCTCCCGGCTACCATAGGGGTAGTCCGAAGAACCCCTGTAGCGATTATAGTCTGCCATAATGAAACAATTTTCTGATTAAAAAATATTATAAACCAACCTAATGGCATAAAAATTATGCCCGTGGGACGGCAGACAGCAGACCGCATTCATCGTGCAGCCATTGTACCCGCAGACGGTGAAGTGGCAGTCCATGCAGTCCATGCAGTTCATGGACATTTGTAATTGAAAGCCCGGTAACTATTGACTCATTTTTGAAGAGGTGATAAACGCAGTATGCGGGTGAATGAAGCTTATCTTTTGTATAGCTAACAGTTTTTTCTGTATGCGTAGAAATTAATACTCACACAGGAAGTATCATCCACACCGCGCGGGTGGAAATACATAACATTTTTATGGTTCCGGCATTTACGCCTCCTGTTCATGGCCGTACCCGCAGGTGCAATTACATAATACTTTTATGGTTCCAACATTCAGTTGGAATCCTGCCGCAGGCCACTACCCATTCTACCGGTAGATTCGTTGGTGCTGTCAGGTATATCGTCTTTTGTCAGATAATTCCCTTGCTGTTGCTGCTGTTCCTGTTGCTTTTCGTTGGCTGACATTGGTTGGCTTTTTCCCAGCGATCCCTGTTTTTCTATTTGTTCTTTTTCATTCGGATCATCAGAGGTAACACCGGAATTGAAAGCGCCCCCTACACTTGCTTTTTCGTTTGACCGCGAACGATCTGCGGTCTGATTGCCCTGCGCCACATTGCCGCCTGCGGGCTGCCTTTTTTCAGCTTCCTTTTTCATGATGCACTTTTTGTGTGTGAACAATGAGCATACACAAAAAGGATGAAATATTCATGCCGCAGCCGGGAGGCGTGGAACCATCAACAATACCTACGCAGAGGCTTTCTTCTTACTACTGCGCTTTTTCTTCTTTTGTACATCTTCGGCAATGATCACAATGCCCAGGGCTTTTTCCAGTTTGGCAATTGTTTCCAAAGTCAGGTTCTCTTTACCCTGTACAATTTTGCTGATCTGCTGCGGCGAAACGCCCATGCGATCGGCGAGCTCTTTCTGGGAGAGCTGCTGTTCCTTGAGGGCTTCCAGCACGCGGACAGCAATGACCGCCGACTTCATCAGCCAGCCATAGTTTGCAAGCCGCCGCTTTACCCCTTCCTGCCAGGCAGAGGAATGATCTTCGCTCACCGCCTGCAGCTTTTTCACGATCTCTTTCATATGCTGTAATTTTTCAAATCTTCAGGATACATAACGTTCAATGATTGCAGAAAACGCTTCACCAACTTCAGCTTGTTTAACTCCTCCTGCAAATGGGGACGATTCATTAGCCTGGTAAGCTTGATGGCGCCGCCTGTAACAACATAGCAGTTTTCGGCAATCCGAACAGCGTACAAACGAACCCATCCTGTATACAACCGGGCCTTACTTAATTGCAACGGAAGGATTGAATACTCATGATTATTCAATGGCTTGAATAAGTGCTGCAGCGATACGCCCATCTCTGAAAACCCTCCGGACGCATAACGATGAAGCACACGGTCAATAGCCTCCACCTCCCGTATGGTTTTTATTATGGCCTCCCCCACCTCCACATTGTCAAAATAACCGCTCTCCAGGTCACTACTGTTAGCAGTAAAAAATTTGTACAACCATTCGGTATTCAGCATGCTGTCAAATAAGCGGTGGAACTCACTCTCCGTTTCCCCATCGAACCGTATACTCCATATCCCGCTCTGACCTGCTTCGTCAACAAAGATAGAACAAAGTTTCATAGAATCAACCTATAGGTTTACTTTTTTTAAAAATTTTTTTTCCGCATCCGACATGTGCATTTCGGCAATGCTCCTAAAGCGAGGTTACAGCAACTAATAAACGTGCTGTTATTTGACGGGATTAGCAGAAGATGTTAAGCGTATACCCTTAACGGGTATGCGAATATAGGGATTACATTGCAAAAGCTACAAACTTGAAAATCCAATTCCCAAACGGACTATCTTTATACCTCATTTTTCACCCAACCAGTAGTCCGCTATGCTTCCATGGAAAACAATCATCACCATAGATCATTCATGCGATACGCCTGTGTATTTGCAGATTGCCAACGCCGTAATTCGTGAAATGAAAAAAGGCCGCATCGGGCCGGGCATCAAAATGCCGGGTTCACGCATGATGGCCGAAATGCTGGAAGTGCATCGCAAAACAATTGTGCGGGCATATGAAGAACTGGATGCGCAGGGCTGGATTGAAATGCGGCCCTCACAGGGCACATTTACCAGCAAGGAATTACCGGAAATCATACCGCGTCGTCTGGCTGATCATGCTGCCAGCCAGCAACGTTTTCCGGCACAGACCGGTTACACGGTAAAGGTGAATAAACACCTGCACGAACCTTCCCTGCCCTGGCGGCACATCACCGGTTTTCATGATGGTCCTGATGTACGGTTGATTCCCTACGACGAACTGGGCAGAGCCTATAAGGCCGTGCTGCAACGCAACGCCAATCACCGGTACATGGCCTACGTGGAAGTGCCCGGTGTGCAGACCTTCCGGGCTACTTTATCGGATTACCTGAATGACAGTCGCGGACTGCGCACTTCCTATGAAAATATTATGATCACACGCGGTTGCCAGATGGCCTTGTACCTGCTGGCCAGGGTGCTGATTGAAAAGGGCGACACGGTGATCGTTGGTGATACCAATTATTTTTATGCCGATCATACATTCATCACAGCAGGTGCAAAATTGCAGCGGGTAAAGGTGGATGAACACGGTATTGATGTGGATGAAATTGAAAAGCTATGCCGGCGGAAAAAGATCAAGGCGATGTATATCACCTCCCACCACCATTATCCCACTACCGTAACGCTGACCGGTTCGCGCCGGATCAAGTTATTGTCGCTGGCGGAGAAATACGGATTCATAATCATAGAAGATGATTATGATTACGATTTTCACTATCTCAGCAGTCCTATTCTGCCGCTCATAAGCGCCGATACCAAAGGTATGGTAGTATACGTAGGCACGCTGAGTAAAACCATATCTCCGGCTATACGTACCGGTTATATTGTTGCTCCGCAGAATCTCATTCTCGAATTATGCCGGTTGCGGCAGGTGGTTGATACGCAGGGAGACCCCATCATGGAACTTGCCCTTACAGAATTGTTCCGCGAAGGCTCCATCAGGCGGCATATGAAAAAAGTGTTGCGCACATATCATGCAAGGCGCGATTTCCTGTGCAATTACCTGCAGCAAAAATTATCTGATGTAATTGATTTCAAAAAACCTGATGGTGGCCTTGCCATATGGGCAAAATTTGACAAGTCTGTACCCTTACCTGCCCTTTCCAAAGCCATGAAAGCGCAGCAGGTAATACTGCCTTCCGGCATCATTCACGATACAGGCCCTGTTCCGCTGAATGCCACCCGCCTGGGATTTGGTTTTATGACGGAAAAGGAAGCCGCCCATGCAGTGGATGTGCTCAACACTACCATCCGCAGAAAAAAATATTGACCCGCCGGGCAAGAAATCAGAAACAGCACACGTTGTTATTCCTTCTCCGGTAAATTTCCTTATCCTTTTTGTACCGGAACCGGACTACCAGCTATCTAAAAACCGGCTACCTGAATAGTCCGTCAGCATTTTATCTTTGACCCGTCAAACAGAACAATAAAAAGTATAGCCATGAAAAAGTTCTTTTTAGCCATCACGGCAGTGGTGCTGAGCATTTCCTCATTTGCATATGACCCGGTGAACGAAAAACTGATCCGGTCCTTTGAATTCAATTTTCCCAATGCCTCACAGGTAAGCTGGCAGGAGGTGGAAGGAGGCTTTATCGTAAGTTTTGTAAAAGAAGGTGTTCGCGCACGCGCTTCTTTCGATGCAGAAGGCAACCTGCTGCGCGTCATTCGTTATTACGAGGAACAGCAACTACCCTACGAAATCCAGTACAGGGTAAAACGCATGTTTCCGAAAAAGCAGATTTTTGGTGTGATAGAGGTTACATCTACAAAAAATGCTAAGGATGTGTACACCGAATACATGATAAAACTGGAAGACAGCAAAAGCTGGACTACCGTTCGCGTAACGGAATCAGGAAAAGTTTCGGTGACAGAAAAATTTTCTAAAAACTGAGTCAGCGTTCCTTTCATTGGCCCCGGGAACAATGCAACACAATTGCTAACCACTTAATTTCAGTTACAATCAACATTTGCCCTGTAAAGCGTGGCGCTTTACAGGGCAAATGTTGTTTTTGGGCATTGCGGTTTGTCAATTCATACGCTCCGGGAAGGGTATTCTGCAATTAAAAGAGGGTTTGTACCTGTAAGAACTACTATTGCATGCGCTTGTAAAAGGGGCTATATTGTTATGGCATTTGGGTACTGAGGGGAAAATCCAATTGTTCTGTTGAAAATAATATCCTATGATGGTCACCCGGCAACCTTATCCTGATACCGAACACCTGCTGCCACGCACACAACGCATTACTGTTTACCCCAACCTGGTAAGACAAAAGCAATTCTGGCTGCAGTTTTACTATGTAGACAAATGTGTGTTTTCCGTGCACCTCTACACGCTCAGCGGAACAGAGGTGTTTCGCAAATTCTATCATCACGCCAGTTATCACGCCACGCATACGATTACATTACCTGTAAAACTGCAGCGCGGCATTTACAAACTGGCCCTCCGCAGTGAAGCTATTGACTATGTGCAGCCCATTGTGATTCTGTAAAACACTCGCCTTACAATATCCGGGGTAATTGTGTAAGATTTTACACACCGTTATGTGCGTGAAAGCTCTTACCTTCATGAATGCATTGTTAATCAAAACGCATTCATATGCAGGCTGCCATTCAAACTCCTGTCAATAAACTGGAAAACAGCATAGACTTCTACGAAAAATTAGGCTTCAGAAAGATTGAAGCGGGCAACCAGCACGTGTATACGGACGGAAAAGTAGTAGTGGAAATCAATCCTGACCGGTACGCCCGCGCAGGAATTAGACTCTATCAATCGTCCTGGACTTCGGAGGTGGACTGGCTGAAAGGCATTGCTCAGGTGCACCGCTTCGACAATGGCTACCTCTTATCAGATGCCAGCGGCGTGTGGATCTATCTGATGGAAGCAGAGCCCGCCTGGCAGTTTACCCCTGAACCAACTTCGTTTAGCGTGCTGGGTAACTATGCAGGCATAAGCCTGGAAACTACGGATATGAACCGATCGGCTGCCATATACGAAGCCATCGGGTTTAAAACAACGCAGGGATCGGCAGAATCAGGGTTTGTTGGTTACGACAATAATGGCTTCGGCCTGGTGCTGATGAAGCCATTCACTTGTCCACACCTGTTCTTCAATCCTTCCATGACCTATTTCAACAGCGGCAAAAACCTCGAAGTGATTGAAAAGATTCGTACGCTGCAAATTCCTATTACACAGGAAATCTCTCATTTCAATAAGGAAGGTATTGTTGACAACATCATAATCCGTGACCCCGGCGGATATGGATTTTTTATTTTCAATGATTAAGAACGATGCATGGCGCACCGCCTGTTTGTTTTTTATCAAACGCCTTCCCGGGCCGATGCTGCGCTTCCGGATAAAATTCAGGCGGCGCTTCGCAAAATAATTTTCGCATATGCGACACAGTGTATAATCAGGTCCCAGACTCCTGTTGCTGCATTATAGCCGAAACGGCATAAGCACACTTTCACGGACGCTGGCAACATCCTTATTGATAATACAAGTAAAATCGGCCATGTTCACCCGAAGTACTTACCGGTTCGCGGGCCGCGGTGATGATGGCGGTATTGCCATTGATAGCCACCTGGTAGCCGTACCGGGCATCGGCTATGGAGCGGGAGGGCAACAATGCTGATTGCTGGTGCCAGCTGTTCCCAACAAGACGAAATATGTAGGCTTTCCCGGCATAAGGATATTCCCGTACGGTAGCCTTTTGGGCGCCCACTGCCAGGTATCCGTTGTACAGGTATACACTGCTGCCAAAGTCGTCTTCATCGCGACTGTCTTCCGGTTTTATTACGGCCTGTAATTGCCAGCTTTCATTTTGCCGCACATACACGTATACTTTACCGCTGTCCGATGAATTGGCCTCTCTGCCGCTGGCCCCTATTACCAGTGTATCCCCCTTGATGAAGAGCGCACTGCCAAAGCGCGCATTGGGGGTTTGTCCTGTGAGTACAGTGTCCGGATTCCACGATCCGTTCGCAAAGCGGTACACGTATACCTTACCGGGATCATATGATTGCAGTTGTGCAGACACGGCAGCCACCGGGCCATCCATTGCTATATGTTCACCGAAATAATCGTTTGCGGAACCGTCAGGCGCATAGATATGTTGCACATGTTGCCAGTTGTTGGCATTGCCATTCTGCGCATATACACTTACCCTGCCTTGTCTTAGTTTGCCGTCCACCGTTCTGAAGGGACTTCCTGCCATCACCATATTGCCTGACAGTGCTATGCTGCTGCCAAACCGGTCATCTACCGCGCCATCACCGGGCGCCAGGTTATGCAGGTATTCCGGTTCTCCATTGTTGTTGAACTGAAAAAAATAAATTCTGCCGCGGTTACTGTTGCTGCCCGGCGCGCCAACTACAAAACGGCCGTTTTGTATGGACAATGCCGATCCGAAGCCCTCCTGCACAGCGGGAAAAGGCGATGCAACAGTGTATTTCAACGGCCAGCCCGTGGCTGATTGCTGCAGTATACGCACCGAGCCGGCCATGCTTAATCCGTTGGTCCCTGCGCTGAAATCTCCGGGTGCTCCCAACAGTATAAATTCCCCTTCCGTGGCCAGCGCACTACCCAGTCCTCCTCCATACTGCCCGCTATTCATATGATAATGCAGCATCAATTTCGGTGCTTCATTTTCATAACTGTAGCTTTCCTTGTTTCCCCATGCGTTCTTTCCTCCGGTAAGACTTACCCACCGCAACCCGTTATAGCCTTCAAAGTCGTTGTTGAAACTGTTGTAACGAATGGTGCCGGGTACAGGATTTTCCGTACTGCCAATACGAATGGCGCCATTCACATCCAGTTGCTGCACAGGGTTGGTAGTGCCAATGCCTACGTGCTGCGCAATACTATAGTTTATTGATAGTATACCTGTAAAGAAGAGTAAAGCTGTGTGTTTCATACAGACCCGTTTTATTGATCGGGCGCGAAAATAGTACGGCAGTATAACGGCAATGAAGAATGATGAGTCGTTGGAGCCTTTTTTTGAGTGGTTGGCAACACGTACCACCTCATGCCATTGCCCTTGCCCGCATCAGCCTTGCTTCACCAAACTGTTGCTTCACACTGTCAATGGCCTGGTAAAGCCGGATCATTTCCTGCGTATCTTCAAACAGGTTGATCTGGTAGCGACCCGGCACGAGTTGTGTAAAACGCACGCCGATCAGTCGCACCAGCAGGCGCCGTTCATATAATTTATGAAAGAGTTCCCGCGCTGTCTTCAGCAGCACATGATCTGCTGCGGTATAGGGAATACAACATTGTTTGGTCACCGTATCAAAATCAGAGTAACGGATCTTTACCGTAACACAACCGGTAAGCCTGTTTTGCTGCCGCAACTGGAAGGCAATGGATTCCGTCATACGAACCAGTTGCGACTGCAGGTATTCCACATCAATGGTATCGGATTGAAACGTATGTTCGGTAGAAATGGATTTTTGTTCACGATAAGGAATCACCGGCGTTTCATCAATGCCATTGGCGCGCCGCCACAGTTCAATGCCGTTTTTCCCCAGCAGGTTGTGCAACATTTCCACCGGTATTTCACTCAGCGTTTTCACTTTCTCCACGCCCATCCTGATCAGCAATGCCGCTGTTTCTTTACCTATGCCGGGAATTTTGGCCACGCTCAGCGGGGAGAGAAATGATTTTTCATTACCAAACGGAATTTCCATTTGCGCATTGGGCTTGCCTTCATTTGTGGCTACTTTACTTACCAGTTTGTTACTGGCCAGTCCGAGCGAAACAGGCAAACCGGTTTCCCGGAAAATCTTTTGCTTCAGTTCAATGCTGAATTTGCTGCATCCGAAAAATCTGTCCATGCCGGTCAGATCAACATAGAATTCATCAATAGAGGCTTTCTCAAACAAGGGCACTTCTCCGGCAATGACTTCGGTAACCAGGCGGGAATGTTTGGCGTAATCTTCATAATCGCCGCCAATAACAATTGCTTCGGGACATAAACGACGCGCCAGTTTTACCGGCATGGCGGAATGAACGCCAAACTTCCGGGCCTCATAACTGCAGGAGGCCACTACCCCGCGATCACCGGAACCACCAATGATCACAGGCTTCCCTTTCAGCTTGCTGTTGCGCAAACATTCTACAGACACAAAAAATGTATCAAGATCAAAATGGGCAATATGGCGGTTGGACAGGGTTGTCATGGCTGGTACTTTTTACATTCGTGATTTATTTTTTGTTTTTCTCCGTCTCTTTGCCACCCGATTTTGGCGGCAGTATCTGAAACTTCGGAAGCATATTTTCCGCATTCATCGCTGACTGCTTTCTCTTAATACCTACTTTTTCAATACCGGTCACTTCAATGCTGCAGAAAGAAAACTCTTCCACCACTTTTCCGGTGATGCGGTAAAAACCGGAATACATCGGGTTCTTCCGGTGCACTTCAGGAAAATGAACAGTATCTATCCAGTCGAGATGCACATCGAGGAAAGTGCCGAAGCTCATGGTATCGCCATGAATGGTGCGCACCGGTTTCTGTGTAACATGATAGCCAAGCACCGTTACCGTTTTCCCGATAAAATTTTTCAACGCCGAAGCCGGCAGGTATTTTGACGGATCATCATCTGCCAGTTCAAACGGGTTGCCCAGCGGAAAGCCCATCAATTCAATCTGGTCGTACAGATCATCTATGGCATATACCGGCAGGTCGGGCAGTTGAAATTCGCGCACCGCTTCGCGGAAAAGTTTTTTCGAAGGAGCCGGGTTATCATTTCTTTTCTGCAGAAAATTCGCTTCCCACAACAGCTGCTTTTTATTTTTCCCGGTAAATCGGAATGCATCTGCCTGTATCAGGATGTTCAGCTGTTCGGTGGTAATACCCGTGCGTTCAATAAAATCCTGCATGTGCAGGTAAGGTCCGGAACGCATCCTTTCTTCCACAATGGCAATCGCTACTTTTTCCTGCAACGATTTCAATCGCCGGAACCCTATATACACATCACTGCCGCGTATATTCGTAAAATAGTCGCTGTTGTTTACACAGGGCGCATGCACTTTGGCGCCGGCCTTCATCAGTTCCAGTACATACAACGCCGTATTGTAAAATCCGCCTTCGTTATTGATCACCGCCACCATAAACTCCATAGGGTAATAGGTTTTCAGGTACAGGCTCTGAAAACTTTCCACGGCAAAAGAGGCGGAGTGTGCTTTGGAAAAACTATAGGCGCCGAAACTTTTCATCTGCCGCCATACTTCCTGCGCCAGTTCATCCGGATAACCCAGTGCTTTGCAATTGGAAAAATATTTCGCTTCTATCAGCAGAAATTTGTTGCTGCTGCGGTATTTGCCCGACATGGCGCGGCGAAGAATGTCTGCATCTCCCAGATCAAGACCGGCAAAATGGTGCGCCACCTTGATCACATCTTCCTGGTATACCATCACGCCAAAAGTTTCTTTCAGCAACTCCTCCATTTTGGGATGCAGGTAATTGATCTTTTCGCGGTCGTGGAAGCGCTCGATATATTGTCGCATCATACCGCTTTGCGCTACCCCGGGACGAATGATGGAACTGGCGGCCACCAGCGTGAGATAATCATCACACTTCAGTTTTTTGAGCAGTTGCCGCATGGCCGGCGATTCAATATAAAAACACCCGATGGTATTCACCTCCCTGATCTGTGCGCGCACATTCGGGTCTTTTTTGAAAGTTTCTACATCATCTATGTTCACCGAAATCCCCCTGTTCAGTTTGATCAGCCGTTGCGCTTCCTTGATATGTCCCAGTCCGCGCTGACTGAGAATATCCAGTTTATACAACCCGATATTTTCAGCAATGAACATATCCAGTTGTGCTACCGGAAATCCTTTCGGCGGCATTTGTATAGCGGTATAATTATAAATAGGCGCTTCACTGATCAGTATGCCGCCGGGATGAATGCTTAAATGATTGGGAAAATTTTCCAGCAGCCGTCCATACTGCAATACCATTTTATGAATATGATCAGGCGGTTGTTTGCTGTCGAAGCTTTCGCTCCTGCTATCGCCGTTATAGTAACCTGTGGTGGCCAGCAGATCAATTTCCGCCTTGGGCAATCCGAACACTTTTCCCAGTTCGCGCACGGTGGCTTTATATTGAAAGGTATCGTACATGCCTAACAGCGCCACATGATTGCGGCCGTAGCGCTTGAAAACATAATCAATGATATCATCACGATCGAGCCAGCTGAAGTCTATATCAAAATCGGGCGGACTGGTACGCGAGGGGTTGAGAAAGCGTTCAAAATACAGGTCCAGTTCAATGGGGTCCACATCGGTGATCTGCAGGCAATAGGCCACCAGTGAATTGGCGCCGCTGCCACGTCCCACATAATAATAGTTGCGACTGCGTGCATAACGAATGATATCCCAGGCAATAAGGAAGTATGCATTGAACCCCAACTGATCTATAATTGCCAGTTCTTTCAGCAATCGTTCTTTTGCCACTTTATTTTTTTTCCCGTACCGGAACTCCAGTCCGTCGTGCGCCAGCTTCGACAACAGGATGCGGTCATCTTCGCGCGATGCACTCATGGTTTTCTTATTCTTGTCTACACCAAAATCCATATGAATGCTGCATTGCTCCGCCACGCGATAGGTATTCATAATAATAAAAGGATAGCGGCTAAAGGCTTTGAGGATACGCTCCTGCGGCACAAAGAATTCATACGGCCCTGCTGTTGCTTCCGGCGGCAGTTTCGACAGCAAACAATTTTCATCAATGGCGCGCAGCAAGCGGTGCAGGTTGTAGTACAGTTTGTTTTTAAACGTAACCGGTTGCCGCACGATGAATTTCTGCTGATGCAACTGCATGTTGATCCCAAACAATTTGTTTACTTCCCAGGGCGCCACGCCGATCAGTTCATTGGGAAATAATTGTTCAACAGGTTTATTGCCTTCCAGCGGATAGATCACAAATCCATCACCGACCTGGTCAAAGAAAGGCGTAAGCGCAGCTTTCAGCGGAAACGGAATTTTTTCCAGCAGATGCCGCGAGAGAAATTCGTTGATCCATCGCAAGCCATTGTTATTGGCTGCAAGCAAAATGTAGAGCGGCTGATGATCGTTGCGGATCTCTGCTCCCACAATGGGACGAATGTTTTGCTCATTACAGAATTGTACAAAATCCCAGGCATCGCAGGTATTATTAATGTTGGTCAATGCCAGCGTGGTGGCGCCGGCTGCTGCGCCCTGTGCTACCAGTTCTTCCGTAGAAAAAGTGCCGTAGCGAAAACTGAAATATGTTTTACAGTTGAGATACACAGACATGAGTTTTTTACCGCACAGGTGCGGAGACGCAGAGGCATCCCGGCAGCCATTAACTGCCGGGCCTGATAATAATCGTAGTCACCACTCCATGAATGCGCAACTGCGTATCAGCAGTAACCGGCATTGGACGATAAGCCGGATTATCGGCATGAAGTACTAATAATTTGCGGGTGCGGACAAGCCGGCGAACGGTCATTTTGCCATCCACTTCTGCCACCACAATCATCCCGCTTTGTGGCTGCACGGAACGATCTGCTATCAGCAGGGCGCCGTGAGGAATATGCGCCTGCACCATGCTATCTCCTTCCATGCAATAACTAAAAGTTGTTGTATTATTATCCTGTCGGGGTAAAGACAAAGCAATAGCCGTCCGCGATTCTGCTGCTACCGGAACACTCATAAAATAACTATTTGGTTGAGCACCAAAAATACTAAAATACTTAGTACATTTGTGCTAAATAAATTAGTGTGCACCATTCCCCTCTCCGATTAACAAATGCCGGAAAAGATGTAAAACTGCGGACAAGACAACGGAAGCTATTGAGCGGCATAGATTTCACACACACGTTATAACAGTGATACTAAAACGAGTTTCAGATTTTTTGTATCCAAAAAAGATACAAAATGTATCTAAAAAAAATACAAATGGCTTCATCTGTAACTGCCGCATTAAACTAATTTATTTCTTTGATTATGGAAAAGGATGAAAGATATAAGGCCGTAAAGCGGTTAATCGAAAAGGGAGACATAACCGAATTCAACCAGATGTTCACCTTTATT
>Ga0164243_10002648_pt1 | contig 29325 bp, 25 predicted proteins | sample OricompcompostOP_FD_108781 | JGI IMG/M metagenome (GOLD analysis project Ga0164243, IMG submission 108781) | Organic Plus compost microbial communities from Emeryville, California, USA - Original compost - Organic plus compost (OP) | ecosystem: Engineered > Solid waste > Mixed feedstock >... | reverse complement strand
TCTCCGTTCCGTACACCGCTGCGTACGCCGCTCGCACACCGCCTCGTACATCGTCGTCCGGCGACCTGCCGTCCGCACAGCGCGCGAAGCGGCGGTCCGCATTCCCTGCGCTTCGGAGAAGCCCCGGAGTTCCCGAGGCTCCGGCGGTTTCCGAGGCTTCCGAGGTTTCCGAGGTTTCCGAGGTTTCCGCGATTCCGCGCCGGAGCGGGAACCTCTCGACACCGCCCGGAAGTTACGCGACCGTACGTCTCCGGACTTCCCGCGGGAGCACCCTTCCCGCACCGACTCGAAGGGCATCCCGCATGGCGGACCTGGTATATCCCCCGGTCATCGGCGCGGCCCGCGCCTGGTTCAAGGCGCTGGACCTCCGCTTCGACATCGAGGGCACCGCACATGTGCCGAGACGCGGCGGCGCGCTGCTGGTGAGCAACCACATCGGCTATCTCGACTTCGTCTTCGCCGGCCTGGCGGCCCGCCCCGCCAAGCGGCTGGTGCGCTTCATGGCGAAGGAGTCCGTGTTCCGGCACCGGATCTCGGGGCCGCTGATGCGCGCGATGAAGCACATCCCCGTGGACCGCGGGGACGGCGGGGACGCGTACGCGCGAGCGCTCACCGCGCTGCGCTCCGGAGAGGTCGTCGGGGTGTTCCCGGAGGCGACCATCTCGCGCTCGTTCACGCTCAAGGACTTCAGATCCGGAGCGGCACGGCTGGCCCAGGAGGCGGGCGTGCCGCTGGTGCCGATGGCGCTGTGGGGCACTCAGCGGCTGTGGACCAAGGGCCGCCGGCGCGACTTCGGGCGGCACCACCTGCCCATCGGCATCCGCGTCGGCGAAGCGATCTCCGTACGGCGAGGCGGGGCGGGGCACGGTTCGCCGGAGGAGGCGGCGGCTCCGCTGACCGCGCGGCTGCGGGAGCGGATCCAGGAGCTGCTGGAGTCGGCGCAGCGCGCCTACCCGGCCGCTCCCGCGAACGCCGCCGACTCCTGGTGGCTGCCGGCCCATCTGGGCGGCAGTGCGCCGACTCCGGCGGAGGCCGCCGCGCTGTGACCGTGCTCCCGGTGCGGCCGGCGCCGGCGCGGCCGGGGTGAACCGCCGCTGCCCGCAGGGCCGTTCAGGACGCCTGCCGTCAACCGGCCCTGCCCGCAAGCCCGTTCACAGCGCGGTGTCCAGCATCCGCCACAGGTGCTCCAGGTCCCGCGCCTGCCGCAGCGCGCGCAGCACGACGGGGTGCGGCTCGGCGTACAGCACCGGATAGTCGCACTCGCCCTTCTCCGGCCGTACGGGCCAGGCCAGTTGCTCCCGGTCGAGGCTGAACTGCGCGTCGACGCCCGGCTTGTTGCCGCGCGGATCCTGCCGCACCCAGCGGTTGGCGCCCGGCACCTTGAGGGCCATCAGCCCGTGCAGCACGCCGAGTTTCTGGTAGCAGAAGCCGGCGGGTATGCCCTCGGCGCGCAGCAGCGCCACGAGGGCGTGCGATTTGGCGTGGCAGCAGCCCGTGCCGGCGGCGAGCACGTCGGAGGCGCGCCAGACGATGCGCGGGTCGCCGGTGTCGGCGGAGTGCGGGATCTCGTCGCGTACGAACTCGTAGGCGGCCGCGGCGAATTCGGCGGGGCCCGGGTCCGGTCCGGCACCGGAGCGGGCTGCGGAAGCGCTGTCGCGCAGTCGTGCGGCGGTCTCCCGTACCAGCGGATGCGTGTGGTCGATGGCGGCGTCGGCAGCGAGGTAGGCGCTCTCGTCGGGGGTCACGGGGGTCAGCTGCATAAGGAGGAGCGTAGGGGGAGCACGCTGTGCGCCCGGACGGTCACTCAACGCCGCGGCGGCCGGGCCCGGTTGGCAGGCCGGCCGGATGACCCGAGGGCCGGGTGCTCGACTCCCGCATGCTCGCCGGCCCTACGGGTCTACCCGCCCATCTCCTCCCGTAGCGCGGCCACGAAGCCGTCGACGTCGTCCTCCGTGGTGTCGAAGGAGCACATCCAGCGCACGTCGCCGGCCGCCTCGTCCCAGAAGTAGAAGCGGTAGCGCTTCTGCAGGCGCTCCGAGACGTCGTGCGGGAGGCGCGCGAAGACGGCGTTGGCCTGCACGGGATAGAGGATGTCGACGCCGTCGACGCCGCGTACGCCCGCCGCGAGCCGCTGCGCCATGGTGTTGGCGTGCCGGGCGTTGCGCAGCCACAGGTCGCCGCCGAGCAGCGCCTCCCACTGCGCGGACACGAACCGCATCTTGGAGGCGAGCTGCATCGACAGCTTGCGCAGGTGCTTCATCGAGGAGGCGATGCCGGGCCGGTCCGGGTCGAGGACGACGACGGCCTCGCCGAACAGCATGCCGTTCTTGGTGCCGCCGAGGGAGAGGATGTCGACGCCCGCGGCGTTGGTGAAGGCGCGCATCGGCACGTCCAGCGCGGCTGCTGCGTTGCCGATACGGGCGCCGTCGAGGTGCACCGCCATCCCGCGCTCGTGGGCGTGCTCGCACAGGGCGCGGACCTCGTCCACGGTGTAGACGGTGCCCAGTTCGGTGTTCTGCGTGATCGAGACGACCTGCGGCATGGCGCGGTGCTCGTCGTCCCAGCCGTGCGCCTCGCGGTCGATCAGCTCGGGCGTGAGCTTGCCGTCCTCGGTGGGCACCGTCAGCAGCTTCAGCCCGCCGACCCGCTCCGGCGCCCCGCACTCGTCGACGTGGATGTGCGCGGTGTCGGCGCATATCACCGCGCCCCAGCGGCCGGTGACGGCCTGCAGCGAGACGACGTTGGCGCCGGTGCCGTTGAACACCGGGTAGGCGACGGCGCGTTGCCCGAAGTGGCTGCGGACGACCTGCTGGAGGTGCGCGGTGTAGACGTCGTCGCCGTAGGCCGGCTGGTGCCCACCGTTGGCGAGCGCGAGCGCCGCCAGGATCTCCGGGTGCGCGCCCGCGTAGTTGTCGCTGGCGAATCCGCGCACGCCCGGATCGTGCCGGCGTCTGGCATCGGTGACCGTACGGGCTGCGGCAGCGGTTGCGGAGGCGGGGTCGGCGGCCGGGGTCACGGCCTCGGGGTCAGCCACAGGCGCTGTCCGTTCACTTCTTCGGTGGGCTGGTTCCAGGTGCCGGCGATGGTCTCCGCCAGTTCCTTGACGTCGGTGAAGCCGGAGAACTTCGCCTGCGGACGCTCGGCCCGCATCTGGTCGTTCACCAGCGCCTTGACCACGAGGATCGCGGCGGCCGCGGGCGGTCCGGCCTCGCCCGCGGCCTTGCGGAAGGAGTCGCCGAGCGCGAGGGTCCACGCCTCCGCGGCGGCCTTGGCGGCGGCGTACGCGGCGTTGCCCTCGGTCGGCTTGCTCGCGCCCGCGGCGCTGATCAGCAGGAAGCGGCCGTTGCCGGTGCGCATCAGCGGGGCCTGGAAGGCGAGCGAGGTGTGCTGCACGGTGCGTACGAGCAGAGCGTGCAGCGCGTCCCAGTCGGCGAGGTCGGTCTCGGCGAACTTGGCCGAGCCGCGCCAGCCGCCCACCAGATGCACCAGCCCGTGCACCCGCCCGTACTCGCGCTCGGTGCGCTCCGCCCACTCCCGGGTGGCGTCGAGGTCGAGCAGGTCGACGGTGTCTCCGGTGACGGTGGCGCCGCCGTGTGCGAAGCGGGCCGCGTCCACGGCGACCGCGAGCCGCTCGGCGTCGGAGTCCGCCGCGACGACCGTGGCGCCCTCCTCCGCCAGGCGCAGCAGCGTCGCCTGGCCGGCCGGGCCCGCGGCGCCGGCGACCGCGATGACGGAGCCTTCGAGCCGCCCCTTCCGGTCGCCTTGGTAGCCCTCGGTGCTGGTGCTGTCCATCTCTCGCCTTCCTGAACTTCCGTGCGCGGACGCAGAGTCGGCCGGCTCCGCCGGCGTACGCGGAGCGGGCCGCCGCTCACGCAGCGGCCTGCACCGCATCCTGCGCGGTGATGCCCTTGGTCGATGCGATCACGGAACGCAGCTTCTTCGCGAGTGCCTCGTAGAACATGCTCAGCGGAAACTCGTCCGGGAGCACGTCGTCGACCAACTTGCGCGGCGGAAGGCTCAGATCGAGCGCATCCGGGCCCTTGGCCCAGGTGGATCCGGGGTGCGGGGCGAGGTAGCGGGAGACCAGCTCGTACGCCTTGAACCAGTGGACGATCTTGGGGCGGTCGATGCCCGCGCGGTACAGCGTCTCGATCTCCTCGCGCAGCCGCCCGGTGACCTCGCGGGCGCGGTCCCAGTCGATGCTGAGCCGGTTGTCGGTCCAGCGCAGGGCGTCGTGCTGGTGGAGGTAGGCGAAGAGCAACTGGCCCACCAGACCGTCGTAGTTGCGCTTGCGCTCGCCGGTCACGGGGAAGCGGAACAGCCGCTCCAGGATCATCGCGTACTGCACGTCGCGGCCCTGCCGGTAGCCGTCCGCCTCCATCCGCACGCCCTCGTGGAAGGCGGTCAGGTCGCAGCGCAGCTCCTCCAGCGCGTACATCCAGAACGGCTGACGCTGTTTGATCATGAACGGGTCGAAGGGCAGGTCGCCGTGGCTGTGCGTACGGTCGTGCACCAGGTCCCACAGCACGAAGGTCTGCTGGCAGCGGGCCTGGTCGTCGAGCAACTCGCGGGCCTCCGAGGGCAGTTGGAGGCTGGTGACGTCGCAGGCGGCGGCGACGACCCGGCGGAAGCGGGCCGCCTCGCGGTCGCAGAAGATGCCGCCCCAGGAGAACCGCGGAGGCGCCTCGCGCACCGCGACGGTCTCCGGGAAGAGCACCGCGGAGTTGGTGTCGTAGCCGGAGGTGAAGTCCTCGAAGGCGATGCCGCAGAACAGCGGGTTGTCGTAGCGGGTGCGCTCCAGCTCGGCGAGCCAGTCCGGCCAGACCATGCGCAGTACGACGGCTTCGAGGTTCCGGTCGGGGTTGCCGTTCTGGGTGTACATGGGGAAGACGACGAGGTGCTGGAGGCCGTCCACGCGGTCCCGGGCGGGCTGGAAGGCGAGCAGCGAGTCCAGGAAGTCCGGGACGCCGAAGCCGTCCGCGGCCCAGCGGCGCAGATCGGCGAACAGGGCCTCGTGGTAGGCGGCGTCGTGCGGCAGCAGCGGGGCCAGTTCCTCGATCGCCCCGCACACGCGCGCCAGTTGGGCCTCGACGGCCTCGCGGGCCGGTGCCTCCTCGGCCGCGAAGTCGATGGAGCCGTCCTTCGACTGCGCCGGGCGGATCGCCTCCACCGCTTCCTTCAGCGCGCTCCACGCGGGCTGATCGACCACACGGGTCGCGGACGATGAGCCGTCTATCGCGGCCACTGGCGAAAGAATTTCCGTCATGACTACCCCTCCGCAGGAGAACCTGGCGTAAGAGCACGGTATCCGGGCTGCCCCACCGCCTCAAGTGCGGGGTGACGGACATCTTTCGGTACGGGCGGCTCGGTACCGCTGATTTTCCGGCACGACCGGGACCACGGAGCGGGCATCTCCCGTACGGGCGGCGCCCTCCCGAACTCCCCGACGGTGTGCGGGCGTTGCCGTGCGGGGCGGGCCGCTCACCGCGGGCGCACCGCCGGCACGGGCCGCGTACCCTCGCCGTACGCGTCCTGCACGAAAGGAAGACCACGCTCGTGTCACTGCTGACCGTCGGCCACCGCGGTGTGATGGGCGTCGAGCCCGAGAACACCCTGCGCTCCTTCGTCCGCGCCGAGCGCGAGGGCCTCGACGTGATCGAACTCGACCTGCACCTCAGCAAGGACGGCGCCCTGGTGGTGATGCACGACGCCGACGTCGCCCGCACCACCGACGGGACCGGGCCCATCGCCGAGCACACGCTCGCCGAACTGCGCGAACTGGACGCCGGCGAGGGCGAGCGGATCCCGCTCTTCGAGGAGGTCGTGGACGCGGTACGGGCGCCGCTCCAGGCCGAGATCAAGGACCGGGCGGCGGCGCGCGTGCTGGCCGCGGCCATCGAGGAGCGCGGGCTGCACGAGCGCGTCACCGTGATCTCCTTCCACGACGAGGCGCTGGCCGAGATCCGCTGCCTGCTGCCGCGGACGCCGCTCGTGGTCGTCGCGGGACACTCCACGCCCAGCGCGCCCGAGCGGGCCGAGGTGCTGGGCGCACACATGATCTCCTGCGAGCTGCCGCACCTGGACGAGGACACCGTGGCCCGGGCCCGCGCCGCCGGGCTCCAGGTGATCAGCTGGACCGTGAACACCGCCGAAGACCTCGCGCGCGTACGGGAGTTGGGCCTGGACGGGGTGGTGACGGACCGCCCGGGGATCGTACGGGCGGCCCGCGCCGGTGACTGACGGGCCGGCCGGCGTGCCGACTGACGGGCCGCCCGCGGCGCTGCTCAGGCCAGCGGTTTGACCAGCGTCTCGAAGGCGAGGTCGGGGCGCCGCGGAATGCCGAAGCGCTCGTCGCCGTACGGGAAGGCGCCGAGCCGGCCGGTACGGGCGTAGCCGCGCCGCTCGTACCACGCGATCAGGTCCTCGCGCTGCACGATCACCGACATCTGCATCTCGGCCACGCCCCACTCGGCACGTGCGACGCGCTCGGCCTCGGCCAGCACCGCCTTGCCGAGGCCGCCGCCCTGCCGGTCCGGGCGGACCGCGAACATGCCGAAGTAGGCGTGCGCGCCGCGGTGTTCGAGCTGGCAGCAGGCGACGAGGCGGCCGTCGCGCCAGGCGGTGAGCAGCGTGCCGTGCGGTGCGGCGACGACCGCGGACACGGCCTCGGCGTCGGTGCGCCGGCCGTCGAGGAGGTCGGCCTCGGTGGTCCAGCCGGCGCGGCTGGAGTCGCCGCGGTAGGCGGACTCGATGAGCGAGACCAGCTCCGGTACGTCGTCCTCGGTGGCGGCGCGGAAGTGCAGGCCCGGGGCCGCCGCAGCCGAACCCGTCGCGTCCGCCGATTCCGTCGGCTCCGCCGCGCCGGGCGCCTCGGGTGCCGTGCGCCCGCTGGGCACGGACGGTCCGCCGGCGGGGGCGGGCCCGGGCGGCGCGGTCGGCTCGGCGGGCTCCTTGACGTTCTCCATCCGCCCGACCCTAATACGCCCCCGTGCGCGCCCCCGCCGCGCGCCCGTGCCCTCTACGCTCGGGCCGCATGGTGCACGTACTGAGCAGCAGGGTGCTGCTGCGGCCCACCGACCCGGAACGCACCCGCGCCTTCTACGGGGAGGCGCTGGGGCTCGCGGTCCAGCGCGAGTTCGGCACCGGGCCCGAGCGGGGCACGGTCTACTTCCTCGGCGGCGGCTCCCTGGAGGTCTCCGGGCGCGCCGAGCAACCGGAGCCGCCCGGCCTGCAGTTGTGGCTCCAGGTCGCCGACGCCGGGGAGGCGCACCGGGAGTTGGCGGCGAACGGCGTGGAGGTGCTGCGCGAGCCGGTCCGGGAGCCGTGGGGCCTGATCGAGATGTGGATCCGGGACCCGGACGGCGTCCGGATCTGCGTGGTCGAGGTGCCGGAGGACCATCCGATGCGGTACCGGCCCGGCATCTGAGGCCCGGGCGGCGGCAGTTGGCCGCGGCGGTCCCGTGCGCGGCCGGTCCGGAGCCGGCCGCGCGCCCGCGCGCTGCCCCGCGCTGCCCCGTGCCCTCGTGCGCCCGGATGTGCGACCGGTGCCGCCGGGCAGCCTTCCGCGCAAGCGGGCGGTGTTCCGTACGCGCCTCGTACGGCGTGCACGGGAGACGGGCGGACGGGCCGCAGCGGCCGCGCGCACGGGAGGAAGCCGCATGCACGGGATGCACCGGGCCACGGGCGGCATGCACGGTACGCACGGGTTGCATGGCCTGTACGCCTCGGCCGCCGTGAACTGGCTGCTGGTGTCGCTGTGCGTACTCGTCGGCGGCGTCTGTCTGTTGCGGGCGCACCGGCTGCGCGGGGCTGCGGGCTCCGGCGGTGCGGGCGCCGCCGGTGAGGCGTGGATGGGCTTCGCGATGGCGGCCATGGCGCTGGAGCCCGTCAGCGGCGGTCTGCTGCCGACGGCGCTGCCCGCGGCTCTGGCGGGTGCCGGGCTGCTGGGCGAATCGGCGCTCGCAGTACGGGAGTTGACGCGGTGCCCGAGCGGCGGTGGCCACCGGCTGCACCATCTGCTCGGCGCCGCCGTCATGGCGTACATGGCCTGGCGGATGGCGCGGGGTGACCCGGCGACGGGCTCGGCGGAGCAGGCGCTGACGGCGGCGGCGACGGTGTACTTCGCGGGGTACGCGCTGCTGTCGGGCGTGCGGCTGCTGCCCGCGCCCGCGCCCGCGCCGGTGACCGTGTCCGCGCCGGAGTCGGTGCCCGTTCCGGCGCCGGCCCCCTCCCCCGAGGCGTACGCCGGTGGTCCGTACGCAGCCGCCCGGCTCTCCCGCGCCCCGTACGGCACCGATCCGCCTGTCCTCGCCGCCGCCTGCCGGACCGCCATGGCCACCGCGACGGCCGCGATGCTGCTCGCCATGTGACGGCCTCGGCGTGTGACGGCTCCGGCATGTGGCGGCTTCGCCATGTGACGGGCGTGCGCGGGCGGTTGGGCCCGTGCCGGGCGGCTCCGTACGGTCCGGGCGCGCGCGGAGCGGCGCCCGCGGCGCGGCGGCTGAGAGCTGCGTCACTTCTGATCGGGCCGCCGTACCGGGCGGTGTGCGGAGCCTCATAGTCTGTGGCGCATGATGGTCCCGCTGGCGCTCCTCGTACTGGCCGGGCTCGCCGCCGCCGTCGCGCCGCGCATCCTCGCCCGCTCCTCGTGGCCGGACCGCGAGCCGGTGCTGGGCCTGTGGGTGTGGCAGTGCGTGGTCGCCGCCGTGCTGCTGTGCTGTGTGCTGGCGATGGCGCTGTCCGCCGCCGCGGCCTGGCAGGTCGTACGGGGCCAGGTGTTCGCGCCCGCGCCGCACGGTGTGGTCGAGGCGTACGGACTGGATCCGAACGAACCGTGGGCGGGCGTCCTCGCCGTCCTTCTCGCCTGCGGCGGGGCGTGGACGGGCGCGATGCTGCTGCGCGAGATCCACGAGGCGCGCGCCCGCAGGCGCCGGCGCCACCGCGAACTGCGCGAGCGCGCACCGCGGTTGCCCGGCGAGGAGGCGCCCGGCGGTGAGCGGCTCGTGGTGCTGGAAGGCGCGCGGCCCGACGCGTGGTGGCTGCCCGGCGGCACCCCGCAGCTGGTCATCACCACGGCCGCGCTGCGCAGGCTCAAGGGCCGCCAGCTGGACGCGCTGTGGGAGCACGAACAGGGCCACGCGCGTGCCCGGCACGACTGGCTGCTGCACTGTTCGGCGGCGCTCGCCGCGGGCTTTCCCCGGGTGCCGGTGTTCGCCGCGTTCCGCGACCAGGTGCACCGGCTCGTCGAACTCGCCGCCGACGATGCCGCATCCCGCCGCTGCGGACGGCTCACGACGGCGCTCGCCCTGGTCGAACTCAACGAGGACCGCGGGGTGTTCGGGCCCGGGTCCACGCCGCTGGCGCAGGTGCCGCAGCGGGTGCACCGGCTGCTGTCGCCCGCGCCGCGGCTGCCGGTCGGCCGCAGGCTGCGGATGACGGCGGGCGCGGTGCTGGTGGTGGCCGTTCCGGTGCTGGTCGCGTTCGTACCGGGGCTTTCGGCGCTGCGCTGAACCGCCCGCCGGCCGGCGCCCGGCAGCGGGGCCGGCACGGCGGGCACGAGCGCGCCCTCGGGCCGCCGAGTACGGAAGGATCGGCCCATGCCCCGTACCGCCGCCCCGCAGTCCGCCGCCCCTTGGCTGTACGCCGCCGCCGTACTCGGTGCGCTCGGCGCGCTCGTCGTGGCCGCCGCGGCCGCAAGCCGGCCGCCGCTGACGGCAGTTGACCGATCGGTGGCCGACCGGCTGCACACCTACGCCCTGGCCCATCCGGCGTGGACGGAGACCAACCGGGCGCTGACGGACTGGGTGTGGGGCCCGTGGACGATGCGGCTGCTGCTGCTCGCCGCGCTGCTCGCGCTGTGGGTGCACCGGCACCGGCTGCTGGCGCTGTGGTGCGCGGCGACCTCCGCCGCGGGCACGGCACTTCAGCAGGGGCTCAAGTCGCTGGTGGGGCGCGCCCGTCCGCACTGGCGGCACCCCGTCGACACCGCGCACTACGCCGCGATGCCGTCCGGGCACGCGATGACGGCGGCGGTGACCTGTGTGCTGCTGGTGTGGCTCGTGCACCGGTACGGGCTCGGCGGGCGGCGGGCCCGCACCGTGACCCGGTGCGCGGTGGCCGCGGGCGCGGTGTCGGTGCCGGGCGTGTGCCTGACCCGGGTCGCGCTGGGCGTGCACTGGCTGAGCGACACGGTCGCGGGCGCGCTGCTGGGCGGTGCGGTGGCGGCGGCGTCCGTCGGCGTCTGGAACTCCCTTACGGCGAGGGCCCGTTGAGCCCAGAGGAGCACGCGGCTCGACGGGCGCCGCGCCGCCCCGTGCCCTACGCCCGCGCGGCCTCGATCAGCGCCGCCGCCCGCTGCACCGCGAGCCCGTACCCTTGCACGCCGCAGCCCGCGATGACGCCGTCCGCGACGGCCGAGACGTAGGAGTGGTGCCGGAACTCCTCGCGCCGGTGGATGTTGGAGATGTGCACCTCCAGCACCGGCAGCCGGTCGCAGGCCGCGAGCGCGTCCCGCAGTGCGACCGAAGTGTGCGTGTAGCCACCGGGGTTGACGACCAGCGCCGCGTTCTCTTCGCGCGCCCGGTGCACCCAGTCGATCAGCTGCCCCTCATGGTTGCTCTGCCGCAGCTCGACGTCGAGTCCGTACGGGGCGGCGGCCTCGCGCGCGATCCGCGCCACGTCGTCGAGGGTCTCCGAGCCGTACACCTCGGGCTCGCGGCGGCCCAGGAGGTTCAGGTTCGGTCCGTTGAGCACGAGGACCGTGGCGCGGCCGCGGGCGCCGGCGGCTGCGTCGGTCATGGCGTCCATGGCGTCGGATTCCCTTCTGCGCGCCCGGGGAGGAGGGCGTGGTGCGTCGCGTACGACGGGAAACGTACACGCCGCCGCGCGGCGGCGCGCACGACGGTGCGGGCCACGCAGTGCGGAGCCGGAGATCAACTCTTGTCCTCACCCTGCGCGTACTCCATGCTGGGCTCCGAATTCTCCGCCTCGCCCGGTCCGTCCGTACCGAAGGGAACTCTCCCCCGCCGCCCGGTCCGGGCCGGCTCGCCTTCTGCCACCCTCCACCACCTTCCATCCACGACTTCCACCTCACGAACCGACGGAAGAGAGGCTGTACGCATGGCGCAACAGGTACGCGGTGTGGTCGCACGGCGCAAAGGGGAGCCGGTGCGGATCGAGACGGTCAACGTGCCGGACCCCGGACCGGGCGAGGCCGTGGTGGACGTACGCACCTGCGGGGTGTGCCACACCGACCTGCACTACCGCGAGGGCGGCATCAACGACGAGTTCCCGTTCCTACTCGGGCACGAGGCGGCGGGCGTGGTCGAGTCGGTCGGCCCGGACGTGGCCGGGGTGGCGCCCGGCGACTTCGTGATCCTCAACTGGCGTGCCGTGTGCGGCCAGTGCCGTGCGTGCCTGCGCGGCCGCCCCTGGTACTGCTTCGACACGCACAACGCCGGGCAGCCCATGACGCTGGAAGACGGCACCGCCCTCTCGCCCGCGCTCGGCATCGGCGCCTTCGCCGACAAGACGCTCGTCGCCGCCGGGCAGTGCACCAAGGTCGACCCCACGGTGTCCCCGGCCGCGGCCGGGCTGCTGGGCTGCGGAGTGATGGCGGGGCTCGGCGCGGCCATCAACACCGGCGGCGTCGGCCGCGGCGACTCGGTCGCCGTCATCGGCTGCGGCGGCGTCGGCGCCGCAGCGGTCGTCGGGGCGCGGCTGGCCGGCGCGGCCAGGATCATCGCGGTGGACATCGACGACGCGAAGCTCACCACCGCGCAGCAGCTCGGCGCCACGCACACCGTCAACTCCCGCGGCACGGACCCGATCGAGGCCGTACGCGAACTGACCGGCGGCTTCGGCGCCGACGTCGTCATCGACGCGGTCGGCATCCCCGAGACGTACCGGCAGGCGTTCTACGCCCGCGACCTCGCCGGCACCGTCGTCCTCGTCGGCGTCCCCACCCCCGACATGACCCTGGAACTGCCGCTGCTGGACGTCTTCGGGCGCGGCGGCGCGCTGAAGTCGTCCTGGTACGGCGACTGCCTGCCCAGCCGGGACTTCCCGATGCTCATCGACCTCTACGCCCAAGGGCGCCTGGATCTCGACGCGTTCGTCACCGAGACGATCCCGCTGGACGGCGTCGAGGCGGCCTTCGCGCGCATGGAGAGCGGACGGGTGCTGCGTTCGGTGGTGGAGCTGTGAGCGGCGCGCGCATCGACCACCTGGTCACCTCCGGCACGTTCTCGCTCGACGGCGGCACCTGGGAGGTCGACAACAACGTCTGGATCGTCGGCGACGACGACGAGGCGATCGTCGTGGACGCGCCGCACGACGCGGACGCCATCGAGCAGGCGCTCGGCGGGCGCGCGCTGCGCGCCATCGTGTGCACGCATGCGCACGACGACCACGTGCGCGTCGCGCCCCGACTGGCCGCCGCCACCGGCGCCCCGGTGCTGCTGCACCCAGACGACCTGCCGGTGTGGCGGCTGACGCACCCGGACCGCGCGCCGGACGGCGAGCTGGCCGACGGGCAGACCCTCGACATCGCCGGCGTACGCCTGGAGGTGCTGCACACCCCGGGGCACGCGCCGGGTGCGGTCTGCCTGTACGCGCCGGAGTTGGGGACGGTCTTCACCGGGGACACGCTGTTCTCCGGCGGGCCGGGCGCCACCGGACGGTCCTTCAGCGACTATCCGACGATCGTCCGCTCCATCCGCGAACGGCTGCTGCCGCTGCCGCCGGAGACCGTCGTACGCACCGGCCACGGCGAGAACACCACGATCGGCGCCGAGGCGGACGGGCTCGCGGCGGACCCGGCGGACGCGGAGGGCGCCTGACGCCTCAACTCCACGTGGCGCCGGGGCACTTCACCCCGGCGCCGCGGCCCGCACGGGAGCCTGCGGGGCGGTCAGGACGTACGGCGCAGCAGCGCGAGGTACATCGCGTCCGTGCCGTGCAGGTGCGGCCACAGCTGGACGTCCGGGCCGTCGCCGAGCGCGGGGACGCCGGGCAACAGCGGGCGGGCGTCGAGCAGTTCGGCGCCCGTCTCCGCACGCAGGTCGTCCACCACCACGCGGGTCTCGGCGAGGTGCGGCGAGCACGTGACGTAGCCGACCACGCCGCCGACGCGCACGGCGCGCAACGCCTCGCGCAGCAGGGCGCGTTGGAGCGGCGCGAACCCCGCCACATCCTCCGGTCCGCGCCGCCAGCGCGCTTCGGGTCGGCGGCGCAGCGCGCCGAGCCCGGTGCACGGCACGTCGACGAGCACCCGGTCGAAGCGGCCGGGCCGCCAGGCGGTACGCGTGCCGTCGGCGGTCACCACCTGGTACGGGCCGGGGTTGCCCGCCAGCGCGCGTGCGACGAGGCGGGCGCGGTGCTGCTGCTTCTCGGCGGCGACCAGGGTGGCGCCGCGCTCCGCGGCGAGCGCCGCGAGCAGGGCCGCCTTGCCGCCGGGGCCTGCGCAGCAGTCGAGCCACCACTCGTCGCGCGGCGGGGGCGCCGCACCGCCGGCCACGGTTCCGCCGGACGCCTCCTCGCCGGGCGCCTGCTCACCCGGCGCGGTCTCGTCGGCCGCCTTCTCACCGGATCCCGTATCGCCGGGCGCCGCCGGCTCCCGCCCGCCGCCCGGTGAACTCTCGGGCGCCAGCGGCGCGTTGGCGACCGCGACGGCGACGAGCTGGCTGCCCTCGTCCTGCACCCCGGCGCGACCTTCGCGTACGGCCGGTACCGCGCCCGGCTCACCGCCCTCCGCGAGCCGCACCGCGTACGGCGACCAGTCCCCCGACTCGGCCTCACCGGCGAGGAGTTCACCGGTCGTGGAGCGTCCGGGCCAGGCGGCGAGGGTCACCCGCGGGCGTTCGTTGTCCGCCGCGAGCAGCTCCTCCACTCCGCTTCTGTCCCCGCCGAGCGCGTCCCACAGCGCGGAGACGATCCAGCGCGGGTGCGCGTACCGCATGCCGAGGTGCTCCTCGGGATCCTCCTCGTACGGCGGTGCGATGCGATCCAGCCAGCCGTCGAGATCGTCCGCGGCGATCCTGCGCAGCACGGCGTTGACGAACTTCGCCCGCCCGTCGCCCAGCACCACCCGGGCCAGCTCCACGGTCGCGCTGACCGCGGCATGGCTGGGGATCCGGGTGCCGAGCAACTGGTGGGCGCCGAGGGAGAGAACGTCCAGCACGGGCGGATCGACCTCGCGCAGCGGCCGGTCGACGCACTCGGCGATCACCGCGTCGTACGTGCCCTGCCGGCGCAGCGTGCCGTAGACCAGCTCGGTGGCGAGCGCGGCGTCGCGGGAGTCGAACCCGCCCCGGGCGCGGGCCTGTTCCAGCAGCGGCGGCAGCACGAGGTTGGCGTACGCGTCGCGCTCGTCGACGGCGCGCAGCGCCTCGAAGGCGAGAGTGCGGGCCGGGTCTTTCTTGGGACGCCGGTAGGGACGCTGTCCCGCGGGACGGGGGCGGTTGCTCACGGGAAAAGGTGCTCCGGGACGAAGAGGACTGCTGGGGGCTGCCGGCGGCTCCGCGGACGGGCCGGGGACGTCCAGCCTACGCGCCGGCCGCACCGCGGCCGTCCGGGCGCCGGGCGCTCGCGGACGCCGGAGGCTCGCCGACGCCGGAACGCGGCAGGCCCGCGGAAGTGGCCGCGGCTGCACGGCCGTTCCGGACCGTTCCGGCTCGCGCCCCGCCAACCGCCGCTACTCGCCGAGCCGTTCGCCCTCGGCCACGCGGGCACCGCGCGCCCAGTCGGCGCCGGCCATCGGCTTCTTGCCCTGCGGCTGCACCCACTCCAGCCGCACCGGGTGCGAACCCGTGCCCGCGTAGACCTCCTTCTTCCCGGGCCGCAGCTCGCCCGCCCCCAACCGCGGCCCGTCCGGGGCGAGTTGCACCGAGCGCACCTTCAGCCGCTCGCCGTGGAAGAGCGTCCAGGCGCCCGGCGCGGGAGTGCACGCACGCACCAGTCGGTCCACCCGCAGCGCGGGCGCCGTCCAGTCGATACGCGCGTCCTCCACCTCCAACTTCGGCGCGAGGGACGCCCCTTCCGGGGACTGCGGCTCCGGATGCAGCGTGCCGTCCTCGATGCCGTCCATCGTCGCCGCCAGCAGCCCCGCTCCGGCGAAAGCGAGCCGCGTGAGCAGGTCGCCGCTGGTGTCCGTCGGGCGCACCTCCTCGGTGATCACCCCGTACACCGGACCGGAGTCCATACCCTTCTCGATCAGGAAGGTGCTGGCGCCCGTCACCTCGTCCCCCGCGAGGACCGCGTGCTGCACCGGCGCCGCCCCGCGCCAGGCCGGCAGCAGCGAGAAGTGCAGGTTGACCCAGCCGTGCCGCGGCACGTCGAGAGCGACGGGCGGCAGCAGCGCGCCGTAGGCGACCACGGGGCAGCAGTCCGGCGCGATCTCCCGCAGCCGCGCGAGGAATTCGGGATCGCGCGGCCGCTGCGGCTTCAGCACCTCGACGCCCTCCTCCGCCGCCCGCTGGGCCACCGGGCTGGGCGCAAGGTGCCGGCCGCGCCCCGCACGCGCGTCGGGCCGGGTCACGACGGCCACGACCTCGTGCCGGTCGGAGGCGAACAGAGCGTCGAGGGCGGGTACGGCGACTTCGGGGGTGCCGGCGAAGACGAGCCTCATCGGTGGGTGACAACCTCTCGCGGACGGCGCGGAATCGGCGGGGCGGCATCGGCGGGCAACGCGGGACGGCGCGATGTCGACGGCCCGGGATGGCGGTCGCCCAGTCTACGGTCCGGGCCGTGCCCGTACCGTCCCCGCAGGCCCCGTCCGGCGCTCGGCGGCTCGCCGGCGGGTGCCGCGGAGCGTGCCCTCGGAGCGCGTGCGCGCGGATGCGCCCCCGGCGACCACGGACCGCGGGCCGGGGCGTGACCCGACCGCCCATCGCCGCGTTGGTCAAGTCAACTTGACCGAAATCGGGTCGTTCCGCGGCCCCGTTCCTCGTCATTCTTCATCATTCTCCCCCTCTGCACGCCGGTTCGAGAGGTTGCTCATGGCCGACCAAGCACCCCACGACGCCCAGGCGAAGGCCAGCCTGCATCTGCTGGTGCGGGACATCGAGCGGGTCCGCCGCCAGGTCGACGCCCTGCGCACACTCACCGCCCAACTCGGCAACGTCTACCGCCCGCGCCGCTCCGGCCCCTCCGCCGGCTTCGTCGTGTACGGCCGGGCGCCCGCGCCGACGGTGCGGCTCGCGCAGGAACTCCGGGACAGCGTCGAAACGTTGGTGACCGCCGCCGTCGACTTCGACCGCTCGCTGGGCTTCTCCTGGGACGCGGTCGGCTCGGCGCTCGGCGTCACCAAGCAGGCGGTACACCGGCGTTACGGCGCCCGACGGGCCGGTACGCGCGAGAGCGGCGGCGAGCCCGGCGCCGTACGCACGGAGGAACCGGCCGGCCGCCCGGCCCGCGCCCCCGGGCAGCCGGCCGCTGCCGCGGTGCCGGCCGTGCCCGGGACGCGCCCGGCGCCGGGCCGTCCCCCGGCCGGACAGCCGGTGCGCGACCCCCGACCGGGGGCCTTCCCAGGCCCCCGCAACGGCTGACTCCTCCACAGCCGTTGCCCCACCGCCCGGCGCGCGCACCACGCCGCCGGGCGGTGGGACCACACCAACTCGGCTACGCGGGACGGGAGTTCGCCACCTCTCGGGGCCGCCGGCTTGCGGCGGGTTGGCGAACTGCCTGGCGCTCCAGCCGACGCCAGGCGAGGTTCGCTCTCGCCACCGACCCCGCGCCATCGGCAGACGGCCGGAATCCAGCACACCGGCCCACCACACGTACGCGCACCGAACAGCGACCGACCGAACGCGGACGGGCCAACGCCACCCCGCACACACAGAACGGGAGTTCGCCACCTCTTTGGGGCCCACCGGCTTGCGGTAGGTCGGCGGGCTAGCCGCCCGACTCATCCGGGCCGGTCTGTCTCGTCTGCCCAAACTCCCGGTCGTCGGCGGTCAGTTGGCGTCCAGCGCGGAACTGCGTGCGCCGCTTCGCCGGGTGGATGGCACCACCCAACTCGAATACGCAGACGTGGGTTCGCCAGCGGCTCTGGCCCCACAGCCGACTGGCGGCCCCTCCCCCGGCCCAACCCCCGCTGGCCGGGGCCACGTTGGCGCAGGTGCGCCAACCCGCGGCTACAGACGGCCGGTTGAAGTCCAGCGGCAGCTTCATCGCACAGCGGCACGACCGCATCACCGGGCAGGCACAGCACAGTACCCTCGTCAACTGCGGGCATCGGCCCGGCAATCGGTGTCCCCGCACCGGGCGCGCCCCTGGGCCCCGCCCCGTACGTACGCCTCATGGACATCGCACCAACGGGTGGGACCGGTGCACCGGGTGGGCCGGGGCGCGCCGCCGCGGCGAGCCGAGTCGGCGAACTCGGCCCCCACGGGCGGACGTTCAGGCGCCCCGACAAGCGCGGAGGGCGTGCCGGCGGCACCCGCGAGCCGCGGGCCCGGCGCGCGGGCGCCGGCGGTCAGCCGATGTCCGGCGGGTCGATACGGATCTGCACGGGCGGCCCCTCGCGCCGCGTCAACCGGCCCACCTGTGCCGTCTTCAGCGCGCCCGCGAGCGCCTGACCGGAGCCCGGCGGAACGCGTACCAGCGCCCGCTCCCACAGCTCGCCCGGCGGCGGGTCCCCGACCCGGCGCGGGCGGCCCGGCTCCAGAACCGGCAGCGGCACCGGGCCCAACACCTCGGCCTCCGGCGGCAGTTCTGCCTGCGCCAGCAGTTCGGCCACCGCCTCCGGGGGGCCGCTCACGGCCGCCATGCGCGACACCGGCGGAAACCCCAGCTGCTCCCGGTCGGCCAGCTCCCGCGCGGCGAACCCGGCCGGGTCCCAGCGCACCAGCGCCTGCACCGACCTGATGCCCGGCTCGGCGACGACCAGCACCGTGCCGCCGTCGCCCTGGCCGCGTACCAGAGAGGCCGCGCCCAGCCAGCGGCGCAGCGCCTCCTCACCGGCGCGCAGATCCGGCCGCCCGAGCAGCGCCCAGCCATCCAGCAGCAGCGCCGCCGCATAGCCGGCGCCCTCCGCGAGCGGCTCCGCTCCGGGCGTGGACACCACCAGCGCTGGGCTGTCCGGCACCCGGTCCAGCACGTGCTCGCGCCCCGACGTACGCACCGGCACGGACGGGAACGCCCGGCCCAACTCCTCGGCCGTACGCCGCGATCCGAACACGCGGCCCCGCACCCGCGCACCCCCGCACTCCGGGCAGTGCCAGCCCGGCGCCGGCGTCGCACACCAGCCGCAGCGCAACTCCTCGCCCTCGCCCACCGCTTCCAGCGGGCCACGGCAGCGCGCGCAGCGGGCCGGCGCGCGGCAGCGCTCGCACGCGAGCCGCGGCACGTAGCCGCGCCGCGGCACCTGCACCAGCACCGGGCCGCGGGCCAGCGCGTCCCGCGCCGTCTCCCACGCGAGGCTCGGCAGTCGGGCGGTGCGCGCGTCGGGGTCGCGCGCCTCCTCGTACTCTCCGACCGTCCGTACGACCGGTGCCACGGACCGCACCGTCTCCCGGTCCGCGGCCAGCGGGCGCGCCCAGCCGGTGTGCAGCAACTGCGCGGCCTCGACGGTCTGCGCATGGCCGCCCAGCAGCATGCCCGCCCGCTCGGTCACCGCACGCTGGAGCAGCACCTCGCGCGCGTGCGGCTGCGGCGCGTGGTCGTCGCTGTGGCTGGAGTCGCCGTCGTCCCAGATGGCGGCCAGCCCGAGAGCGCGCACCGGCGCGAACATCGCCGCCCGCGTGCCCACCACCGCGCGCACCGAGCCGCGGCTCACCGCGAGCCAGCGCGCGTACCGCTCCTCGGGACCGGACTCCGCGGTCAGCAGCACATGCCTCCCGGACCCGAGCAGAGCGGTCAGCGCGGCGTCCACCCGGGACGCGGTGCGCCCGTCCGGCAGTACGGCCAGCGCGCCGCGGCCGGACGCCAGCGCGGCGACGACGGCCCGCGCCAGCTCGTCCGGCCAGGACGGCCCGGGCAGCGCCGTCCACACCGCACGCGGCGCGGCCCCCTCGGCGAGCGCCGCCAGAAAACCCGAACCGTCCGTGTACCGCGCCCAGTTGCCCGGATCCGGCGGCGGAGGCGGCGGCTCCGGCTCCGGGGACGGGCGCTTCTCCGGACGGGCTCTGCGCGGCGGCACGGCCAGCTGCACCACGTCGGCGAGCGAACCCGCGTACCGGTCCGCGACCGCGCGGCACAGCCGCAACAGCTCGGGAGTGAGCACCGGTTCGGGAGAGAGCACCTGCGCGAGGGGCGCCAGCGCGCCGGGGAAGTCGCTGTCGGCACGGCGCTCCACGATGAAGCCGTTGATCAGCCGCCCGCCCTCGCGCCGCCCCTCCCGCTCCCCCGCCCCGAACCGCACCCGCACCCGCACCCCGGGCTGCGCCTCCGCGTCCATGGCCGCCGGAACCGCGTAGTCGAAGAGCCGGTCGAGGTGCACCAGCCCCTTGTCCACCAGCACCCGCGCCACCGGCAGCTCCTCCGCCGGCTTCGCGCCGCGCCAGGTGCGCGGCCGCGCCCGCGGCTGCTGCTTGCGCCGGCGCACGGTCTCCCGCAGCAGCGCCAACTGCTCCGGGCCGTCCGCCCGTTGCCCAGCACTCTCCGTCCCGCCACCCCGCTCGGGCCCACGCCCACCGTCCCCGCTGCTCACAGCCCCAGTCTTAGCAGACCCCCCGGACATCCCCTGCGGCTCGACGCCGACCGGGTACGGGAGGGGCGGCACAGCGGGGCTGTCCCGGCCGGAATCCGCGGAGGTCGAAGACGGACCGCACACGACCGAGGCCCGGCCCCCGAGTCGGGGACCGGGCCTCCCGCGTGTGCGGTTCGGGCGCGCCAGCATACGCCCGGGGCCGGTGCGCTGGGGCGGGGCGGGCGCCCAACGGGCGCCCGCCCGCGCGGAGTTAGAGCCCCGCCGCCTTGCGCAGCGCGTCCACGCGGTCGGTGCGCTCCCAGGTGAAGTCCGGGAGGGACCGGCCGAAGTGGCCGTACGCCGCGGTCTGGGCGTAGATGGGGCGGAGCAGGTCGAGGTCGCGGATGATCGCGGCCGGGCGCAGGTCGAAGACCTCGCCGATGGCCTGCTCGATCTTCTCCGAGTCGATCTTCTCGGTGCCGAAGGTCTCCACGAACAGGCCGACGGGCTCGGCCTTTCCGATGGCGTAGGCGACCTGGACCTCGCAGCGGCCGGCCAGCCCGGCGGCCACGACGTTCTTCGCGACCCAGCGCATGGCGTACGCCGCGGAACGGTCCACCTTGGACGGGTCCTTGCCGGAGAAGGCGCCGCCGCCGTGCCGGGCCATGCCGCCGTAAGTGTCGATGATGATCTTCCGGCCGGTCAGTCCGGCGTCGCCCATGGGGCCGCCGATCTCGAAGCGGCCGGTGGGGTTGACCAGCAGGCGGTAGCCCTCGGTCTCCAGCTTGATGCCCTCGTCGACGAGGCGCTTGAGCTCCGGCTCGACGACGAACTCCCGTACGTCCGGGGTGAGAAGGGAGTCGAGGTCGATGTCGGAGGCGTGCTGCGAGGAGACGACGACCGTGTCGAGACGGACCGGCTTGTCGCCGTCGTACTCGATGGTGACCTGCGTCTTGCCGTCCGGGCGCAGGTACGGGATCGTCCCGTTCTTGCGGACCTCGGAGAGGCGCTCGGCGAGGCGCTGCGCGAGGAAGATCGGCAGCGGCATGTACTCGGCCGTCTCGTCGCAGGCGTACCCGAACATCAGGCCCTGGTCGCCCGCGCCCTGCTTGTCGAGCTCGTCTTCGTCGCCCTCGACGCGCTTCTCGTAGGCGGTGTCGACGCCCTGCGCGATGTCCGGGGACTGCGCGCCGATGGACTCGGAGACGCCGCAGGAGGTGCCGTCGAAGCCCTTCTTGGAGGAGTCGTAGCCGATGTCCAGGATCTTCTTGCGGACGATGCTGGAGATCGGTGCGTAGGCCTGGGTGGTCACCTCGCCGGCGACGTGCACCTGGCCGGTGGTGATCATGGTCTCGACGGCGACCCGCGACTTCGGGTCGTCCTTGAGGAGTGCGTCGAGGATGGTGTCGCTGATCGCGTCAGCAATCTTGTCTGGATGGCCCTCGGTCACGGATTCCGAGGTGAACAGGCGGCGAGACACATCGCTCCCTGGGGTTGCAGCGGCTGCTGGCTGAACAAGAGCGGACCGACCGGGGCTGCGCCCTGCACGATCCGCGGCCAGTTTATCCATGTCACCCCGCATCCAATCACGACGTCTCGAACTTCGATACGACCGGTGACCAGGGACACTCGCCGCCGGCTCACCGCAACCGGGCTCTGACCAGGTCCCAAACCCGGTCCGCGAGCGCTTCCTTGGGCCCGTACGGAATCGGCGTCTCGCTGCCGTCGGCGCCGAGCACGACCGCCTCGCTGCGCTCCGCTCCGAAGGTCTTGTCCTTGCCGACTTCGTTGACGACGAGCAGATCGCAGCCCTTGCGGGCGAGCTTGGCCCGGCCGTTGGCGAGTACGTCGTGGGTCTCGGCGGCGAAGCCGACGACGAGCTGCCCGTACGAGCCGCGGGACGCGGACAGTTCGGCCAGGATGTCCGGATTGCGCACCAGGGCGACCGGAGCCGGATCGGCGCCCTCGACCTTCTTGATCTTGCCCGTGGCGTAGTTCTCCGGGCGGAAGTCGGCGACGGCGGCGGCCATCACCACCGCGTCCGCGTCCGCCGCCGCCGTCAGCACCGCCTCGCGCAACTGCACCGCGGTGCCGACCGGCACCACGTCCACACCGGCGGGAGCGGGCAGTTCGCTGTTCGCGGCGACGAGCGTGACGCGGGCGCCGCGGGCCGCCGCCGTGCGCGCGAGGGCGTAACCCTGCTTGCCTGACGAGCGGTTGCCGAGGAAGCGCACCGGGTCCAGCGGTTCGCGGGTGCCGCCGGCGCTGACGACGACGTGCCGGCCCGCGAGGTCCGCGGCCTCCGCTTCGGGCCCGCGCGCCAGTACCCGCCGGCAGACCTCGAACAGCGCGTCCGGGTCGGGCAGCCGGCCCTTTCCGGTGTCGGCTCCGGTGAGCCTGCCGGCGGCGGGTTCAAGGACGAGGGCGCCGCGGCGGCGGAGCGTTCGTACGTTGTCCTGCGTCGCCGGGTGCTCCCACATCTCGGTGTGCATCGCGGGCGCGAACAGCACCGGACATCGGGCCGTGAGCAGGGTGTTGGTGAGCAGATCGTCGGCCAGCCCGTGCGCCGCCTTGGCCAGCACGTCGGCGGTGGCCGGCGCCACCACGACCAGGTCGGCGGACTGCCCGATGCGCACGTGCGGCACCTCGTGCACCGCGTCCCACACCTCGGTGGCCACCGGCCGCCCGGACAGCGCGGCCCAGGTGGGCTCGCCGACGAAGCGCAGCGCCGCGGCGGTGGGCACCACGCGGGTGTCGTGGCCGCTCTCGGTCAGCCGGCGCAGCAGCTCGCACACCTTGTACGCGGCGATGCCGCCGCCCACGCCCAGGACGACCTCGGGCCGCCCCGAACTCGGGCTCTCCGCGCGCTCGTTCATCGCTCGCCTCTTCCTTTGTGCCGCTGCGCCCCTTGTGCCGCTTGCGCCGCTGTGCGCGAGACCACGGGCGGCGCCTCCGCGTACGCCGCTAAGGGCGGCGCTCTTCCGTCTACGGCGCCCCGCTGTGTACGTGGCACACCACGGGCCCGGCAGTCGCTCTGCCGGGCCCTGGCTGGTACGTGCCGTTACGGAGCGGGCGGTGCCTCGACGGACTCGGAGGTCAGGAGGCCCGCGTTGATCTCGCGCAGCGCGATCGAGAGCGGCTTCTCGTGGACGTGGGTGTCCACCAGCGGCCCGACGTATTCGAGCAGGCCCTCGCCGAGCTGCGAGTAGTACGCGTTGATCTGGCGGGCGCGCTTGGCGGCGTAGATCACCAGGCTGTACTTCGAGTCGGTGGCCTCGAGCAGCTCGTCGATCGGCGGATTGATGATGCCCTCGGGCGTGGAGATGGGAGAGGACACGCTCTGCCTTCCGGAGGATGGGATAGCCGTTGGAGCCGCGGCCTGACGGGCGCGGAACAGGGCCTCGGCTCGCTGCCTGTGTGGAGGATCGAACCGGTCACTCGGCCCGCATCAAGGCTAGCAGCTCGGCGCTGACGTCCTCGACGGAGGTGTTGACCAGCGTCACATCGAACTCCTCCTCGGCCGCCAACTCGGTGCGGGCGACGGCCAGCCGGCGCTCGACGACCTCCGGCGGCTCGGTGCCGCGGCGCGTGAGCCGGCGCACCAGCTCGTCCCAGCTGGGCGGCGCCAGGAAGACCAACTGCGCCTCGGGCATGGCCTTTCGGACCAGCCGCGCACCTTGCAGGTCGATCTCCAGCAGTACGGGCTCGCCCTGTTCGAGGTGGGCGAGCACCGCCTGCCGTGGTGTGCCGTACCGGTTGCCGGCGAACTCGGCCCACTCCAGCAGCTCGCCGTTGGCGACGAGCTTGTCGAACTCCTCGTCGTCGACGAAGAAGTACTGCACGCCGTGGGTTTCGCCGGGCCGGGGGCGGCGGGTGGTGGCGGAGACCGAAAGCCACACCTCGGGGTGCGCCTTCCGCAGATGTGCGACGACCGTGCTCTTGCCGACGCCCGAGGGGCCGGAGAGCACGGTCAGCCGCGGCTTGCCTACCGGGGGTTCCGGGGTCTCCCCCCGGGGGACTGCGGTACTCATGCAGCGATTATCCCGGTTGGCGGCAGCGTCGTGCCACCACGGTTCCGCAGGCCGCAACCTGCGGCGGACGCAGCGGGGATCAGGCGGACGCGCCGCCGAACTCCCGCTCCAGGGCGGCGATCTGGTTGGAGCCGAGGCCGCGGACCCGGCGGCTCTCGGAGATCCCGAGACGCTCCATGATCTGCTTCGCCCGGACCTTGCCGACGCCCGGAAGGCTTTCCAGCAGTGCGCTGACCTTCATCTTGCCGATGACGTCGTTTTCCTGGCCCTGCTTGATGACGTCGTGCAGGGATGCGCCGGAGTGCTTCAGCCGGTTCTTGACCTCGGCGCGCTCCCGGCGAGCCGCGGCGGCCTTTTCGAGCGCGGCTGCGCGCTGTTCAGGGGTAAGGGGCGGAAGAGCCACGCCTACGTCACCTCAGTTAGAACTGTCGAGTACGGATCGTGAGGAACCTAGTAGCACCGCATACAGCGGAGCAACGAGCAACGCACCTGTTCGCGCGCTCTCGACGGAGACTAGCGGCCTGTGGCGCCTGAGTCAGCGCAATCAGCGGAAAAGTCCAGGTCAGACTCAAGTCGATCAGGACATTACGGAGCAAAACACCCGGAGCGGGGCCTCAACTCCCCTGTGTTTTCCGCTCGTCGGGCCTTCGCGGGCGCCTCCGCGGGCGCTGCGCAGGCCCGTTCAGGCTCCGTGCAGACTGCGCGCAGCGACGCCGCCGCGGACGGGCCGCGCCCAACTGCCGCCGGACGAAGGCGAGATGACGGACGGCGCCGAGGGGTGCTCCGCGGCCCCGGGCCGGCGTCCGCCACCGTCCGCCGGCTCGGCTCAACTCGCGCGTGTGCGGCGGAGTTCAGCCCGTACCGAGCACCGCGGCCAGCCGGTCCGCCTCCGCGGCAGCGGCCGAGCGCAGCCCGGCGGCGGACGGGCCGTGCCGGAGGACGCTTCTGCTGACGCTCGGCAGTAGGTTGCGCAGCGCGGGCCCGAACACCGTGGGCAGGTCCTCTGCCGTCGCCCCCTGTGCGCCGATGCCCGGCGCCAACAGCGGCCCGTTCACGTCGAGTTGTGCACCGAGAGCGCTCGGCGTCTCACCGACCGTGGCCCCGACGACCGCGCCGAACGAGCCCATGGGCTCCGCGTCCGCGTTCTCGGCGGCCAGCTGCCGCAGCACCGCTCCCGCGACGCTGCCGCCTCCCGCGTCTTCCGCACCGGCTGTTCCCGTACCCGCGACTGTGGCGTGCTGGATCTCCGCGCCCTCCGGGTTGGAGGTGAGCGCGAGCACGAACAGGCCGCAGCCCGCGGCGCGGGCCCGCTCGACGGCCGGCCGCAGCGATCCGTAGCCGAGGTACGGGCTGACGGTGAGCGCGTCCGAGAACAGCGGGGAGCCGGGGGCGAGGTAGGCGTCGGCGTAGGCGGCCATGGTGGAGCCGATGTCGCCGCGCTTGGCGTCCATCAGCACCAGCGCGCCCGCGGCGCGGGCGTCGGCCACCGTGCGCTCCAGCGCGGCGACGCCGCGTGCCCCGAACCGCTCGAAGAACGCGGACTGCGGCTTGAGTACGGCGACGCTGCCGGCGAGCGCGTCGACGACGGTGCGGGCGAACCGCTCCAGTCCGTCCGCGTCGTCGCGCAGGCCCCAGTCGGACAGCAGCGCCGCGTGCGGGTCGATGCCGACGCACAGCGGCCCGCGTACGTCCATGGCGTGCCGCAGCCGCGCCCCGAACGGCTCGGCGTGCGTGGGCCGTTGGCTCATCCGTCCTCGCTCTCCGGGTCCGAGTGCCGCCCCGCCGGGGCCGGTTGCCCGTCGGCGTCTCGCGGTCGTACGGCGCCGGCGCCGGCACCGACCGCTTCCGCGAGCGTGGTGTACGGGCTCGCGGCCAGCCGTTCGGCGAGCCCCTTGTGCAGTGCCCGGCTCCAGCCGGGGCCTTCGTAGACGAACGCGGTGTAGCCCTGCACGAGCGTCGCGCCCGCCAGGATGCGCTGCCAGGCGTCCTCGGCGGTGGTGATGCCGCCGGCGCCGACGAGGGTGAGGCGGGTGCCGACCCGGGCGTACAGCCGGCGCAGCACCTCCAGCGAGCGCTCTGCGAGCGGCGGGCCGGACAGTCCGCCGGGCTCGGCCACCAGCGCCGGGGCGGAGCGCAGCCGCGAACCGTCGCGCTCCACCGTGGTGTTGGTGGCGATGATGCCGTCGAGGCCGAGTTCCAGGGCGAGTTCGGCGACGTCGTCGACGTCGTCGTCGGCGAGGTCCGGAGCGATCTTGACGAGGAGGGGGACGCGGCGCCCTGGTGTGCTGCGGTCCGCGGCCTCGCGTACGGCCGTGAGCAGCGGACGCAGCTGCGCGGCCGCCTGGAGGTCGCGGAGGCCGGGGGTGTTCGGGGAGGAGACGTTGACGACGAGGTAGTCGGCGTACGGGGCGAGGCGCTCGGCGGAGGTGACGTAGTCGCCGACGGCGGCGTCCGGTGCATCCGCCGGAATCGCCTTCGTACGGCCGATGTTGACGCCGACGGTCGTCGGGCCGCGCCGTCCGCCGAGCCGCTGCCGGCGGGCGGCGAGCCGTGCGGCGACCGCGGCGGAGCCGTCGTTGTTGAAGCCCATGCGGTTGATCAGCGCACGGTCGGCGGTGAGCCGGAACAGCCGCGTACGCGGGTTGCCGGGCTGCGGCCTGCCGGTGACGGTGCCGACCTCGACGTGGTCGAAGCCGAGCAGCGCCATCGCGTCGATGCCGACGGCGTTCTTGTCGAAGCCGGCGGCCAGCCCGAGCGGACCGTGCATGCGGCGGCCCAGCGCCTCGGTCCGCAACTCCTCGTAGCGGGGCGCGAATCGGGCGGCGAGCAGCGTACGCAGCACCGGGACCCGGGCGGCCGCACGGATCAGCCCGAAGGCCAGCCGGTGCGCCGTCTCCGGGTCGAGGCGGGCGAGGACGGTGCGGAAGAGCAGCGCGTACATGTCCGGTCCGCTCCCGCCGTCAGCCGGCCGTCGCCGAACGCGCCGACAGGTGCAGCGCGGCGTGCTCCTGCAGCGAGCGGACGCCGACCTCGCCGCGCGTGACCGCGTCGATGCCCTGCACGGCCGCGGCGAGCGCCTGCACCGTGGTCAGGCAGGGCACGCCGCGGGCCACGGCGGCGGTGCGGATGTCGTAGCCGTCGAGCCGGCCGCCGGTGCCGTAGGGGGTGTTGACGATCAGGTCGACCTCGCCGTCGTGGACGAGCTGTACGACGGTCGGCTCGCCGTGCGGTCCGGTGCCCTCGCTGTGTTTGCGTACGACGGTGGTGTGGATGCCGTTGCGCCGCAGCACTTCGGCGGTGCCCGAGGTGGCCAGCAACTCGAAGCCCATGGCGACCAGTTCGCGCGCCGGGAAGATCAGCGACCGCTTGTCGCGGTTGGCCACCGAGACGAACGCGTGGCCCTTGGTGGGCAGTGCGCCGTAGGCGGCGGTCTGCGACTTGGCGTACGCGGTGCCGAACACCGAGTCGATGCCCATCACTTCGCCCGTGGAGCGCATCTCCGGACCCAGCACGGTGTCGACGCCGCGCCCGCGCACGTCGCGGAACCGGCTCCAGGGCAGCACCGCCTCCTTGACCGAGATCGGCGCCTCCAGCGGCAGGTCGCCGCCGTCGCCTCCGGCCGGCAGCAGCCCCTCGGCGCGGAGTTCGGCGACGGTGGCGCCCAGCGAGATCCGGGCGGCGGCCTTCGCGAGCGGGACCGCGGTGGCCTTGGAGGTGAACGGAACGGTGCGCGAGGCGCGCGGGTTGGCCTCCAGTACGTAGAGGACGTCCCCGGCCATCGCGAACTGGATGTTGATGAGCCCGCGTACGCCGACTCCCTTCGCGATGGCCTCCGTTGAGGCCCGCAGCCGCTTGATGTCGTACCCGCCGAGAGTGATGGGCGGCAGCGCGCAGGCGGAGTCGCCGGAGTGCACCCCGGCCTCCTCGATGTGCTCCATCACGCCGCCCAGATACAGCTGTTCGCCGTCGTAGAGCGCGTCGACGTCGATCTCGATGGCGTCGTCGAGGAAGCGGTCGATGAGCACCGGGTGCCGGTCGATGAGGCCCGCGTGCCGCTCCAGGTAGGCGTCCAGGGACGGTGCGTCGTAGACGATCTCCATGCCACGGCCGCCGAGGACGTAGGAGGGCCGGACCATGACCGGGTAGCCGATCTCGGCGGCGATGCCCTCTGCCTGCGCGTAGGAGTAGGCGGTGCCGTACTTGGGCGCGGGCAGCCCGGCCTCGGCCAGCACCCGCCCGAACGCGCCGCGCTCTTCGGCGAGATGGATCGCCTCCGGCGGTGTGCCCACGATCGGCACTCCGGCGTCCTTGAGGTCCTGCGCGAGCCGGAGTGGGGTCTGGCCGCCGAGCTGGACGAGGACGCCGGCGACCGGACCTGCGGCGCGCTCGGCGTGCACGACCTCCAGTACGTCCTCCAGGGTCAGCGGCTCGAAGTAGAGCCGGTCGGAGGTGTCGTAGTCGGTGGAGACGGTCTCCGGGTTGCAGTTGACCATCACCGTGTCGTAGCCGGCCGTGTGCAGCGCGAAGGAGGCGTGCACACACGAGTAGTCGAACTCGATGCCCTGGCCGATGCGGTTGGGCCCGGAGCCGAGGATGATCACGGCGGGCTTCTCGCGCGGCGCGACCTCGCTCTCCTCGTCGTAGGAGGAGTAGAAGTACGGGGTCTTCGCGGCGAATTCGGCGGCGCAGGTGTCGACGGTCTTGTAGACGGGGCGTACGCCGAGGGCGTGCCGCACTTCCCGTACGACGTCCTCGCGCAGCGAACGGATCGCGGCGATCTGGGCGTCGGAGAAGCCGGTCCGCTTGGCCTCGGCCAGCAGGTCGCGATCGAGGCGCTCGGCGGCGGCCAGTTCGTCCGCGGTCTCCTTGATCAGGAAGAGCTGGTCGACGAACCAGGGGTCGATCTTCGTGGCGTCGAAGACCTCCTCCGGAGTCGCGCCGGCCCGGATCGCGGCCATGACCGTGTGCAGGCGGTCGGCCGTGGGGCGCCGGGCTCCGGCCAGCAGGCTGTCCTTTTCGCCGAGGCTCTCGGGGGGCGAGGCGAAGTCGAACTGGGAGGCCGGCTTCTCCAGCGAGCGCAGCGCCTTCTGCAGCGCTTCGGGGAAGCTGCGCCCGACGGCCATCGCCTCGCCGACCGACTTCATCGTCGTGGTCAACGTGTCGTCCGCGGCCGGGAACTTCTCGAAGGCGAACCGCGGCGCCTTGACGACCACGTAGTCCAGCGTCGGCTCGAAGGAGGCCGGGGTCTGCTCGGTGATGTCGTTGGGGATCTCGTCCAGGGAGTAGCCGACCGCGAGCTTCGCGGCGATCTTCGCGATCGGGAAGCCGGTGGCCTTGGAGGCGAGCGCGGAGGAGCGCGAGACGCGGGGGTTCATCTCGATCACGACGACCCGCCCGTCGTCCGGGTTGACGGCGAACTGGATGTTGCAGCCGCCGGTGTCCACGCCGACCTCGCGGATCACGGCGATGCCGATGTCGCGCAGGATCTGGTACTCGCGGTCGGTCAGCGTCATCGAGGGCGCGACCGTGATCGAGTCGCCGGTGTGCACGCCCATGGGGTCGAAGTTCTCGATGGAGCAGACGACCACGACGTTGTCGTTGCGGTCGCGCATCAGCTCCAGTTCGTACTCCTTCCACCCGAGGATCGACTCCTCCAGCAGCACCTCG
>Ga0164243_10002647_pt1 | contig 29325 bp, 32 predicted proteins | sample OricompcompostOP_FD_108781 | JGI IMG/M metagenome (GOLD analysis project Ga0164243, IMG submission 108781) | Organic Plus compost microbial communities from Emeryville, California, USA - Original compost - Organic plus compost (OP) | ecosystem: Engineered > Solid waste > Mixed feedstock >... | reverse complement strand
TCACCAGAGCTTCCACCACGGGTCGTCCTTGGCGCGGAAGCCCTGCGTGAGGTAGGTGCTGTTCGGGTAGTTGGTGGTCAGCACGCGCTTGGCGTCGTCGCGCAGGTCCGTCATGCCCAGGGCGTCGTAGGACTGGACCATGATGTACAGCGCCTCTTCCAGCGCCGGCACCTCGCGGTAGTCGGCCAGCGCGATCTGCGCGCGGTTGATCGCCGCCAGGTAGGCGCCGCGCGTGTAGTAGTAGCGGGCGACGTGCACCTCGTACTGCGCCAGCGAGTTGACGACGTAGTTCATGCGCTGGCGCGCGTCCTGCGCGTAGCGCGACTCGGGGAAGCGGGTCACCAGCTCCTTGAAGGCCAGGAAGGACTCCTTGGCCGCCTGCTGGTCGCGCTCCGACAGGTCCTGGCGCGTGAGCCACGCGAACATGCCCAGGTCGTCGTTGAAGTTGATCACGCCCTTGAGGTAGAGCGCGTAGTCGATCGCGGGGCTGGCCGGGTGCAGCTTCATGAAGCGGTCGACTGTCGCGATGGCCTGGGCGCGTTCGCCGCTGCGGAACTGCGCGTAGGCCTTGTCCAGTTGCGCCTGCTGCGCCAGCGGCGTGCCGGCGGCGCGGCCCTCCAGCTTCTCGAACAGCGGGATGGCCTTGTCGTAGGAGCCGCCGTCGGCTTCTTCCTTGGCTTCCTGGTAGATGCGGTTGGGGCTCCAGTTCGCGGTGCGGTCCTCCTGCGTGGAGGAGCATCCGGCGATCAGGGCGGCAGCGCCGCACAGGGCCAGCAGGGTGGGGGCAGCCGATAATTTGGCGCGCAACGTCACAGGCAGCTTTCGTGAAGGAAACCCTTTCAATTATATCGGCCGGCCCCCTGCCGGAAGACCCGGCGCAGGCCCTGCAGGAGGAGGGCGGCGAGGCGGCCGAGGCGAGCGAGCTGCGGCTCTTTTGCATCGACGCCGCGCTGCACGGGCAGCGCCTGGACCGCGCCCTGGCCGTGCTGGTGCCCGAGTTCTCGCGCAGCTACCTGCAGCAGCTCGTCGAGGCCGGCGCCGTACAGGTGCAGGGGCGCGTGGTGCGCAAGCCGTCGACGGCCGTGCGCGCCGGCGAGAGCGGCAGCGTCGAGCTGCGGCCCACGCCGCAGAGCCAGGCCTTCCGGCCCGAGCCGATGGCGCTGGAAGTGGTCCACGAGGACGCCCACCTGCTGGTGCTCGACAAGCCCGCCGGCCTGGTGGTGCACCCGGCGCCCGGCCACTGGAGCGGCACCCTGCTCAACGGCCTGCTGGCGCGCGACGGCGCCGCCGCGCGGCTGCCGCGCGCCGGCATCGTGCACCGGCTGGACCGCGACACCAGCGGCCTGATGGTGGTGGCGCGCACGCGCGAGGCGATGGAGGCGCTGGTGCGCATGATCGCTGCGCGCGAGGTCACGCGGCAGTACATCGCGCTCGGGCACGGCCGCTGGAGCGGCCCGGCCGCGCGGCAGGTGGATGCGCCCATCGGCCGCGATCCGCGCAACCGGCTGCGCATGGCGGTGGTCGACCTGCGCCAGCACGCCGGCAAGCCGGCCCGCACGCTGATCGAGTCGCTGGGCGGCACCGACGAGCTGTGCCTCGTGCGCTGCACGCTGGAGACCGGGCGCACACACCAGATCCGCGTGCACATGGCATCGATCGGCCATCCGCTGGTGGGCGACGAGGTCTACGGCGGCCGGCCGGTGGACGGCCTGGCGCGCCAGGCGCTGCATGCATGGCAACTGGCATTCGTGCATCCCGTCACGGGCGAGGCGATGCGCTGGCGCCGCCCGCCGCCGGCCGACCTGGCGGCGCTGCTGCGCTCGCGGGGGCTGGACTACAATCGCACCTGACGGCTCGCCCTGCCGCCGGTGACAGCCCACCGGACCGCGCCTCCCCTGTCGCGCCTGACGCGGCGCCACTGCCGTCCCACCGCTTCTTTCTCTTTTCTGTGTTCTGAACGCGCGCCTTCGCCGGCGCCTCTTCCCGGACGACGCGAACCATGAATACGGCGGATGCCAAGCGCATTCTCGAAACCGCCTTGCTCTGTTCGGCGCAGCCGTTGCCGCTGCGGGACCTGCGCGCGCTGTTCAACGACGAACTGGGCGCCGACACCCTCAAGACGCTGCTGGCGGAGATGCAGGAGGACTGGACGCAGCGTGGCCTGGAACTGGTGAGCGTGGCCTCCGGCTGGCGCTTCCAGAGCCGCCCCGAGATGCGCGACCACCTGGAGCGCCTGCATCCCGAGAAGCCGCCGCGCTACACCCGCGCCGCGCTGGAGACGCTGGCCATCATCGCCTACCGCCAGCCCGTCACGCGCGGCGACATGGAAGACATCCGCGGCGTGACCATCAATTCGCTGATCCTCAAGCAGCTGGAGGATCGCAACTGGATCGAGGTCATCGGCCACCGCGAGACGGTCGGCCGTCCCGCGCTGTACGCCACCACGCGCCAGTTCCTCGACGACCTGGGCCTGGCCTCGCTCGACCAGTTGCCGATGATCGAGGCGCCCCGCCAGCCGGGCCTGCCCGACGGCGGCGAACAGTCCTCCCTGCCGATCGACGAGCCCGAGGCGGCTGCGCCCGCGCAAGCGGACGCGGCAGCGGAGCAGGGCGGCACGGCCGACGAGGCCGCGGCCGCCGCCTCGGACGCGCCGCCCGCGGCCGACGCCGATCCCGCCATCGCACCCGACGAGCCCCAGGCTCCGGCGGTGCCCGATCTCCCTCCCGAAGCATCCTCCCCCGAGAACCAGCCATGAGCGCCTCCGATCCCGACAGCCTGCCCGACGAGCCGATGGGTGCCGAGGACAAACCGGCGGCCCCGCCCGTGCCTGCGACGGACGCGGAAGTCGCCGGCCCGCCGGCCGAGCCGAAGCCGCGGCGCCGCAAGCGCGCGCCGGCCAAGGCGGCGCAGGAGGCTGCCGATGCGGTGGAAGACGCGCCGGTCGTGACCGACGCGCCGCCGCCGCCTGCCGACGAGCGTCCCGCAGAGCGCATCGAGGACGTGGACGGGGAAGACGTCGACGATGAAGAAGAGGACGAGGACGAGGATGACGATGACGACGAGTTCGACCGCGCCCGCCGCGCCGCCGAGCGCGAGCAGCGCAACGCGCCGCCGCCGGAGCCGATCCAGTTCGCCGACGTCGTCTCCGGCCGCTTCGACGAGGACGAGCAGCACCCCGAAGTCGCGCTGCCCAAGCGCGTGCTGCTGCCGCAGGCCGACGCGCCCAAGCTGCACAAGGTGCTGGCCCAGGCCGGCCTGGGCTCGCGCCTGGAGATGGAGCGCCTGATCCTCGAGGGCCGCATCTCGGTCAACAACGAGCCGGCCCACATCGGCCAGCGCATCCAGTACGGCGACCAGGTCAAGTTCAACGGCAAGCCGATCCGCTTCCGCATCGCGCCGCCGCCCCCGCGCGTGATCGCGTACCACAAGCCGGTGGGCGAGGTCGTCACGCACGACGATCCGCAGAACCGTCCCACCGTGTTCCGCAGGCTGCCCCGGCTGCAGCAAGGCAAGTGGCAGTCGGTCGGCCGGCTGGACCTGAACACCGAGGGCCTGCTGCTGTTCACCAACTCGGGCGAACTGGCCAACCGGCTGATGCACCCGCGCTTCGGCCTGGAGCGCGAGTACGCCGTGCGCGTGCTGGGCGCGCTGTCGAACGAGGAGAAGCAGCGCCTGCTCGACGGCGTGCAGCTCGACGACGGCCGGGCCCAGTTCGGCACCATCGAGGACGGCGGCGGCGAAGGGTCGAACCACTGGTACCGCGTGACGATCTCCGAGGGCCGCAACCGCGAGGTGCGCCGCCTGCTCGAGGCGGTGGGCCATGCCGTCAGCCGGCTGATCCGCATCCGCTACGGCGCCATGGTGCTGCCGCGCGGTCTCAAGCGCGGCGCCTGGCTGGAACTGGACGAGCGGGACATCCGCGCCCTGACCAAGGCCGCCGGCGCCGAGGCGCTGCTGGCGCGCTCGGGCCCCGGCGAGGCCGGCGGCGGGCGCAACGGCGGCAACCGCAACAGCAACAACAAGCGCCGCCGCGGCGGTCCCAAGGGCAGCGGCCCGCGCCCGGCCACGCCGGGCGGAGCGCGCGGCTTCGGCGGCGGCGGTGGTGGCGGAGGAGGGCAGGCGGCCGGCCGCAAGAGCCGCGGCAATGGCCCCAAGGGCGGCGGTGGCGGCGGCAGCAGCGCCCAGCCGGATCCGATGAAGACCTCTTTCGGCTACATCGGCAGCGACAGCTTCTCGCGCCAGCAGCGCGGCCCGGGTGGCGGGCGCGGCGGCCCGGGCGGTGGCATGCCGGGCGGCGGCGGTGGCGGCGGGCGCCGCCGCAAGCGTTCGCGCTGAGCGGCCACATTCAATCGCCGGGCCAAGTCACGGATTCCGCTGCGGTTTTTGCCCGCGGCGACGGCCGGGACGTCATTCGTCCGGGCTAAAATAACGGGCTTTGTCGAGGCCGGGGGTGTCTTTCCCGCACGGCCTTGCGCATCCGAACAACCACGCATTTCCGATTCAACAGAAAGCACTTCCATGGCCATCGAACGCACCCTGTCCATCATCAAGCCCGACGCCGTCGCCAAGAACGTCATCGGCAAGATCGTCTCCCGCTTCGAGGCCGCCGGCCTGAAGATCGTGGCCGCCCGGCTGGTGCACCTGTCGCGCGCCCAGGCCGAGGAGTTCTACGCCGTCCACAAGGAGCGTCCCTTCTTCAAGGACCTGGTCGACTTCATGATCTCCGGCCCGGTGTTCGTGCAGGCGCTCGAAGGCGACAACGCGATCGCCAAGAACCGCGACCTGATGGGCGCCACCGACCCGAAGAAGGCCGCGCCCGGCACCATCCGCGCCGACTTCGCCGACAGCATCGACGCCAACGCGGTGCACGGCTCCGACGCGCCGGAGACGGCCAAGGTCGAGATCGCCTTCTTCTTCCCCGAACTGAAGTAAGCCCGTCGGCGACCGCACGGGCGCACGCATGAACACCGCCGTCAACCTGCTCGACTTCGACCTCGAGGGGCTGGCTGCGTTCTGCGAGCGCCTGGGCGAGAAGCGCTTCCGCGCCACGCAGCTGTTCCGCTGGATCCACCAGCGCGGCGCGAGCGACTTCGGCCAGATGTCCGACCTGGCCAAGTCGCTGCGTGCCAAGCTGGCCGAGACGGCGACGGTGCAGGCCCTGCCCGTCGTCTCGCAGCAGATCTCGGCCGACGGCACCATCAAGTGGCTGTTCGACGTGGGCGACGGCAATGCCGTCGAATCCGTTTTCATTCCCGAGGAGGACCGCGGCACGCTGTGCGTCTCCTCGCAGGCCGGCTGCGCGGTGGGCTGCCGCTTCTGCTCCACCGGCCACCAGGGCTTCAGCCGCAACCTGACCACCGGCGAGATCGTCGCGCAGCTGTGGTTCGCCGAGCACTTCCTGCGCCGGCACCTGCAGCGCAGCGACCGCGTCATCACCAACGTGGTGATGATGGGCATGGGCGAGCCGCTGCAGAACTACGCGGCGCTGGTGCCGGCGCTGCGCACCATGCTCGACGACAATGCCTACGGCCTCTCGCGCCGCCGGCTCACGGTGTCGACCTCCGGCGTGGTGCCCATGATGGACCGCCTCGGCGCCGACTGCCCGGTGGCGCTGGCCGTGTCGCTGCATGCGCCGAACGACGCGCTGCGCGACGACCTCGTGCCGCTGAACCGCAAGTACCCGCTGGCCGAGCTGCTGGCCGCCTGCCGGCGCTACCTGGCACATGCGCCGCGGGACTTCATCACCTTCGAGTACTGCATGCTCGACGGCGTGAACGACCAGCCCGAGCACGCCAGGGAGCTGGCGGCGCTGGTGCGCGAGCACGGCGTGTCGTGCAAGTTCAACCTCATTCCCTTCAATCCCTTCCCGGCCTCGGGCCTGCTGCGCTCGCCGGCTGCGCGCGTGCAGGCCTTCGCGCGGCTGCTGGCCGACGCCGGCATCGTCACCACGGTGCGCAAGACGCGCGGCGACGACATCGACGCCGCCTGCGGCCAGCTCGCCGGCGACGTGAAGGACCGCACCCGGGCGGCCGAGCGCATGGCGCAGCGCCGCACCGTGGTTCTGCACCGGTCGCCGGCCGGTGCGCCTGCCGCCCTGGCGGCCCATGCCAGTGAGCGCCCCCAGGGCCGGGCTGCGCCCAGCCTGCCCCCCGAGGGGGGCAAGAAAACTTGGGGCGGCCCGGCGTTTTCTTGTGAGGAGCACTGACCCGATGACATCGCCCTTCCCGCCAGTCGCCGCACGGGGCGTGCGCAGGCTGTGGTGCACCGTGGCGCTGCTCGCGCTGGCCGCCGGCTGCACCACCACCACCACGACCACGACCACGCTGGCCGACACGCGCCATGCGGGGCCGCCGGTGGCCGAGCCGGCCGATGCGGCGAACATGCAGCGCCGGGCCGAATTGCGCATGCAGCTGGCGCTGGGCTATTTCCAGCAGGGCCAGCCGGAGGTGGCGCTGGGCGAGGTCAACCAGGCGCTGGCGGCCGATCCCAACCTGGCCGCCGCCTACAACCTGCGTGGGCTGATCCACATGCGCCTGGACGAGCCCGAGAAGGCCGAGGACAGCTTCCGCCGCGCCATCGCCCTGAAGCCGCGCGACGCCGACGCACGCCACAACTACGGCTGGCTGCTGTGCCAGCAGAAGCGCTACGCGGATGCGAGCCGCGAGTTCGCCGCCGCCCTGGCCGTGCCGACCTACCAGGAGGCGTCCAAGACCCTGATGACCCAGGGCGTGTGCCAGATGCAGGCCGGCGACCGTGCGGGGGCCGAGAAGACGCTGATGCAGGCCTACGAGATGGACGCGGGCAACCCGGTCATCGGCTACAACCTCGCGCTGCTGCTCTACCAGCGTGGCGACTTCGCCCGCACGCAGTTCTACGTGCGGCGCATCAACAACGGCCCGACGGCCAATGCCGAATCGCTGTGGCTGGGCATTCGCACGGAGCGCCGGCTGGGCAACCGCGAGGCGGTGGGCCAACTCGGCACGCAGCTGCAGCGGCGCTTCCCGCAGTCGCGCGAGGCCCTGGCCTACGAACGTGGCAGCTTCGATGATTGAGCGGGCCAGCGAGTTCGGCGCGTCCCTCTCGCAGCCGCTGAGCCCGGGCGACACCTCGCAGCTGAGCGCCGGCGACATGCTGCGCCAGGCGCGCGAGGCGCACGGCCTGCATGTCGAGGTGGTCGCCGCGGCGCTGAAGGTGCCGCCGCAGCGCATCGAGGCGCTGGAGAACGACGACATCGAGGCGCTGCCCGACCCCGTGTTCGCGCGGGCCCTGGCCGCCAGCGTGGCGCGCGCCCTGCGCATCGACCCGGCGCCCGTGCTGGCCAAGCTGCCGGGCGCCCAGAAGGTGGCGCTGGCGGAGGCCGACCGCAGCCTGGGCGGCAGCATCCGCAGCCATGTGCCGGGACACGGCGGCGGGCTGGGCGGCTGGGTGCCGTCGCGGCCGCTGATGGGCGGCGTGGCCGTCCTGCTGCTGGCGGCGGCCGCGGTGTTCTGGCTGCCCCAGTCGGCCTTCGACCGGCTCGGCGCCTGGGTGGGCGATCTCACATCCGGAGCCGGCGGCAGCGCCGAGAACGGCGCGCCACCCGCTGCCGCGCCTGTGGCGGCGGCCGCGCCCGGCACCGTCGTCGAATCGGTGGCGCCGCCGACCGCTGCGGCCCCGGCCGGGCCGGCAGGCGCTGCGGCGCCGGAGGGCACCGCGGCCGCATCGGCGGCGCCCGCTCAGGACGTGCCCGCGGCCCCCGCCACGGCCGAGCCGCTGGTGCTGACCGCCGCGCGCGGCGAATGCTGGGTCACGGTGACGGATGCCGGCGGCAAGGTGCTGCTGCAGCGCATCCTGGCGGCCGGCGAGACGGTGCACCTCTCGGGCGCGCTGCCGCTGTCCGTGGTGCTCGGGCGCGCCGCCAGCGTCGACGCGCGGGTGCACGGCGAGGCCTTCGACCTCGCGCCGCTGACCAAGTCGGGCGGCGTGGCGCGCTTCGTGGTCAGGTCCTCGTGAGGCCGCACCGGATTTGGAGCGCCGAGTGACTTCTTCCCTGCAGCAGCCCATCGCCCCGGCCTCGCCGCAGCCGCGCCGTTCGCGGCAGGCGAGGGTGGTCTGGGGACCGCGCGTGGTCACCGTCGGCGGCGACGCGCCGGTGCGCGTGCAGTCGATGACCAACACCGACACGGTGGACGCGATCGGCACCGCCATCCAGGTCAAGGAGCTGGCGCAGGCCGGCTCCGAGATGGTGCGCATCACGGTGAACACGCCCGAGGCCGCCGCGCAGGTGCCCTACATCCGCGAGCAGCTCGACCGCATGGGCGTGGACGTGCCGCTGGTCGGCGACTTCCACTACAACGGCCACCGCCTGCTCACCGAGTACCCGGCCTGCGCCGAGGCGCTGTCCAAGTACCGCATCAACCCCGGCAACGTGGGCAAGGGCGACAAGAAGGACAGGCAGTTCGGCCAGATGATCGAGGCCGCGATGCGCTGGAACAAGCCGGTGCGCATCGGCGTCAACTGGGGCAGCCTCGACCAGGAGCTGCTGGCCAGCCTGATGGACGCCAACAGCCGCCGCACGCCGCCCTGGGACGCCAAGAGCGTGATGTACGAGGCGCTGGTCACCTCCGCCATCGACTCGGCGAAGCTGGCCGAGTCGATGGGCATGGACGGCGACCAGATCATCCTGAGCTGCAAGGTCAGCGGCGTGCAGGACCTGATCTCCGTCTACCGCGAGCTGGCGCGCCGCTGCGACTACGCACTGCACCTGGGCCTCACCGAAGCCGGCATGGGCACCAAGGGCACGGTGGCCTCGGCCACGGCGCTGTCGATCCTGCTGCAGGAAGGCATCGGCGACACCATCCGCGTGAGCCTCACGCCGCAGCCGGGCGAGTCGCGCACGCAGGAAGTCGTGATCGCCTCCGAGATCCTGCAGGCGCTGGGGCTGCGGGTGTTCGTGCCCAGCGTCACCGCCTGCCCGGGGTGCGGGCGCACCACCAGCACCACCTTCCAGGAGCTGGCCAAGCAGATCGACGACTACCTGCGCATGCAGATGCCGGTGTGGCGCAACAAGTACCCCGGCGTCGAGGCGATGAAAGTGGCCGTGATGGGCTGCATCGTCAACGGCCCCGGCGAGAGCAAGCACGCGGACATCGGCATCAGCCTGCCCGGCACCGGCGAGGCGCCGGCGGCGCCGGTCTTCATCGACGGGCAGAAGGCCTTGACGCTGCGCGGCGAGAACATCGCCGCCGAGTTCCACCAGATCGTCGAGAACTACATCGAGAAGCGCTTCGGCCAGGCCCACGCCGCCGAAGCCTGATTCCTGCATCCCATGGCTGAAAAGATCAGTGCCGTCAAAGGCATGAACGACATATTGCCGGCCAGCGTGCCGCGCACCGACAAGCTGCCCGATTCGGCGCTGTGGCACTGGTTCGAGTCGACCGTGCGCCGCGTGCTGGCGCGCTACGGCTACCAGTACATCGTCACGCCGGTGGTGGAGCCCACGGCGCTGTTCGTGCGCGGGCTGGGCGAGGTCACCGACATCGTGGAAAAGGAGATGTACTCCTTCACCGATTCGATGAACGGCGACCGCCTGACGCTGCGCCCCGAGGCCACCGCCGGCATCGTGCGCGCGATGGTGGAGCACAACGCCCTGTACAACGGGCCGCTGCGGCTGTGGACGCTGGGCCCCATGTTCCGCCACGAGAAGCCGCAGAAGGGCCGCTACCGCCAGTTCCACCAGCTCGACGTGGAGGCGCTGGGCTTCCCGGGGCCGGACGTGGATGCCGAGCTGATCCTGATGGTGCGCGCGCTGTGGCGCGAACTGGGCCTGGTGGAAGGCGAGCACGTGCGGCTGGAGATCAACAGCCTGGGCCAGCCGGCCGAGCGGCAGGCGCACCGCGAGGCGCTGATCCGGCACTTCGAGGCGCACGCCGGCCTGCTCGACGCCGACGCGCAGCGCCGGCTGCACAGCAACCCGCTGCGCATCCTCGACACCAAGAACCCGGCCATGCAGCCGGTGGTCGAGGCGGCGCCGCAGCTGATGGACTTCCTGGGCGCCGAATCGCGCGCGCACTTCGACGCCGTGCGCGCGGTGCTCGACGCCGCCGGCCTGGCCTACCGCATCAACCCGCGCTTGGTGCGCGGCATGGACTACTACAACCTCACCGTCTTCGAGTGGGTGACCGACCAGCTCGGCTCGCAGGGCACGGTGTGCGGCGGCGGCCGCTACGACGGGCTCATCGGCCAGATGGGCGGCAAGCCGGCGCCTGCCGTGGGCTTCGGCCTGGGCATCGAGCGGCTGCTGCTGCTGATCCAGGAACTGCGGCTGCCGGTGCCCGACGCGGCGCCGGACGCCTATGCCATCGTGCCCTCGGCGGCGGCGCTGCCGCAGGTCATGGCCGTGCTCGAACAACTGCGCGCGGCCGGCGTCGGCGTGGTCCAGCACGCGGGCGGCGGCGGCATGAAGGCGCAGTTCAAGAAGGCCGACGCCAGCGGCGCGCGTTTCGCGCTGATCTTCGGCGACGACGAACTCGCCCGCGGCGAAGTCACGGTGAAGGCGCTGCGCGACGGCAGCGGCGCCCAGCTCGCCCGCCCGCTGGCCGACGTGGCCGCCTGGGCCGCCACCCTACAATCGCCGGCTCCCTCCAACTGACAGCGCATGGCGACCCATCTCGACCTCGAAGAACAGGAACAGCTCGACCGGCTCAAGGCCTTCTGGAACACCTACGGCACGCTCATCACCTGGGTGGTGCTGCTGGTGGCCGCTTCGGTGATGGCCTGGAACGGATGGCAGTACTACCAGCGCCGCCAGGCCGCGCAGGCCGCCGCCCTCTACGACGAACTGGACCGTGCCGTGCAGGCCGGCGAGGCGGACCGCGTGCAGCGCGCCTTCGACGACATGAAGGCCCGCTTCCCGCGCACCGCCTATGCGCAGCAGGGCGCCCTGCTGGCGGCCCGCAGCCTGAATGACAAGGGCCGCGCCGAGCCGTCGCGGGCCGTGCTGGCCTGGGTGGCGGAGCAGGGCACCGACCCCGGCTACAAGGCCATCGCCCGCCTGCGCCTGGCGTCGGAGCTGATGCAGGCCAAGTCCTGGGACGAGGCGCTCAAGCAACTCGCCGCACCCGTGCCGAAGGAATTCGAGGCGCTGGTGGCCGACCGCCAGGGCGACATCCATGCCTCCCGCGGCCAGCGCGAGGAGGCCGCCGCCGCCTACCGCAAGGCCTGGACCGCCTTCGGGCCCGGCAACGAATACCGCCGCCTGGTCGAGATCAAGCTCAATTCGGTCGGCGTCGATCCCGCGACGCTGGCCGCGCCCGCAGCCGGCGCCGCCAAGACCACCCCCTGAAGCGAACCGCCGAACGCACCATGAATCTCAAGCGTCTCATGCCCGCAGCGCCTGCCCTCCGAACGGGGGCCGCCATGGTCCTGATCGCCGCGCTGGCGGCCTGCTCCGGCACCCCGAAGCCGAAGCCGGCCGAGCTGCAGCCCAACCCGTCGACGCTGGGCGTGCGGCAGGCCTGGACCGCCAAGCTGCCGGCCGTGGACATGCCGCTGCAGGTGGCCGTCAACGGCGACACCGTCACCGTGGCCGCGGCCGACGGCACGGTCGCCGCCATCGACGCCCGCTCGGGCACGCAGCTGTGGCGCGCCAGCGTCGGCTCCGAACTGATTGCGGGTGTCGGCAGCGACGGCCAGACGGCCGCCGTCGTCACCCGCGACAACGAGGTGGTGGCCCTCGCCGGCGGCAAGGTGCTCTGGAAGGAGCGCCTGTCCGCCGAGACCTTCACCGCGCCCCTGGTGGCCGGCCGCCGCGTCTTCGTGCAGGCGGCGGACCGCAGCACCACCGCCTTCGACGGCGCCAGCGGCCGCCGGCTGTGGACGCAGCAGCGCACCGTGGGCGATTCGCTGGTGCTGCGCAAGCCGGGCGTGCTGCTGCCCGTCGGCGACACGCTGGTGGCCGGCGTGGGCGCCCGCCTGGTGGGCATGAACCCGGCCAACGGCCTGTCGCGCTGGGAGGCGCCCGTCGCCGCGCCGCGCGGCACCAACGACGTGGAGCGCCTGGTCGACCTGACCGGCACCGTCAGCCGCGTGGGCGACACCGTGTGCGCGCGGGCCTACTACGCGGCGGTCGGCTGCGTCGACACGGTGCGCGGCATGCTGCTGTGGACCAAGCCCTCGGTCGGCTCCGACGGCGTGGGCGGCGACGAGCGCGCCGTCTACGGCACCGAGAACAACGGCACCGTGGTGGCCTGGCGCCGCAACGACGGCCAGCCGATGTGGTCTGCCGATCACCTGCGGCTGCGCACGCTGACGGCGCCGCTGGCGGTCGGCCGCACGCTGGTCGTCGGCGAGGACACGGGCACGGTGCACTTCCTCTCGCGCGAGGACGGCAAGACGATGAACCGCGTCACGCCCGACGGCTCGGCCATCGCGGCCACGCCAGTGGTGGCGGGCAACACGGTGGTGGTCGTCACGCGCAACGGCGGCGTGTTCGGCTATAGGCCGGAGTAAGAGCCCACCCCCGTTTCTCCCGGACTTCGTTCCGGTCGAATCCCCCCTCAAGGGGGCACACCCGACGGCCCGGCCCTTCGGCAGGCTCAGGACAGGCCAAGGCCGGTTCCCTGGGTGTTCCCGCATGGCCTGCTCCGCGGCCTTCTGATCCGCCAGCCACGGCATTTCCGCAGCCCACGCCGATTCCGGCGGCGGGATACATTTAGCCCATGAAACCCGTCATCGCCCTCGTCGGCCGTCCGAACGTCGGCAAGTCGACCCTGTTCAACCGGCTCACGCAGACGCGCGACGCGATCGTGGCGGACTTCGCGGGCCTGACGCGCGACCGCCACTACGGCAGCGGGCACGTGGGGCCGCGCGAGTTCATCGTGATCGACACCGGCGGCTTCGAGCCCGACGCGGCCGCCAACGACATCTTCCGCGAGATGGCCAAGCAGACCCGCCAGGCCGTGGCGGAGGCGGACGTGGTGATCTTCGTGGTCGACGCCCGCGAGGGGCTGTCGGCGCAGGACCATGACATCGCCGAGGAGCTGCGCCGCCTGGGCAAGCCCTGCCTGCTGGCGGCCAACAAGGCCGAGGGCATGAAGGACAGCGGCCGCCTGGCCGAGTTCTACGAGCTGGGCTTCGGCGACGTGCATCCGATCGCTTCGGCGCACGGGCAGGGCGTGCGCGCGCTGGTGGAACTGGCGCTCGATGCGGTGCCGCCCTCCATGGAGGACGAGCCGGACGAGTCGATCGACGCCGAGTCCCGTCCCATACGCCTGGCGGTGGCCGGGCGGCCCAACGTGGGCAAGTCCACCCTCATCAACACCTGGCTGGGCGAGGAACGGCTGGTCGCCTTCGACCTGCCGGGCACCACGCGCGACGCCATCACCGTCTCGCTGGAGCGCAACGGCCAGCGCTTCGACCTCATCGACACCGCCGGGCTGCGGCGCAAGGGCCGCGTGTTCGAGGCGGTCGAGAAGTTCTCGGTGGTCAAGACGCTGCAGGCCATCGAGTCGGCCAACGTGGTGCTGCTCCTGCTGGACGCCACGCAGGGCGTGACCGACCAGGACGCCCACATCGCCGGCTTCATCCTCGAGGCGGGGCGCGCGGTGGTGATCGCCATCAACAAGTGGGACGCGGTGGACGACTACCAGCGCGAGCAGGTGCGGCGCCAGTTGGAGAACCGCCTGCCGTTCATGAAGTTCGCGCCGCTGCACTTCATCTCGGCCAAGAAGCGGCTGGGCGTGGGGCCGGTGTGGCAGTCCATCGTCCAGGCCCATCGGGCGGCCATGCGCAAGATGCCCACGCCGGTGCTCACGCGGCTGCTGCAGGAGTCGGTGCAGTTCCAGGCGCCCAGGAAGAGCGGCATGTTCCGTCCCAAGCTGCGCTACGCCCACCAGGGCGGGATGAACCCGCCGGTGATCGTGGTGCACGGCAACTCGCTGGAACATGTGAGCGAAAGCTACCGGCGTTTCCTGGAGGCGCGCTTCCGAAAGGAGTTCGATCTCGTGGGAACCCCGCTTCGCATCGAGTTCAAGACCTCGCACAATCCCTATGCCGACAAGGAGGGGGCTTGAAAAGCCCCTGCGCGGTGCCAGATGCCCCAGGCAGGTGCCGTGGCCCTGCCGGTCCCGCAGCCGGTATTGGCCTATTTTTCGCAGGCTTTTGACGCACCTTGCTGCACCGCGGAAACGCTGTGTTAAGGTGCCCGGTCCAACAACTTCCTCCTATGGAACACGGAGAATATCGTGAGCAACAAAGGGCAACTCCTACAAGACCCCTTCCTGAACACCCTGCGCCGCGAGCACGTGCCGGTCTCGATCTATCTGGTCAACGGCATCAAGCTGCAGGGCCAGATCGAGTCCTTCGACCAGTACGTCGTACTGCTGCGCAACACGGTGACGCAGATGGTCTACAAGCACGCCATTTCCACCATCGTGCCTGGCCGCGCGGTCAACTTCTCGGTCACCGAGAACGACCACGCCGGCAACTGAATGGCGCAGGGCAGGGCGGCTGCGGCCGCCCTGCTTTTTTGATTCGAGCCGTTCCGATTGTCTGAACCCATCACCCGCCGCGAAGGCGCCGCCGTCCTGGTCGGCGTCGATTTCGGCCTCCCCCATTTCGACGCCGACCTCGAGGAACTGGGCCTGCTGGCGCAGACCGCGGGCCTCATGCCTGTCGAGCGCATCACCTGCAAGCGCAAGGCGCCCGACGCCGCCCTCTTCGTGGGCAGCGGCAAGGCCGACGAGATCAAGGCTGCGGCCGACCTGCACGGCGCCAGCGAGGTCGTCTTCGACCAGGCCCTGTCGCCCGCGCAGCAGCGCAACCTCGAACGCCACCTGGGCGTCGCCGTCTACGACCGCACCTTCCTGATCCTGGAGATCTTCGCCCAGCGTGCGCGCAGCCACGAGGGCAAGCTGCAGGTCGAGCTGGCGCGCCTGCAGTACCTGAGCACCCGGTTGGTACGCCGCTGGTCGCACCTGGAGCGCCAGCGCGGCGGCATCGGCGCGCGCGGCGGCCCGGGCGAGACACAGATCGAACTGGACCGCCGGATGATCGGCGACGCCATCCGCCGCACGCGCGAGCGGCTGACGAAGGTGCGCAAGCAGCGCGGCACCCAGCGCCGGCAGCGCGAGCGGCGCGACACCTTCAACATCTCGCTGGTCGGCTACACCAACGCCGGCAAGTCCTCGCTGTTCAACGCGCTGGTCAAGGCGCGCGCCTATGCAGCTGACCAGCTCTTCGCCACGCTGGACACCACCACCCGCCATCTCTATCTCGGCGAGACGGGGCGGCGCGTGTCGATCTCCGACACGGTGGGTTTCATCCGCGAGCTGCCGCACGGGCTGGTCGATGCCTTCAAGGCCACGCTGCAGGAGGCCGTGGATGCCGACCTGCTGCTGCACGTGGTGGATGCCTCCAACCCCCACCATCCCGAGCAGATCGAGGAGGTGCAGCGCGTGCTGGCCGAGATCGGCGCCGACCAGGTGCCGCAACTGCTGGTCTTCAACAAGCTCGATGCGCTGGAGCCCGAGCGGCGCCCCGTGCGCATGAGCGACGAGATGGAGCTGGACGGCGTGCGCGTGCCGCGGCTGTTCGTCAGCGCCCACACGGGCGAGGGCCTGCCGGCGCTGCGCGAGGAGCTGGCCCGCCGTGCGGCGGCCGGTGCGCCCGGGGCCGAGCCTATTGCCCCGCCGGCGCAGACCGAATTGCAGGGCGTGCCACACTGAGCCGGGCACAATATCCGCCGCTCAAGTGAAGTCGTAAGAGAACCCAACGAATGAAGTCAATGCCTCCCAGCGCCCCCGGGGCCGGACTGCGTCTGGCCCGCCCCCCGAGGGGGACAAGAAAACTTGGGGCGGCCCTGCGTTTTCTTGGGAGCCGGGTTCAGGGCATGTTCAACCTGAACGACGGCCGCTGGGGGCGGAGCGACGAGCCCGGCTCCGAAAGCGGCGATCGCCCGCCTGCCAGCCGGCCCGAGGCGGATCCGCCTGCGCCGCCGCCCAATGGCAACGGGAACCGCCCGCAGGGGCAGGGTCCCAACGCCGGCCCGCCGGACCTGGACGAACTCTGGCGCGACTTCAACCGCAAGCTCGGCGGCCTGTTCGGCGGTGGCCGCGGCGGCAGCCGTCCGCCCCTGTCGGGGCCGGGCGGCAACGGCCAGGGGCCCGACATGAAGAACGCGGGATTCGGCCTCGGCCTGGTGGGTGTGGTGGCGCTGCTGATCTGGCTGGGCACCGGCTTCTTCATCGTCAACGAAGGCCAGCAGGCCGTCATCACCCAGTTCGGCCGCTACAAGGAGACCGTGGGCGCCGGCTTCAACTGGCGCCTGCCGTACCCCATCCAGCGCCACGAGCTGGTGGTGGTGACGCAGATCCGCTCCACCGACGTCGGCCGCGACGCCATCGTGCGCTCCACCGGCCTGCGCGAGTCGGCCATGCTGACCGAGGACGAGAACATCGTCGAGATCAAGTTCGCCGTGCAGTACCGCCTGAGCGATGCGCGCGCCTGGCTGTTCGAGAGCAAGACGCCGGGCGAGACCGTCGTGCAGGTGGCCGAGACGGCCGTGCGCGAGGTGGTCGGCAAGATGAAGATGGACGCCGCGCTGGCCGAGGAGCGCGACCAGATCGCGCCGCGCGTGCGCACGCTCATGCAGCAGATCCTGGACCGCTACAAGGTCGGCGTCGACGTGGTCGCCATCAACCTGCAGCAGGGCGGCGTGCGCCCGCCCGAGCAGGTGCAGGCCGCCTTCGACGACGTGCTCAAGGCCGGCCAGGAGCGCGAGCGCGCCAAGAACGAGGCCCAGGCCTACGCCAACGACGTGGTGCCGCGCGCCGTGGGTACCGCCTCGCGCCTGAAGGAAGAGGCCGAGGCCTACAAGGCCCGCGTGGTGGCGCAGGCGCAGGGTGATGCGCAGCGCTTCAGCCAGGTGCTGGCCGAATACCAGAAGGCGCCGCAGGTCACCCGCGACCGCATGTACACCGACGCGATGCAGCAGATCTACAACAACACCACCAAGGTGCTGGTCGAGAGCAAGCAGGGCTCCAACCTGCTGTACCTGCCGCTGGACAAGCTGATGCAGTTGTCCGGCCAGGGCGGCGGCGCCGCACCGGCCGACGGCGCGCCGCCCAGCGTGGCGGGCACGGCGCCGCCGCAGGCTTCCTCCATTCCCGTGGCCCCGCTGGAATCGCGGGCCCGCGACAGCGGCCGCTCGCGCGACCGCGAAACGCGCTGAAGGGGGCTGACACATGAACAGAATCGGATTCATCGGCGTCTCGATCCTCATCCTGCTCTTCCTGGGCAGCTCGATGCTCTTCGTGGTCGACCAGCGCCAGTTCGGCGTGGTCTACCAGCTCGGCCAGATCAAGGACGTGCTCACCGAGCCCGGCCTGAAGTTCAAGCTGCCGCCACCCTTCCAGAACGTCTCGTACATCGACAAGCGGCTGCTGACGCTGTCCAGCCTCGACACCGAGCCCATGCTCACGGCGGAGAAGCAGCGCGTGGTGATCGACTGGTACGTGCGCTGGCGCATCGTGGACCCGTCCGCCTACATCCGCAACGTCGGCCTGGACGAGAACGCCGGCGCCGTGCAGCTCAACCGCGTGGTGCGCAACGCCTTCCAGGAGAACATCAACAAGCGCACCGTGCGCGAGCTGATCTCCACCCGCCGCGACGACGTGATGAACGACGTCAAGCGCGAAGTGCTGGCCGTGGTCAAGGGCGGCAGCGGCTGGGGCATGGACATCATCGACGTGCGCGTGACGCGCATCGACTACGTGGAGGCGATCACCGAGTCGGTCTACCGCCGCATGGAGGCCGAGCGCAAGCGCGTGGCCAACGAGCTGCGTTCCACCGGCCAGGCCGAGGGCGAGAAGATCCGCGCCGACGCCGACCGCCAGCGCGAGGTGACGGTGGCCAACGCCTACCGCGACGCGCAGAAGATCAAGGGCGAGGGCGACGCGCAGGCCGCCGCCGCGTACGCGGATGCCTTCGGCAAGGACGCGCAGTTCGCGCAGTTCTACCGCAGCCTGGACGCCTACAAGCAGAGCTTCAACAAGAAGAGCGACGTGATGGTGCTGGATCCGTCCTCCGAGTTCTTCCGCGCGATGCAGGGCTCGGGCAGCGGCACGGCGGCGGCGCCACGCCGCTGACGTCCGCGCCGTGAGCTGGGACGTCTTCTGGAGCGCGCTGGCGCTGGTGCTGGTGCTCGAGGGCATCTTGCCCTTCGTCTCGCCCGGCGGCTGGCGGCGCGGCTTCAGCCAGCTTCTGCAGCTGCGCGACGGGCAACTGCGCTTCTTCGGGCTGTGCTGCATCGTGGGCGGGCTGCTGCTGCTCTGGATCGCCGCGCCCTGAGCCCCTGCGCCGGGGCGGGCCGCATCGGGCCGCTAGAATCCCTTTTTAACCACGGCCTGTCGCCCCATGTCCGCCTGGGTCCTTCCGGATCACATCGCCGATGTGCTGCCTTCCGAGGCGCGCCACATCGAGGAACTCCGACGCCAACTGCTCGACACTGCCCGCGGCTACGGCTATGAGCTGGTGATGCCGCCGATGCTGGAGCACCTGGAGTCGCTGCTGTCCGGTACCGGCGAGGCGCTCGGCCTCCAGACCTTCAAGCTGGTCGACCAGCTCTCCGGCCGCAGCATGGGCCTGCGCGCCGACACCACGCCCCAGGTCGCCCGCATCGACGCCCACCTGCTCAACCGCCAGGGCGTCGCCCGCCTGTGCTACTGCGGCCCGGTGCTGCACACCCGGCCCGACCGTCCCCACGCCACGCGCGAGCCGCTGCAGTTCGGCGCCGAGATCTACGGCCATGCCGGCCGCGAGGCCGACCTGGAGGCCCTGACGCTGGCGCTGGACTGCCTGCGCGCTGCCGGCATCGAGCGCCCGGTGGTGGACCTGGCCGACGTGCGCATCGTGCGCGCGCTGTTCGGCGGCGTCATCGTCCCGCCGGACGTCATCGAGGACGTGCACGCCGCGCTGGCGGCCAAGGACGCCGCCACGCTGGCCGAACTCACGCGCGATTTCCCCGCCGCCGCGCGCGAGGGCCTGGCCGCGCTGCTCGACCTGTACGGCGACGTCGCGGTGCTGGACGAGGCCGCTCGCGTCTTCCAGGCCACGCCCGGCGTGCAGCCGGTGCTGGAGCAGCTGCGCTGGCTGGGCGGCGAACTGGGCGACGCGCGCGTGGGCTTCGATCTGGCCGACCTGCGCGGCTACGCCTACTACAGCGGCGTGCGCTTCGCCGTCTACCACGAGGGCGCGGCCGACTCGCTGGCCCGCGGCGGCCGCTACGACGAGGTGGGCGCCGTGTTCGGCCGCAACCGCCCCGCCGTGGGCTTCAGCCTCGATTTGCGCGAGCTGGTGCGCGTGGTGCCGCCGCGGCCGCTGCGCGCCGCCGTGCGCGCGCCGTGGGGCGAGGACGCCTCGCTGCGCGAGGCCATCGCCGCGCTGCGCCGCCAGGGTGAGACGGTGGTGTGCATGCTGCCGGGCCACGGCAGCGAGATCGACGAATTCGAGTGCGACCGCGAGCTGGTGCAGCGCGGCGGCAACTGGACGGTCGCGGCGCTCTGAGCCCGCGGTCCGGCCGATCCATTTCCTTTCTTTGCGAGCGATACGAGCATGAGCGTGACAACCGGACGCAACGTCGTCGTCGTCGGTACCCAGTGGGGCGACGAGGGCAAGGGCAAGCTGGTGGACTGGCTGACGGAAAGCGCCCAGGGCGTGGTCCGCTTCCAGGGCGGCCACAACGCTGGGCATACGCTGGTCATCAACGGCGTGAAGACGGCGCTGCACCTGATCCCCAGCGGCATCATGCGTCCCGGCGTGACCTGCTACATCGGCAACGGCGTGGTGCTCTCGGTGCCGAAGCTGCTGGAAGAGATCGAGGGGCTGGAGAAGGCCGGCGTGGAGGTGCGCTCGCGCCTGCGCATCAGCGAGGCCTGCCCGCTGATCTTGCCCTTCCACGCGGCGCTGGACGTGGCGCGCGAGGCCTACCGCGAGAAGGGCGGCATCGAGAAGATCGGCACCACCGGCCGCGGCATCGGCCCGGCCTACGAGGACAAGATCGCCCGCCGCGCGCTGCGCGTGCAGGACCTGAAGCACCCGGCGCGCTTCGCCGAGAAGCTCAAGGTGCTGCTGGAGCTGCACAACCACGTGCTCACCCAGGTGCTGGGCGCGCAGCCCATCGACTACCAACCGGTGTACGACGAGACGATGCGCCAGGCCGAGCAGATCCGGCCCATGATCGCCGACGTCTCGCGCGAGCTGAACGAGGCGCACCGCAACGGCGCCAACCTGCTGTTCGAGGGCGCGCAGGGCACGCTGCTGGACGTGGACCACGGCACCTACCCCTACGTCACCTCCAGCAACTGCGTGGCCGGCAACGCGGCCGCCGGCTCGGGCGTGGGCCCGGGCATGCTGCACTACGTGCTGGGCATCACCAAGGCCTACTGCACCCGCGTCGGCGGCGGCCCCTTCCCGACCGAGCTGGACTGGGAGACGCCCGGCACCGTCGGCTACCACCTCTCGACCGTGGGCGCCGAGAAGGGCGTGACCACCGGCCGCAGCCGCCGCTGCGGCTGGTTCGACGCGGCGCTGCTCAAGCGCTCGGCGCAGGTCAACGGCCTGTCGGGCCTGTGTATCACCAAGCTCGACGTGCTCGACGGGCTGGAGGAGCTGCAGCTGTGCACCGGCTACGAGCTGGACGGCGAGCACACCGACATCCTGCCGCTGGGCGCCGACGAGATCGAGCGCTGCAAGCCCGTCTACGAGACGCTGGAGGGCTGGAGCGAGAGCACGGTGGGCGTGACCCAGTACGACAAGCTGCCGGTCAATGCGCGGCTGTACCTGCAGCGCATCGAGCAGGTGACGGGCGTGCCGATCGACCTGATCTCCACCAGCCCGGACCGCGATCACACGATCATGATGCGGCATCCCTATCTGGCCGACTGACACAACCCACCACAACCCGACGGAGAAGAGCGCATGCTGACCGAGGATGGCAAACACCTGTACGTGAGCTATGACGAGTACCACAACCTGATCGAGAAGCTCGCGATCAAGGTGCACCAGTCAGGCTGGGAGTTCGACACCATCCTGTGCCTGGCGCGGGGCGGCATGCGGCCGGGCGACGTGCTCTCGCGCATCTTCGACAAGCCGCTGGCCATCATGTCCACCAGCTCCTACCGCGCCGAGGCCGGCACGGTGCAGGGCTACCTGGACATCGCCCACTACATCACCACGCCCAAGGGCGAGATCGCCGGCAAGGTGCTGCTGGTGGACGACCTGGCCGATACCGGTCACACGCTGCAGGCCGTGGTGGAACTGCTGCGCACCAAGTACACGCCCATCACCGAACTGCGCAGCGCCGTGCTGTGGACCAAGGGCGTCTCGACCTTCACGCCCGACTACTCGGTGGAGTTCCTGCCCACCAACCCCTGGATCCACCAGCCATTCGAGGGCTACGACTCCATGCGGCCGGCCAAGCTGCTGGAGAAATGGAAGGTCTGACGCGGCCCGCGCCGCGGCGCGCCGCTCAGCCGAACAGCGCCGTGTAGCGGCGCTGCATCTCCTCGGGCGTCACGGTCTCGATGGCGTGCCCGATGAGCCAGCGGTGGCCGAAGGGGTCGCGCACGGTGCCGGAGCGCTCGCCGTAGAAGTGGTCTTCCGGCGCCCGCTCCAGCGTGCCGCCGGCGGCGACGGCTGCGGCCACCAGCGCGTCGGCGTCGTCCACGTGCAGGTGCAGCGTCACCGGCGTGGCGCCCAGGCCCTCGGGGCTGCGCACGCCCATCTCCGGGTATTCCTCCGACAGCATCAGCGTGTGGCCGTCGAGGTCCAGCTCGGCATGGCCGACGCGGCCGTCCGGCTCCGTGAGGCGGAACAGCTCGCGCGCCCCGAAGGCGCGGGTGTAGTAGTCCATCGCGGCGCGGGCGTCGCGCACGCACAGGTAGGCGTACAGGTGGTGAATGGCCATGACGGCTCCTGGAGGATCGGCGATGGCCCGATTCTCGGCAGCGCCCGGCGGGCCGTCTTGCAGGAATTTGACCCGCGATTCAGTGCGGCACGTGCCGCGGTGTCGTCGGATCGGCCCGCCGGCGCCAGGCCGAGGGCGTGAAGCCTGCGATCTCCCGGAAGGCGTGCGTCAGGTGCGACTGGTCGGCGAAGCCGGCCGCCGCGGCGATCTCCGCCCAGCCCTGCGTGCCGCGGGCCGCCAGTTCCAGGGCGCGGCCGAAGCGCCGCAGCCGCAGCAGCTCGCGCGGCGCCAGGCCCGTGGCCTCGCGGAAGCAGGCGATGAAATGGCGGTGGCTGAGGCCGCTGGCGCGCACGAGGTCGTCCACGCGCGCATCGCCGCGGTTGAGGCGGGGAAGGGCGCCGGCCAGCGCAGGATGCAGGGCCGGCGGACGGCCCTGCGCGCGCCGGGCCAGCCAGCGCTCGAACGCCGCGAGGCGCGCCGCGCCGCCCCCGGCGGCGTGCAGTTGCCCCAGCAGTGCGTCCACCTCGGCGCGGCCGAGCAGCAGGTCCAGCGGGGTGTGGCCGTGGGCCAGCGCGTCCTCGGGCACGCCCAGCAGCACGCGCGCGGCGCCCGGCCGCAGCATGGCGCCGACCGAGGCGGCCGGCGCCGAGACGTCGCGCACGTGGAAGGCCGTGCGCGCGCCGCCCACCACCGCGTGGCCCAGGCAGTGGCCGCCCGGTTCGGCCGCACCGTCGAAGATCAGCAGTGGCGGCCCCGACAGCCGCAGCGCGATGTGCGTGCCGCCGGTGGGCAGGACGTGCTCGCGCATCCCGGGCCGCGCCGCCGCGTCGCCGGCCGGTGCGTGCGCCCACAGGGTGTGCACCAGCGCGCGCAGCGGCGGGGCGGGGGCGCGTCGGAGATCGGCCATCGCGCCATCCTACGCCGCCGGTGCGGCGCAGGGCGGTGTACTAGCATCGCCCCATGACCCGCACCGCCACCGGCCTCATCCACCATCCCTACACCCCGCCCGACAGCTTCGCCGCGCCGCAGCCGGGGGTGTTCAAGGCCTCCACCGTGTTCTTCAAGGACGTGGCCGCCATGCGCGCGCGCGACTGGCGCAGCAAGGCCGGCTACACCTACGGCCTGCACGGCACGCCCACCACCTTCCTGCTGGAGGAGCGCCTGGCCACGCTGGAAGGCGGCACCGCCTGCCTGCTGGTGCCGAGTGGGCTGGCGGCGATCTCGCTGGTGAGCCTCGCGCTGCTCAAGCGCGGCGACGAGGTGCTGATCCCCGACAACGCCTACGGCCCGAACAAGGCGTTGGCGACGGGCGAACTGGCCAACTTCGGCATCACCCACCGCCTCTACGACGCGATGGACCCGGCCGATCTCGCAGGCAAGCTGTCGGAGCGCACGCGCCTGGTGTGGCTGGAGGCGCCGGGCTCGGTCACGATGGAGTTCCCCGACCTGCCGGCGCTGGTCGCGGCCTGCCGCGCGCGCGGCGTGACCACCGCGCTGGACAACACCTGGGGCGCGGGCCTGGCCTTCGATCCCTTCGCGCTGGGCGCGGACGTGTCGGTGCATGCCCTCACCAAGTACCCCAGCGGCGGCGGCGACGTGCTGATGGGCAGCGTCGTCACGCGCGACGACGCGCTGCACCTGAAGCTCAAGCTCACCCACATGCGGCTGGGCTTCGGCGTCGGCGCCAACGACGTCGAGTCGCTGCTGCGCTCGCTGCCCAGCCTGCCGCTGCGCTACGCCGCGCACGACCGCGCCGCGCGCGAGCTGGCGCGCTGGCTCGAGGGGCGCGAGGAAATCGCGCAGGTGCTGCATCCGGCGCTGGAAGACTCGCCCGGCCACGCGCACTGGCGGGCCCTGTGCGGCGAGCGCGGCCTGGCGGCCGGCCTGTTCTCCGTCGTCTTCGACGAGCGCTTCGGCACCGAGGCGGTGGACGGCTTCTGCGACAGCCTGGCGCTGTTCAGGCTGGGCTACTCGTGGGGCGGCCCGGTCAGCCTGGTGGTGCCCTACGACATCGGCCTGATGCGCGACGCGGGCGTCAGCCGCTGGCCGCACAAGGGCACGCTGGTGCGCTTCTCCATCGGCCTGGAGGACGTGGACGACCTGCGCGCCGATCTGGCGCAGGCGCTGGCGCGGATGGCCTGAAACCCAGGCATTCCCCGAGAGCGGTGCGCGTGCGCGGCGCGAGTTATCGCTTACAGTGGGACGCGGCGCGGCCTCCGCATGGAGGGGCCGCAGCAGGTCGAAGAGGAGCGAAACGACATGGCCACACCCAACTACGGATTCGAGAAGCGCCAGCGGGAATTGGCCAAGAAGAAGAAAAAGGAGGAGAAGCTGCGCGCCAAGGCCGAGCGCAAGCTGCAGCCGAGCAGCCCGGGCCTGATGCCCGGCGACCCCGAGACCGACGTGGCCTCGCTGGAGCGCGATCCGCCCACCGTCCCCTCCGAGCCGACCAAGGACGGCTGAACCGCCCTCCGGCCGCAGCGCAAGGAACAAGGCCGCCCCCGGCACTGCCGGCGGCGGCTTTTTTTGTCGCCGGGCCGCCCCAAGACAAAAAAGCATCCCCCCGAGGGGTCTTTTTTGTCCTGGCGCTACTTCGCCAGCAGCTTGCGCAGCTCGGGCCAGACGTTGTCGAGCATGCGGGCCTGCGCGCCGGCGTTGGGATGGATGCGGTCGGCCTGGAAGAGGCTGGCCGCATCGGGCGCGTCGGCCACGCCGGCCAGCAGGAAGGGCACCCGCGCCGCTTTCGTCTTCTCGGCCACGCGCGGGAAGATCTCGCCGAAGCGCCGGGTGTAGTCGGCACCGTAGTTGGGCGGCACCTGGATGCCCACCAGCAGCACCCGGGCGCCGATCTTCTGGGCCGCCTGCGTCATCTGCAGCAGGTTGTCCTCGGTGCCGGCCAGCGGCAGGCCGCGCAGGGCGTCGTTGGCGCCCAGCTCCAGCACCACCACGTCGGGCCTGTGCTGCGCCAGCAGGCCCGGCAGGCGGGCGCGGCCGCCGGCGGTGGTGTCGCCGCTGATGCTGGCGTTGACCACGCCGGCGCGCACTTTCTCCTTTTCCAGGCGCTGCTGCAGCAGCGGCACCCAGCCCTCGCCGCGCTTGAGGCCGTACTCGGCCGAGAGCGAGTCGCCCACCACCAGCACCAGCGGGCGCACCGCTCCGGTGCCGGCGGCCGGCTGCTGGGCTTGAGCCATTGCGGGCCAAGACCCCACGCCGGCGGCGAGCACGCCGGCCGCCTGCGCGGCGCGCAGGCTAAAGTCACGTCGATTCATGGTTGCCGCGGTCACGCGCGTCCTTTCCTTCCAAGCCTTCTCTGTTCATGCCGTCCAGCCCGCCCATCGTCAGCGTCGAGCACGTCTTCAAGTCCGTCACCGATTCCACCGGCACGCTGGACATTCTGCGGGACATCGATTTCACCCTCGGCGCGCGGGAGACCGCCGCCATCGTCGGCGCCTCCGGCTCGGGCAAGAGCACGCTGCTGGGCATCATCGCCGGCCTGGACGTGCCCACCCGCGGCACCGTGCGCATCGGCGGCGAGGACCTGTTCGCCCTGGACGAGGATGCGCGCGCGGCGCTGCGCGGAAGGAAGATCGGTTTCGTCTTCCAGAGTTTCCAGCTCCTGGCCAACTACACGGCGCTGGAGAACGTGATGCTCCCGCTGGAGACGGCCGGCCGCAGGGACGCGCGCAAGGCCGCCGCCGACATGCTGGCGCGCGTCGGCCTGGGCCAGCGTCTCGGGCACTACCCGAAGGTGCTCTCGGGCGGCGAGCAGCAGCGTGTGGCGCTGGCGCGCGCCTTCGTCGTGCAGCCGCAGCTGCTGCTGGCCGACGAGCCCACCGGCAGCCTGGACTTCGCCACCGGCGAGCAGGTGATGCAACTGATGTTCGAGCTCAACCGCGAGCAGGGCACCACGCTGGTGCTGGTGACGCACGACCGCGGCATCGCCGCGCGCTGCGAACGCCGCATCACCATCGAGGCCGGCCGCGTGGCGGCCAACGAGACCACGGCCTTCGACGAGGCCGCCGTGCCCGCGGACCCGGCGCGCGCGGCCATCGGATCCATCGCGCCCTGACGCGCCCACCGGAGCCCCGCCATGCCGACCCTGCCGCCCGCCGCCATCGCCGCCCTGCAGCGCGGCGACCTGATCGAGGCCATCAAGCTCACCCGCGAAGCCACCGGCCTCGGGCTGAAGGAGTCCAAGGAGGCGGTGGAGCGCTACGGCAACGGCGGGCCAGGCGGGGCGGATGACGATGATGCGTTCGACGGCGCCTTCGACACCTTCGACGCGCCGTCCGCGCACCGGCCGTCGGCGGGCCTGCCGCCCCGCGCCATGGCCGCATTGCAGCGGGGGCGCACCATCGAGGCGATCAAGCTCACCCGCGAGGCCACCGGCCTCGGGCTGAAGGAGGCGAAGGACCTGGTCGACGCGGCGCGCGGGCAGCCCGGCGGTGCGGTGCCCGGCCTGGCCAGCGAGGGCGCGACCTTCGATCCCATGCACGAGCCCGGCCGCGTGCGCGGCGGCGGCGCCGGGCGCTGGGTGGCGCTGGCGGTCGTGCTCGTCTGCCTGCTGGCGCTGGCCTGGATGCTGCTGCGCGGATGATCGTCCCGCAGTTCTGGGCCGAAGGCCGCATCCATCGCCGCGTGGGCGGCCGTTCGATCACCGTGCGGCGCTTCGGCTGGTCCGACGCTGGCCAGGCCGAGGCGCAGGCCCATGCCGATGCCCGCACGCAGGAGGCCTTCGACCGCATCGCGGTCGGCGAGCCGCTGGTGCGCCGCGAACGCCGCGCCGGCTACAACGGCGCCCAGGGTCTGCCGATCCGCGAGGAGATCGTCGAGCGCCACGGCGGCACGGTCGTGACCCGCAACAGCTACGGTGCGCGCTGCCTGAACACGCCCGACGTGCTGTTCGTGGACGTGGACTTCGACGACGAGGCGCCCGCAGGCGCGCCGGGGCTGGCCGTCTTCGGCGCAGCGGTCGCCGCCGGAGCCGTGGTGGGCTGGGCGACCGGCGCCTGGACCAGCGCGCTGGCCGCGGCCGTGCTCGTGCTGGCGCTGGGCCTGTGGCTCGTCCGCGCGGAGAAGAAGAAAAAGGCGCAGGCCGCGGCGGCGCACGATCCGCTGCAGGCGGTGCGCGCACGCATCGACCGCTTCATCGCCCAGCGTCCCGACTGGCACCTGCGCCTGTACCGCACGCCGGCGGGCCTGCGCGCGCTGGCCATGCACCGCGGCTTCGCACCCGACGACCCGGCGGTGGCGGACTGCTTCCATGCGCTGGACGCCGACCCGGTGTACGCGCGCATGTGCCGCAACCAGCACTGCTTCCGCGCCCGCGTGAGCGCCAAGCCCTGGCGCATCGGCATCGGCGAGCACCTGCGCCCGCGCCCCGGCGTGTGGCCGGTGGCGCCGCAGCGGCTGCCCGAGCGCCAGGCCTGGGTGGCGCGCTACGAGGCGCGCGCGGCCGGTTTCGCCGCCTGCCGCTTCGTCGGCGCGGTGGGCGCCACCGGCAGCACCACCTTCGAGACGCTTGCCGTGCAGGCGCTGCACGACGAGTTGTGCCGGGCCGACAGCACGCTGCCTCTGGCCTGATTCCTACCGGGAGCGGCCACATCCAGCCTCGATAATCCCGAGCGATATGGCTTCTGCTCCCAAAGTGATCTTCGGCTTCCACGCCATCGGCGTGCGGCTGAAGACCGCGCCCGGCTCGGTGATCGAGGTGCTGTTCGACGCCAGCCGGCGCGATGCGCGCATGAAGCAGTTCATCGCCCGCGCCCAGGAGGCCGGCGTGCGCCTGATCGAGGCCGACGGGCTGCGCCTCGCCAAGCTCTCCGGCAGCCACGGGCACCAGGGCGTGGCGGCGCGCGTCGAGGCGGTGACGCAGGCGCGCTCGCTCGACGACCTGCTGGACGGACTCGACGCCGCCGGCACCATGCCGCTGCTGCTGGTGCTCGACGGCGTGACCGATCCGCACAACCTCGGCGCCTGCCTGCGCGTGGCCGACGGCGCCGGCGCGCACGCGGTCATCGCGCCCAAGGACCATGCCGCCGGCATCAACGCCACGGTGGCCAAGGTCGCCAGCGGCGCGGCCGAGACCGTGCCCTACTTCATGGTCACCAACCTGGCGCGCACGCTGAACGAGCTGAAGGAGCGCAACATCTGGTGCGTGGGCACCAGCGACGACGCGCCCGGCACCCTGTACGACTGCGACCTCGCGCGCCCGCTGGCGCTGGTGCTCGGCGCCGAGGGCCCGGGCATGCGCCAGTTGACGCGCAAGACCTGCGACGAACTGGTGAGCATCCCCATGGCCGGCGCCGTGGAGAGCCTGAACGTCTCGGTGGCCAGCGGCGTGTGCCTGTACGAGGCGATGCGCCAGCGCAGCCACCCGCGCCGATGAGGCGCCACGACACCCCATCCGACCTCTAGCCACACACGGGAGATCTGCATGAGCGACAACCACCCCCAGCACGGCGCCGCCGACGGCCTGGACGGCTTCGAGCCGACGCCGAAGATGGTCTTCGACATGCAGCTGGCGCTGTACCTGGACCTGGTCGCCGTGCTGGAGCGCGCCGGCGCCGTGAGCTACCGGCAGATGGCCGCGCGGGTGCTCAACCTCAGCATCGCGGCCAAGGGCGAGGGCGACGCGGCGCTGGCCAACGTGTTCGAGGGCATCGCCAGCGGCTTCGCCAGCCAGGAGCGCGGCCTGTCGATCGACGTGCTCAAGGCCGCCGGCGACGTGCGCAACGACGAGGCGCTGGGCGACATCCCTTCGCGGCCCGAAGACCTCTGAACCATCACATGGCCGCCGCCGAGGTCTACCCCTCGCGGGTCGATGCCTGGCTGGTCGCCGTGCTGGCCCTGGCCGTGGGCCTGTGCGTGTGGCAGGGCCTGGCCATGGGCAGCGTGCTGTCGCTGGCGATCGGCGCGGCCACGCTGGCGGCGGTGCTGGCGCTCACCGTGCCCTGCCGCTACACGCTGGAGGCGGACCACCTGGCGGTGCGCTGCGGCCTGATTCGCCAGCGCGTGCCCTACGCGCGCATCCGCGGCGTCCAGGCCAGCCGCAACCCGCTGTCGGCGCCGGCGCTGTCGCTGCGGCGCGTGAAGATCACGCTGGAGCGCGGCTTCGTGCTCGTGTCGCCGCGCGAGCGCGAGCGCTTCATGGCCGAGTTGCGCCGGCGCGCGGGGCTGACCGGCCAGCAGATTTCCTGAAGATCATGCGAAGCAAGGCCTGGCCCGACCGCCGCCCCAAGTCTGCGCAGGACTATGGCGTGTATCGGCAGGGGGATCGCATCGTTGTGGATCTCACGCGGCGCGGCAAACGGCACCGCAAGGCCTTCATGTTCTCTACCCACGGAGGAGAGCGGCAAGCGCTGCGCGCAGCCAGGGCCTGG
>Ga0164243_10002646_pt1 | contig 29327 bp, 26 predicted proteins | sample OricompcompostOP_FD_108781 | JGI IMG/M metagenome (GOLD analysis project Ga0164243, IMG submission 108781) | Organic Plus compost microbial communities from Emeryville, California, USA - Original compost - Organic plus compost (OP) | ecosystem: Engineered > Solid waste > Mixed feedstock >... | reverse complement strand
CGCTGCACCACGGTGCCGGAGAGGCCGTCGAGGCGGGCCGTCTGGAGGTCGACGAGGAGCTGGGCGGCGGAGCGTTCGGGGAGGGCGGGGTCGGCCGCGCCGGCGACGGTCGCGACCGCTGCGCCACCACCGATGACGGCGGCCGCGGCGGTCGCTGGGATCAGCCAGCGCAGCACCGGGCGTGAGCTCAGGACAGACATTCGTGTTACCTCCTGGACACATAGTGCACTGCGGTGGCTGTGACATGGCTGAGAGGGCTGTGAGCCGTCACAGGTGTGGTGGCACCCTTTGATGGTGCGGTTGTTGGTGGTCGAAGACGAGGCGCGGCTGGCGTCGGCGCTCCAGCGTGGGCTCCAGGCGGAGGGTTTCGTGGTCGACGTCGCCGCTGACGGCCCGGCCGGGCTCGACCTGGCCCGCCACGGCGACTACGACGCCATGATCCTCGACGTGATGCTGCCCGGCCTCTCCGGCTACCGGGTCGTCCGCGCGCTGCGGGCCGAGCAGCGCTGGCTGCCCGTCCTCATGCTCTCCGCGAAAGACGGCGAATACGACCAGGCCGACGGCCTCGACTGCGGCGCCGACGACTACCTGACCAAACCGTTCTCCTACGTCGTGCTCCTCGCCCGGCTCCGGGCCCTGCTCCGGCGTGGTGCTCCGGTCCGCCCGGCCGTCCTCGAGGTCGGCGACCTGCGCCTCGACCCGGCCCAGCGCAAGGTCACCCGCGAGGGTGGCGCGGTCGCGTTGACCGCCCGCGAGTTCGCGCTTCTCGAATACCTCATGCGCCGCCCCGGCGAGGTCGTCTCCAAGACCGAGCTGCTCGACCACGTCTGGGACGCCAGCCTCGACACCGCGCCCAACGCGGTCGAGGTCTACGTCGGCTACCTGCGGCGCAAGATCGGCCGCGACCGGCTCGAGACCGTCCGCGGCGCGGGCTACCGGCTGGCGGCGTGAACCCGCGGCGGGTGTGGCGCCGGCTGAGCCTGCGGGCCCGGCTGATGCTCCTGGGCGTGGCCGGCCTCGTCGCCGGCCTGCTCGTCGGCGGCCTGATCCTGGTCACCGTGCTCGGCACCACGCTCCACCGGGGCGCGGAGGAGGAGGCCACCAACACGGCGCGCGCGATGGCGGCGCTCCTGGCCGACGAGTCGCTCCCCGACCCGCTGCCGGTCTCCGGCGACGACGTGCGCGCCCAGGTGATCGACTCCCAGGGCCGGGTGGTGGCGGCGTCCCGCGAGGCCGACCGGCTGGTCCCGTTCCTCTACCCGTCGGAGCGCCCGGCGCCGGGCGCCACCGAGCCGACGAGCCTCTACATCCCCGGGCCGCGGATCGGCGTGATCGGCCCGGTGCAGGTCGTGGCCGTCCCCGCGGGCACGCCCGACAACCCGAAGACCGTGCTGGTCGCCAAGTCCCTCTCCGACCTGGCCCGCAGCGTCGAGCTCCTCAAACACTCGCTGCTGATCGCGTACCCCCTGCTGGTCCTGATCCTCGCCGCCTTTGCCTGGCGCGCCGTCGGGGCGACCCTGCGCCCGGTCGAGGCCCTCCGCGTCGGTGCCGAGAAGATCACCGATGGGGTACGGTCCGAACGCCTCCCCGTGCCGGCCTCGCGCGACGAGATCCACCGTCTGGCGGTGACGCTCAACGGCATGCTCGCCCGCCTGGAGAGCTCCCGCGCCCGCCAGCGCACGTTCGTGGCCGACGCGGCCCACGAGCTCCGCAGCCCGCTCGCCAACATGCGCACCCAGCTGGAGGTCGCCCAGCGCATCGGCGACCCGGCCGCGCTGCCGGCGCTGACCGACGACCTTCTCGCCGACGTGCAGCGGCTCAGCCGCCTCGTCGACGACCTGCTGCTCCTCGCGCGGGCCGACGACCTGGCCGGCCAGCGGGCCGTCGACCTCGCGACCGGCCCGGTCGACCTGGGCTCCCTGCTGGCGACGGTGGCCGCCCGCTACCCGGCGAAGGTGTCGCTCGGGCCGATCGAGCGCCCGCTCTGGACGGTGGGCGACGAGGCCGCCCTCGACCGGGTGGTGGCCAACCTGGTCGACAACGCGGTGCGCCACGCCCGCTCGTCGGTGGTGCTGGCGGGCGCCCCCGACGGCGACGGGGTGGTGGTCGCGGTGACCGACGACGGCCCCGGCGTCCCGGCCGAACACCGCCGCCGCATCTTCAACCGCTTCACCCGCCTCGACGACGCCCGCGCCCGCGACGCCGGCGGCGCCGGCCTGGGCCTGTCGATCGTCCGCGAGCTGGTCAACCAGCACGGCGGCACCGTCACGCTGTCTGACGCCGAGCCGGGCCTGCGCGCCGAGGTGCGCCTGCCGGCCGCCGACCCGGCGACCGACACCGACGACCCGGCGACCGACACCGACGACCCGGCCGAGCCCACCACAGGCGGCGAGACGGCCGAGGTCGCGGCGGTCCAGGTGCTCCGTCAGTAAGGGTGATTCGGCGTCGGGTGTGACGGTCATCTGTTGACGGTCAACAGGATGCAACTGGCCTGATCCCTGAGTGCTAGCCGGCGGCGGCGCCGTGCGGGCATGATCGGCGGCATGCTCTGTCCGACCGGTGAGATCGTCGCCGCCGCGGGCGGCGGCCGCGGCGTCGGCGCGTTCAACGTCATCACGGTCGAACACGCCGAGGCGATCGTCGCGGGCGCGGAGGAGGCCGGGCGGCCGGTGATCCTGCAGGTGAGCGAGAACGCCGTCCGCTTCCACGGCGGCCGGCTCGCGCCGATCGCCGCGGCAGCCCGCGCGGTGGCCGCGGCCTCGACCGTCGCGGTCGCGCTCCACCTCGACCACGTCGAGAGCGACGAGTTGGTGCGACAGGCCGCGGCGAACGGTTTCGGCTCGGTCATGTACGACGGCTCCCGGCTGCCCTACGCGGGCAACGTCGCCGCGACCCGGGCGGTGGTCGAGCGGTGCCACGCCCACGGCCTCTGGGTGGAGGGCGAGCTTGGTGCGGTCGGTGGCAAGGGCGGTGCCCACACGCCCGGTGTGCGGACCGACCCGGTCGAGGCGGCCCGCTACGTCGAGGCGACCGGTGTCGACGCGCTCGCCGTCGCGGTCGGCTCGGCACACGCCATGACCGCGCGGACGGCGCGGCTCGACCTGGCGCTGATCGGCCGGCTCCGCGCCGCGGTCGACGTGCCGCTGGTCCTCCACGGCTCGTCGGGCGTGCCCGACGACGATCTGCGCGCCGCGGTCCGCGACGGCATGGTGAAGATCAACATTGGGACGGCGCTCAACACGGCGTTTACCGGTGCCGTCCGGGCGAGGCTGGCGGCCGACGCCGCGGTGGTCGACCCGCGGACCTACCTCGCAGAGGCGCGCGGCGCGATGGCGGCGGCGGTCACCCACGCACTGCGGGTGGTGGGCTGAGCACGCTCGCCAGCCAGTCGAACGCCGACTCCTGCATCGCCGCGTCGAAGACGTGACGCCCGTCGTAGAACTCGCCGGTGTAGCCGTCGGACGACCCGTAGCACGTGCGGATCAACGCGTCGGCGTCGTCCATTCCCCGCGGGTCGAAGAGCGGGTCGCGCCGGTTGTACTGCACCAGCAGGGGAGAGGGCGCGCGGCTGGCGGCGAGGACCGGCCAGTCGCAGAGGGCGGCGAGACCGGGCGGGAAGAACATCCACGTGTGTTCGTCGACGTGACGGTCGAGCAGCCCGCGCATCGTGCTCATCATGCCCACCACGACCGCCGCGTCGAGGTGGTCGGCGGTGGCCTGGAGGAGCGCCGCCCGCGCGCCTCCACCGGAGAGGCCGACGGCGCCGACCCGGCCGGGGTCGACGTCGGGGCGCGAACGCAGATAGGCCAGGGCGGCGCGGTCCTCGCGGGCGACCACGCCGGCCAGGCTCGTGCCGAGGACCGCGCAGTACTTCGCGACCAGGGCCTCGTGGTCGGCGCACACGGCGTCGTAGCCGGCGGTCGCGGCCGCCCGCAGCCGCGACGGCATGCTCTCGACGGCGAACCGGCGGCTGCCCCAGGTGAAGACGTCGTGGACGAGCACGACGAAGCCGCGCCGGGCGAGCACGTTCGCGTAGGCGCGTCCACTGTAGACCTCGTCGCGCAGCCGGGAGACCGCGGCGGGGACCTCGCCCGGGCCGTCGGCGACCTTCTCCTTCCCGTACCGGCGCAGACCGCTGTGGCAGTGGAGCGCGACCACTCCCGGCAGCCGGCGCCCGGCCGCGGCGGCCGGCCGCAGGACCCAGGCCGACGTGCGCGGCCCGAAACCCACCGACCACGACACCTCTTCGCCGTGTACGCCGTCGCGCTCCCAGCGTGACGCGACCCGGACGTCTGCCGGGATCCCGGTGTCGTCGCCGAAGCCGATCGCGGCCCGGATCAGCGCCCGGGTCGGCGGCCGCGGTGCGGGCCGCAGTTGGCGGGCCGCCTCGGCGACCCAGTCGGAGTAGTCGCCGAGGTGGGCGAACGTCATCGCAGCCACTCGTCGAGGTGGGCGGCGACGAACGCGTCGTCGACCAGGTCGGGGTGGGCCGCGACGACCCGGTCGAGCTCGGCGGCCTGCCCGGGCGAGAGGACCTCGGCCGGGTCGAGCGTGCGGGTGCTGGCGAGCAGCCCCTGCCGGCGCAGGATCTCGTTGACGCCCGGTATGCAGCCCGCGAAGCCGTTGACCGCGTCGAAGAGGGCGCCGTTGGCGTCGGTGAGGCGGGGCGCCAGCGCGCGTACCCGTGTCTGTGCGGCGGCGTTGCCGGCCCGGGCGGCGCGGGCGTCGTCGACCAGCCGGACCGCCGGCCCGGTCCAGACGGCGAACTGGCCCAGCAGCCCGCCGACGAAGGGCGGTGTGAGCAGGTCGTCGGCGATGTGGTCGTCGTTGCCCGTGTAGATCGCGACCAGGTCGGCCCGGGACGAGCCGGCCACCCCGCGCAGCGCGTCGAGCGTGCGGTAGCGGTCGAAGGGCGCCACCTTGACCGCGACCGTGGACGGCTGGTCGGCGAGGCGCCGCCAGAACTCCGCCGACAGGTGTCGGCCGCCGGCGGCGGGCTGAAGGTAGAAGCCGACGACCGGCAGCACCTCGCCGACCGCGGCTGCCCGGTCGAGCAGTTCGGCCTCGGAGTGGTGGGCGAGGCCGCCGGGGCTCAGCAGGACCGCGTCGTAGCCGAGCCGTGCCGCCGTCGCCGCCTCGGCGACGGCCTGGGCGGTCGGTCCGCAGGCGCCGGCGACGAGCACCGGTCGGGCCGCGCCCTCCGTCGCGGTCTCGGCGGCCAGCGCGAGCACCGGCTCGAAGAGCCCGGCGCGACGGATCGCGAACTGGGTCGTGTGGACGCCGACGGCGAGGCCGCCGGCTCCGGAGGCGAGGTAGTAGCGGGTGAGCGCCCGCTGGTGGCGCTCGTCGAAGCGGCCCTGGGCGTCGAGCGCGAGCGGGTGGGCGGGGATCGCCATGCCGATGCGCAGCCGCTCGGCGACGTGGGTGGGGAGCATCAGTATCGTCCGGTGCCCGTCTCGAAGTGGGTCGGCTTGTCGAGCAGCGTGCCGCCCGAGGTCAGCCAGCGCGCGGTCCAGTCGACGAGGCGGGCCAGCGGGACCGAGGGGTAGCCGTACTCGGCGTGGGTGTCGGCGGCGTTGCTGACGAGCGCCGTGGCGCCCTCTTCGCCGGTGAAGGTGGGTTTCACGCCGAGCGCGCCGGCGAGGCGGGTGGCGAGCCACCGCACCGACACGGTCTCGGGGCCGGTGAGGTTGACGACCGTGGGCGGCGTGGCGGCGCGGAGCAGGGACCGGAGGGCCACCTCGTTGGCCCAGCCCTGCCAGCACAGGTTGACGGCGCCGGCGCTGACGTCGACGGGCTCGCCCGCGAGCAGCCGGCGGGCGATGTCGACCTGGACGCCGTAGCGCAGGTCGGTGGCGTAGTTGAGGCGCAACAGCGTGCTGCGGGTACCCCACTCGGCGGCCGCGTAGGCGAACATGCGCTCCCGGCCGACGGCCGTCTGGCCGTATTCGCCGACGGCGTCTGGCGGCGTGGCCGGGTCGGCGCCGCCGCTGTGGACGGGGACGGCCGGATAGACGTTGCCCGTGGAGAAGACCGCGAACCGGCTGTCGCGCAGGCGCGTGGCGACGAGCCCGGGCACGTGGGCGTTGGTCCACCAGGTCTGCCAGGGCGCGTCGGTGGTGCCGAACTTGCGGCCCACCATGAACACGACGTTGGGCGCGGCCGGGATCTCCGCCACGCCGGCCGGACCGGACAGGTCGGCGGAGACGACCTCGACGCCCTCGGCGGCGAGCCGGGCGGCGGCGCCCGCGTCGCTCCAGCGGGAGACGGCGACCACGCGGCGCCCGTCGCCGCGCGCGCGGAACGCCCGGGCGGCGAGCCGGGCGAGGCTCGGGCCCATCTTGCCGCCGGCGCCGAGCACGAGGATGTCGCCGTCGAGCCGGTCGAGATCGTCGACGAGCGCGGGGGAGGGCGCACACAGCCGGTCGTCGAGCCACTGACTGTCCATTGTGCCCTTCCTCGGCCGGGGCGGGATACCTCGTCGCACAGTTGCGATGATTCAGGTTCGTACGAAAGTCCGATAGCAATTCCGAAGCGGAAAATTTGTAGTCTCTTGATATGGAAGATCAGCTACTCCGATACGACGACTGGTCGTTCGGCCGTCCCTACCATCCGGTGCTGGTCGAGTCCGGGCCCGGCGCGAGCCGCACCGGCATGCACGGCCACTGCGACTTCTACGAGTTCATGGCGATCATGAGCGGCGACGCCGAACACCAGTTGGAGACGGGCCAACAGGTCCTCCAAGCCGGTGACGTCGTCTTCATCCGCCCCCGCGACAAGCACGCGATCAGTGGCCTGGCCCCGCGCGGAGTCAAGTTCATCAACGTCACGTTCCCGGCGTCGGCGTGGCGCAGCTTCTCCGACATCTCCGGCGTCGACCCCGACGGCGCCTGGGAACACGCCGCCGCGCCGCCGATCTTCACCTTCCGCGACGCGGAGTTCGTGCGCGTCAAGGCGATCTTCCGGACGGCGCTGCGCTCGTTCTACGGCAACCCGACGATGCTCGACCTGACGCTCTTCTGGTCGGACCTGCTCAAGCTCGCCGCCGCCGGCCAACACTCGGCGACCTCGGCCGGCCCCCGCCCGCCCGCCTGGCTGTCGCGCGCCTGCACCGCGATGCGCCGCGAGGAGAACCTGCGCAGCGGGGTGTTGCGGCTCCAGGAGCTTGCGATGGTCAGCGCCGCCCACCTGTCGCGCAGCATGCGGCAACACTACGACCAGACGCCGACGGCGTTCGTCACCGAACTGCGCCTCCAGCACGCGGCGTCGCTGCTCGCCACGAGCGACGTGCCGGTCACCGAGATCGCGATGCGCTGCGGGTTCACCAGCCCGTCCTACTTCACGCGGTGCTTCCACGCCGCCCACAAGATCTCGCCGCGGGTCTACCGCCAGCGCAACCGGCGGGCCTTCGTACCCTGAGCGGCCCTGAAGATCATGTCAACAGGCTGAAACTTTCTGGTTCCTGCAGTGCTAGCGGTGTGGGCGCCGACGCGCTGATGATGTTCCTCACATCGCCAGACGCAGCCGGCCGACGACCGGCAGACGTCGACCCGGTGCAGGAGAAATGCCATGATCCTCGCCTGTGCCGAGTGGGCTCACGTCGCCGAAGGTCACCCCGACCGGCACCCGCGGGCCGGTGTCGGATGACAAGTCGACGTTTCCCCAGACTTTGACATGGATCGATATTTCGGGGCGCGCTCCGCGTGCCGCCCCGGCTCGCACGCGAGAGGACTTCGATGTCGCACGATCTGCTCCTGTCACGCAGGAACGTCCTGCGCGGCGGTGGTGCGTTGATGGGCGGGCTCGCGCTCGCCGGCTGTTCGTTCTTCGAGACCGAGCCGGAGCAGCGCGCCGGCGACCTCGCCGACCCGGGCGCCAAGGAAGCGAAGATGCTCTCCGACCGGGTCAAGGCAAACCAGTTGCCCAAGCTCGAAGACCGGCTGCCGAAGAACCCGTTCGTCATGACGCCGCAGCACGCCAACGGCATCTACGGCGGCACGCTGCGGGCCGGCGGCACCGCCAACGCCGTCAACTACGCCGACCTGCTCAGCCCCGCGCTGCTGATGGAGTGGTCGTCGACCGACCCGGCGACGCCGGTCCCGGCGCTGGTCGAGAACGTCGAGACCGAGCAGGAGGGCCGGGTCGTCGTCTTCCACCTCCGCGAGGGCCTGAAATGGAGCGACGGCCAGCCTTTCACGACCGACGACATCATGTTCCAGTACGAGAACGTGTTGCTCAACAAGGACCTCAACGGCCCGTTCCCCGCGTTCTGGATGACCGGCGGCAAGCCCAGCATCATGACGGCGGAGGGCCCGACGACCTTCCGCTGGGAGTTCGTCGAGCCACACGGCCTGCTCCTGCGCTACCTCTGCTTCTCGTCCTACGGCGCCAAGCTGCTCCACCCCAAGCACTACCTGAGCCAGTTCCACCCGGCCTTCAGCGACCAGGCGAAGGTCGAGGCGCTGGCCAAGGAGGAGGGCTTCGCGAGCTGGCCGGAGCTCTACTTCGGCAAGCGCAACACCTGGCGCAACCCCGAGGCGCCGACGCTCAACCCGTGGATCGTCACGGCGCCCGCGCTGAGCGGCAACAGCGCGACCGCGGAGCGCAACCCCTACTACTGGAAGGTCGACCCCGACGGTCGCCAGCTGCCCTACATCGACAAGGTCAACTTCACCTTCCTCCCGCAGGAGCAGCTCGCGCTCCGCGCCGCCAACGGAGACCTTGACCTCGTCGGCTCCGGTGTGGGCATCAAGAACATCGCGGTCGTGGTGCAGAACGAGGCGGCCAAGCCGCAGAAGCTGCTGCGGTGGAAGCCGGAAGGGCTCATCGCGTCGGTCATCTTCAACGTCACCCACCCCGACCCGGTGCTGAAGGCGCTCTTCGAGAAGGACGACTTCCGGGCCGGCGCCTCGCTCGCGATCAACCGCCAGGAGATCAACGAGGCGCTGCTCGCCGGGCAGGGCCGGATCACCCAGGCCGTCTCCCAGCCCGAGGACGCCAACTTCCAGGAGGGCATGGGCAAGCGCTACCTCGAACACGACGTGGCGGCCGCCAACGCCAAGCTCGACGCGGCGGGGCTGACCCGCCGGGGCGGCGACGGCATGCGGCTGCGCCCCGACGGCAGGCCGTTGAAGCTCATCTGCATCGCCAGCCCCAGCGGGGTCGGCGTGCTGGCCGTCGACATGATGGAGTTCGTCAAGAAGCACTGGGCCGAGGTCGGCCTCGCCGTGGAGATCCGGACGGTCGACGCCGCGCTGTTCGGCACCGAGCAACCCAAGGGTGAGTACGACCTCGTGGCCGCCAACGCCGGCGGCTACATGTGGGACATGGACGGCGGCACCTACATCCCGGCGACCGCCTACAACCTCTTCGCGCCCAAGGCCGGCGCCTGGTACTTCAGCCGGACCGGTTCCGAGCCGACCGGCGACCTGCGCCAGCTCCAGACGCTCTACGACCAGATGAAGCGCGAGGTCGACGACGCCAAGCGGACCGAGCTCGGCCGCCAGGTGCTCCGCATGCACGACGAGAAGGTGTGGCTGATCGGTGTCGTCGCGCCTCCGGTGAGCCCCGTCGTCGTCAACGACGACCTCGACAACCTCCGCGAGGGCGGCGTGTGGAGCTACTACACCAACCTCGACGGGGCGGTCGACCCCGAGCAGCTCTACTTCACCAACCCCGCTCAACACGTCCTGTAGTGGACCGGCCGGCCGGGGCGCGACGGACCCTCGTACCCCGGCCGGTCCGGATGTGGAAGGAGGACCGACCACCGCATGGGCCGATTCGTCATCCGCCGGGTGCTGGCGATGTTCCCGACCGTGTTCCTGATCTCGCTCGTGGCGTTCGTGATCATCCAGCTGCCCGAGGGCGACTTCATCGACCAGAAGGTGGCGGGCCTCCAGCAGCAGGGCACCCAGACCAGCGCGGCCGAGCTCGCCGACCTCCGGGAGCGCTACGGCCTCGACGAGTCCGTGCTCGTGCAGTACTGGAAATGGATCAGCAACATCGTCCTGCACCTCGACTTCGGCTACTCGTTCGCCGAGGGGCGCGCCGTGACGACGCTGCTCGGCGAGCGGTTGCCGCTGACGCTCTGGCTCGGCGTCCTCACGCTGCTGTTCGCCTGGAGCATCGCGCTGCCCGCCGGCGTCTACTCGGCGGTACGCAGGTACTCGGCCGGCGACTACGCGATGACGTTCGTGGCCTTCGTCGGCATCGCCGTGCCCGGCTTCCTGCTGGCGCTGCTCGCCTCCTACATCCAGTTCCGCTACTTCGGGACCGCGGTCGGCGGCACGTTCTCACCGGAGTACGTCGACGCGAGCTGGAACCTCGGCAAGGTGCTCGACCTCCTCAGCCATCTGTGGCTGCCGGTCGTCGTCCTCTCGCTCGGCGGGATCGGTGGCACGATCCGGATCCTGCGTGCCAACCTCCTCGACGAGCTACGCAAGCCGTACGTGGTGACGGCGCGCGCCCGCGGGCTCCCCGAACGCAAGCTCGTGGCCGCCTATCCGCTGCGGGTGGCGCTCAACCCGTTCATCGCCACGGTCGGCTGGATCCTGCCGGGCCTCTTCGACGGCGAGGTGCTCGTGGCCACCGTGCTCGGCCTCGACACCACCGGGCCGCTCCTGCTCAGCTCGCTGCTCAACCAGGACATGCAGGTGGCCGGCAGCATCATCTTCATCATCAGCGTCCTGACGGTCGTCGGCACGCTGATCTCCGACATCCTGCTCGCCGTCGTCGACCCGCGGGTCCAGGCCGGATTCATGAAGGGCTGACGGGATGAAAGCCGAGGAGATCTCGTTCGCGCCCCAGCGCAAGCTGGTCTGGTGGCGGTTCCGCAAGCACAAGCTGGCCGTCGTGGGCCTGGTCGTCATCGGCCTGCTCTATCTCATGGCGGCGTTCGCCGAGTTTCTGTCGCCGTCGGTGCCCGGTGAGGTCAAGGCGACCTACGCCCAGGCGCCGCCGCGGCTGGTGCACGTGTCGTTCGGCGACGGCCCGTTTCTCTACGTCGACGGCTACAAGTCCACAGTAGACACACTGCAGCAGCGCCGGGTGTTCGAGACCGACGAGTCGCAACGGATCGCGCTGCGGTTGTTCGCGCGCGGCGAGCCGTACCGGATGTGGGGCCTGATCCCGTCGGACCGCCACCTTCTCGGACCGGTCGACAAGGACGCGCCCGTGTTCCTGCTGGGCGCCGACCGGTCCGGGCGCGACCTGCTCACCCGGATCGTCTACGGCGCCCGCATCTCACTCTCGGTCGGGCTGGTCGGCGTCCTGTTGAGCTTCGTGCTCGGCATGTTCATCGGCGGGCTCTCCGGCTATCTCGGCGGCACCGTCGACCTCGTGATCCAGCGTGTCATCGAGTTCATCATCTCGATACCGACCCTCCCGCTCTGGCTGGGTCTCGCGGCCGCGATCCCCCGGACCTGGGACCCGCTCAAGGTCTACGTGGCGATCGTGGTGGTGCTCTCGCTGATCGGGTGGACCGGAATGGCGCGGGTGATGCGCAGCCGGTTCCTCCAGATCCGCGGCGAAGACTACGTGTTGGCGGCCGAGCTCGACGGCGCCAGCCGGCTGCGGGTCGTCGGGCGTCACATGCTCCCGGCGTTCACCAGCCACATCATCGCGTCGCTGACGCTGACGGTGCCCGGCATGATCCTCGGCGAGACCGCGCTCTCCTTCCTCGGTCTGGGCCTGCAACCGCCGACCGTCAGCTGGGGAGTGCTGCTCAAGGAGGCCCAGAGCGTCCAGGCGCTCGCGACCACGCCCTGGCTGCTGGCGGCCGGCGCCGCGGTCGTGGTGACCGTGGTGGCCCTCAACTTCGTCGGCGACGGCCTCCGGGACGCCGCCGACCCGTACGAGAACTGAGGGGACCGGATGCCGCAACCGCTGCTCCGCGTGCGTGACCTGCGCGCACACTTCGACTCGGGCGAGGGCCTCGTCCGCGCCGTCGACGGCGTCGACCTGACCGTCTATCCCGGACAGACGCTCTGCGTCGTGGGCGAGTCCGGCTGCGGCAAGAGCGTCATGGCCCGCTCGATCCTCCAGCTCGTCGAGCCGCCGGGCCGCATCGTCGGCGGCGAGATCCGATACCGGCTCGACCCCGGCCATCCCGCGTCGGCGGGCAGCGACACCGTCGAAGACGGCATGGTCGACATCGCCCGGCTCGCCCCGAAGGGCCGGGCGATGCGCCAGATCCGTGGCAAGGAGATCGCGATGATCTTCCAGGAGCCGATGACCTCGCTGAGCCCGGTCCACACGATCGGCCACCAGATCGTCGAGAACCTGCGTACCCACGAGGCGCTCGGCAAGGCGGAGGCGCGCGAGCGGGCCATCGAGGAGCTGCGGCTCGTCGGCATGCCCCGACCGGAGCGGCGCATCGACGCCTACACGTTCGAGCTCTCCGGCGGCATGCGGCAGCGTGCGATGATCGCCATGGCGTTGGCCTGCCGGCCCAAGCTGCTGATCGCCGACGAGCCGACCACGGCGCTCGACGTGACCACCCAGGCCCAGATCCTCGAGCTTCTCCAGCAGCGCCAGGAGGAGCTCGGCATGGCGGTCATGTTCATCACCCACGACCTCGGCGTCGTGGCCGAGATCGCCGACGAGGTCGCCGTGATGTATCTCGGCCTGGCGGTCGAGCAGTGCGACGTCGACTCCCTCTTCCACGCGCCGCGCCATCCGTACACCCGCGCCCTGCTCCGCTCCGTCCCGACCGTCGGCCGGCGCGCCAAGGCCCGCCTCGCCACCATCCCCGGCGTCGTGCCGCACCCCTACCAGCGGCCCGCCGGCTGCCCGTTCCACACCCGCTGCGACGAGGCGATGGCGGGCGTCTGCGACGTCGAGGAGCCGCCGCCGGTGGTGAGCGGGACCCGGTCGGTGCGCTGCCTGCTCTACGACGGCCCGGCCAGCGTGGCGACCGGCACGACCGCGGTGAAGGAGACGGTGTGACCACGGAAGCCGACGTGCTGCTGCGCGTCGAAGACCTGTCGATGCGGTTCGAGACGACCAAGGGGCTGTTCAGCCGGCGTGGGCGGATGGTGGTCGACGCCGTCAAGAACGTCGACCTGACGGTCCGGCGCGGCGAGACACTGGGCCTGGTCGGCGAGTCGGGCTGCGGCAAGACGACGCTGGGACGCTGCGTCCAGCGGGCCTACCGGCCCACGGGCGGCCGGCTGCGCTACCGCCGGGCCGACGGCACCGAGGTCGACCTCGCGACGCTCGGCCGCGGCGCGCTCGGGCCGTACCGGCGGGAGATCCGCACGATCTTCCAGGACCCGAACTCGTCGCTCAACCCCCGGATGACGGTCGGCCAGATCGTCGGCGAGCCGCTGCGGGCCAACCGCCTCGCGCGCGGCGCCGACCTGCGCGACCGGGTCGCCGACGCGCTGCGCCTCGTCGGGCTCCAGCCGGAGTACATGCGGCGCTATCCCCACGCGTTCTCCGGCGGGCAGCGCCAGCGCATCGGCATCGCCCGGGCTCTCATCACCAACCCCCGCCTGGTGATCGCCGACGAGGCGGTCAGCGCCCTCGACGTCTCGGTGCGCAGCCAGATCCTCAACCTGCTCGAAGACCTTCAGGAGCAACTCGACCTCACCTACGTCTTCGTGTCACACGACCTGTCGGTGATCCAGCACCTCTGCGACCGCGTGGCGGTCATGTACGTGGGCCGGATCGTGGAGGAGGCGGCGACCGACGACCTCTACGCCCGGCCGCGGCACCCTTACACGGAGACGCTGTTGCGGGCCCTGCCCCTGCCCGACCCGCGCCTGCGCGGCACCCGGCGGCGCGTCCCGCTCAAGGGCGAGGTGCCTGACCCGGCCGACCCGCCGACGGGCTGCACGTTCCACCCCCGCTGCCCGTACGCCCAGGACGACTGCGCCCGAACGGAGCCGCGGCTGCTGGCGATCGAGGCCGGGCACGAGGCACGCTGTCACTACGCGAAGACGCTCGACCTGGCCGGTGTCGCGGAGCCCGCATCAACCAGCTGAAAATAAGTCGCGCGAGCAGTGCTATCTCCTCGGTCCACGCAACGGTCATGATTTCTCCGCATATAGCCGCTGATTTTCCGAGGATGGTCAGACGCGTGGAAGCACCGTACGGACGCAACGAGATCTCGTTCATGGGAGCCAACTTCGTGGCGCGCCAGCTCGACTGGACGATGACCGAGGGCTGGGGGCAGGGCGACCAGGCGACCAACGACTGGTTCGCGCCCGCCGCCACGTTCGAACGCCGGTTCGCCGAGATGCTCGACGAGGTCGTCGCGCTCGGGTTCATGTCGTTCGACGTCTGGACCGCGCAGCTCAACTGGACCTGGGCCACGCCGAGCCACCTCACCACCGCGCGGCGGCTCCTCGACGAGCGGGGGCTGACCGTGCCCAGCTACGCCGGCGGCTTCGGCGGCACCGTCGACGAGTTCGCGCGCGCCTGTGCGGTCGCCGAGGCGATCGGCACAGGGATCCTCGGCGGCGGCGTCAAGACGGCCCTCCTCAAGGGCCACCGCGACGCGCTGGTCGACCGGCTGGTCGCGGCCGACCTGCGGCTGGCGCTCGAAAACCACCCCGAACGGACGCCCGCCGAGATGCTCGCGAAGGTCGGCGACGGGGCCGGCGGGCGGATCGGCACCGCGGTCGACACCGGCTGGTACGGCACCCAGGGCTTCGACGCCGCCGAGGCCATCCGCGAGCTCGGCGACCACGTGATGCACGTCCACCTCAAGGACGTCAGCGCGGTCGGCGCCCACGACTGCTGCCGCTACGGCGAGGGTGTCGTGCCCGTGCGCGACTGCGTGGCGGCGATCCGCGAGATCGGCTACACCGGCGCCGTCGCGGTCGAGCACGAGCCGGAGACCTACGACCCGTCGGCCGAGTGCGCGGCCCACCGCGAGCTGCTCGCGGCGTGGTTGGCCGAGCCCGAGCCGGTCGGCACGGCGCGATGATCCGCGTCGGCGTCCTCGGCGCCGGCTTCCTGGCCGGCGCCTACGTCCGGTCGGTCCGCGAGGTGCGCGACGCCGAGGTCACGGCCGTCTACGCGCGCCGGGCAGACCGCGCGGCGGCGCTGGCCGAGGAGCACGGCATCGCCGCCTGGCACGACGACATGGCCGCGCTCTGCGGCCGCGCCGACGTCGACGCCGTGCTGGTCGCGCTCCCCAACGACGTCCACCTGCCGGCTGTTCGCGTCGCGGCCGCCGCCGGAAAACCGGTGCTCTGCACCAAACCGCTGGCCCGCGACGCGCGCGAGGCCGCGGAGATGCTGCGGCTGGTCCGCACCGCCGGCGTCATCCACGGGTACGGGGAGTCCGAGGCCTACGCGCCCGCGGTGCGCCGCCTGGTCGAGGTGGTCGGCTCCGGCGCCCTCGGCCGCATTCACACCCTGCGCTCCCGCGACGCACACGCCGGCCCGCACGCCGACCACTTCTGGGACCACGCGGTCGCCGGCGGCGGTGCGCTGCTCGACATGGGCTGCCACGCCCTGGAGACCGCCCGTCTGCTGGTCGGCAAGGGCAACCTGCCGACGGCCGTGGCGGCGTGGGGCGCCGGCCTGTCGGGCCGCCCGGGCGCCACCGTCGAGGACAACGCGGTCATGATGGTCCGCTTCGCCGGCGGCGAGGTCGCGACGATCGAGGCCTCGTGGACGCAGGCGGGCGGCATGGTCCTGCACACCGAGGCACACGGCTCGTCCGGCACCGCGTCGAGCGACATCACGGCCGGGCCGGTGCGGGCGTTCAGCGCGGCTGGCATCGCTTCGGTCGGCGAGAAGGCCGATCAGACCGCCGGCTGGGTGACGCCGATGGTCGACGAGGACCGCTCCTACGGCTACGTCGCGATGGTCGACGACTTCCTCCACGGTGTCGCCGGGGCCGTCGCGCCGGCCGAGACGTTCGTCGACGGCTACGTCGTCAACGAGGTGCTCGACGCGGCCTACCGCGCGATGCGGACCCGCGTCTGGGAACCGGTCTCCTACGACCGCGAGCTGCTCGGATGAGCGCGTCGCGGTGGCGGGTCGCCGTCGTCGGCTTCGACCACATGCACGCCGGCGACCAGATCCAGCTGGCGAGAACGCTGCCCGAGACGTCGTTGGTCGCGGCCGTCGACTCCGATCCCGCCCGGCTCGCGGCGGTCTGTGACGACCTCGGTGTCGACCCGGCCATCCGCTTCACCGACTGGCGGCGCTGCCTCGACGTGGCCCGGCCGACGGTCGCGTGCGTCTGCTCGACCACGGCAGACCATCTGACGTGGGTGCGCCGGCTCGCCGCGCGGGGCGTACACGTGCTGCTGGAGAAGCCGTTCGCGCAGTCGACGGCGGAGGTCGACGCCATGGTCGCGGCGGCCGCGGCCGGCGGTGTGACGCTGGCGGTCAACTGGCCGTCGCAGTGGTATCCCGTCCATCGCACCGCCCGGCGGCTCATCGCCGAGGGCGCGATCGGCAGGGTCGTGGAGGTGCACCACTACGGCGGCAACCGGGGGCCGCTCCGCCACGGCCACGGCAAGAAGGAGCGCGACGGCACGGTCGACCCGGGCTCGTCGTGGTGGTATCAGCGCGCCGCCGGTGGCGGGTCGCTGCGCGACTATCTCGGCTACGGCGCGACGGTCGGCGCCTGGTTCCGCGACGGGGAGGCGCCGACCGAGGTGACCGCCACGCTCCACGTGCCGGCCGGGCTCGAGGTCGATGAGCAGAGCGTCGTCGTCGCGGCGTACCCGAGCGGTCTTTCGGTCTTCCAGACCCGGTGGGGCACCTTCACCGATCCGTGGACCCACCAGCCGCAACCGCGCTGCGGGTTCGTCGTCGCGGGCACCGGCGGGACCGTGTCCAGCTACGACTACGACCCACATGTGCGGCTGCAGACTCGCGCCCACCCCGAGGGCGTCGACGTCCCCGCCGGCGGGCCGCCGGCGCACGAACGCTCGGCGCTCGCCAACCTCGTCCACGCCCTCGACACCGGGAAGGCCCTGGCCGGCCCGATCTCGCCCTCGATCTCGCGCGTCGGCCAACAGGTGGTCGACGCCGCGGTGGCCAGCGCCGACCGCCGCGCGCCCGTCCGTCTACCCGGCTCCACGACACCTACCGAAAGGCAGCCATGACCGCCCCGAACCCGAAACCGATCGGCGTCGCCGTCGTCGGTTGCGGCAACATCGCCAAGGCGTACCTCAAGGACATCCCGACCAACCCGGACATGGCGGTGGCCGGACTCTTCGACGAGCAGCGCGAGCGGGCCGAGACGTTCGCCACCGCCAACGGCTGGAAGGTCTTCGACACCCTCGACGCGCTGCTCGCCGACGACGGCGTGCGGGTCGTGGTCAACCTGACGAGCTTCAAGGCCCACCACGACGTGACCCGCCGGGCGTTGCTGGCGGGCAAGCACGTCTACAGCGAGAAGCCGCTGGCGTTGACGGTCGCGGAGGCCGAGGACCTGGTGCGGATCGCCGACGCTTCCGGTGTGCGGCTGGGCTGCTCGCCGTCGGTGTGGCTGGCCCCGGCACAGCAGACCGCCTGGCGGGAGGTCGCCACCGGCCGCATCGGAACGCCGCGGGTGGCGTACGCCGAGGTCAACCACGGCCGGATCGAGTCGTGGCACCCGGATCCCCAGGCGTTCTACGAGGTCGGGCCCGTCTTCGACGTCGGTGTCTACCCGCTGGCCCTCCTCACCGCGATCCTCGGCCCGGTCCGCCGCGTCACCGCGTTCGGCCGGGTGCTGCTCGCCGGCCGCCTGACGGTCAAGGGCGAGCCGTTCCCGGTCACGGCCGACGACTTCGTCGTCGCGCTGCTCGAGACCGACACCGGGGCCGTGATCCGGCTGACCTGCACGTTCTACGTCGAGCCGAAGGTCAGCGCCGACGAGGGCATCGAGATCCACGGCGACGCCGGCTCGATCCGGCTCCAGAGCTGGGTGGCGCCGACCGCGCCGGTCCGGTTCGCGCCGTTCCTCGGCGACTACGAAGACGTCGAGCCCGTCGCGGTGCCCGAGTCGCCGAAGATCAACTGGGCCATCGGCCTGCGGGACATGGTCGACGGGTTCACCCACGGGCGGCCACACCGGGCGACCGGCGCCCACGCGGCGCACATCGTCGAGATCCTGACCGCGATCACGACGGCCGCGCGCGAAGAGCGCACGGTCGAGGTGACGTCCGGCTTCCCGCGGCCGGCACCGGTCGGCTGGGACCTGCCCTGACGATGACGGAGGCGGCCGTGGTGAGACTGAGCGAGCTGACGACCGAAGACGCCGCGGCCGCCTGGCGGGCGGCGCGGCTGGCGATCGTGCCGGTCGGCGCGACCGAGCAACACGGCCCCCACCTGAGCGTGGCGACGGATCTGCGGATCGCGGAGGAGCTTGCCCGCCGCCTGGCCGACGCGCTCGGCCCGGCGGCGGTGCTCTGCCCGTCGCTGCCCTACGGCCTCTCCGAACACCACGAACGCTTTCCGGGCACGGTCACGCTCACTCCGGCGACGTTCGTCGCGCTGACGTTCGACGTGGTGGCGAGCCTCGCGGCGGCGGGCTTCGAGCGGATCGTCTTCATGAACGGCCACGGCGGCAACCTCGACGCGCTACGGCTGGTCGTCCGCCGGGCGCGCAGCGAGCTGGGCGTACGCGCGGCGGCGATGATGTGGATCCAGCTGGCCCGCGAGGCGTGTGCCGCCGAGGCGGCGGGACCGGTCTGGGGCCACGCGTGCGAGGTCGAGACGTCGATCGCGATGGCGATCGCCCCCGACGTGGTGCGTGCCGACCGCATCCGCCCGCCGGTCGTCCGCACCGACGTGGAGCCGCTCTCGGCGCCGTGGACGGCCCGGGTCGACGTCGCACACCGCTACGACGAACTGGCCGCCGACGGCGTGCTCGGCGACCCGACCAGGGCGACCACGGCGGCGGGGGAGCGGATCGTCGCCACCGTGCTCGACCGTGCGGTCGCGTTCGCCCGCGCCTTCGTTGTCTAGAGCTCGCCGAGGAAGTCGGCCAGGAGGTTGTTGAGGCCGGGCAGCGACTCGTGGCCGTGGTCGGGGTAGACGACCAGCCGCTTGGGATCGGGGAGTCCGTTGTAGACGGCCATCTGGGTCGCCGGCGGGCAGACCCGGTCGGAGAACGCCGTCGCCAGGAGGCTCTCCGCCCGCACCCGCGGCGCGAGGTGAACCGCGTCGATGTAGCCGAGCCGGGTGAACATCGCGTCGACGCGCTCGTGGAGCGGGTCGTAGGCGCGCAGCCACTCGCGGAGGTCGCCGTAGGTCTCGGTCGGGTTGGCGCCGCCGCGCCAGTGCCACCGGAAGTCGGCGTTGCCCGGGTTGAAGATGGCGACCCGCCGGACGCGCGGCTCCAGCGCCGCCGCGGCGACGGCCAGCGCGCCGCCCTGGCTGCCGCCCGTCACGCCGACGCGGTCACCGTCGACCCATGGCAGACCCATGACGATCCGCGCGATCTGGGCGGTGTCGAGGTAGACGTCGCGGTAGTAGAGCTTGTCCGGCACGTCGGCGAGGCCGCGGGTCACGAAACCGCCCTGGGTCCAGCCTTTGACGACGCCGACGTCGTCGGACTCGCCGGCCTGGCCGCGACAGTCGAGCGCGACCACGGTGTGGCCGTTGGCGGCGAAGCCGACAAGGTAGAACCAGTCGGGCGCGCGCAGCGTCGAGCCGTGGTAGTAGACGGTCGCGGCGCTCGGGCCCGTCACGTGGCGGGGCCGCACCATCTTGGCGTGGAGACGGGCGCCGCCGACGCCGGTGAACCACACGTCGTCACAGGCGAACAGCGTCGTGTCGAAGTCGGCGGGCACGATCTCGACCGCCGGGTCGGCCGCTTCGAGCGCGCCGAGCGCCCTCTCCCAGTAGGCGTCGAAGTCGTCGGGCCGCGGGCTCATGCCCCGATAGTCGGCCAGATCCTGTGGAACCTGCACTTCACCCTCCCGGTCAAGACGCGTCGCGTCCAGCTTTCCCTTACGGGAGACCGAAAGATAGCACTGCGCGTGCGTCAAACTTGCACTACATTGACTTGCATCAACCTATTTGGTACGCCTATCGTCAGCGGCGTGACCAACTCTCTGCGCGGCCTGCGCGTCACCGACGTCGAGCGCACCGTCGTCCGGGTCCCGCTCGTCGAGCGCAACCGGCCGTGGATCGAGATCGTCGCCGGCCAGTGGCCGGTCGTCGAGGTCCTCAAGGTGACGACCGACGCCGGCCTCGTGGGCTACGGCGAGACCCTTCCCCACTACACGTGGGGCACCGTCAGCGACGAGGCGGTCGCCGCGGTCCGGGGCCGCAACCCGGCCGATCTCCTCGGCGACGACTCGCTCGGCCCGGGCCTCCAGACGGCGCTCTACGACGTCGTCGGCCGCGCGCTCGACGTGCCCGCCCACCGGCTGCTCGGCCTGCCCCAGGTCCGCGACCGCTCACCCATCTCGTGGTGGAACACGAAGATGCCGCCCGAACTGCTGGCCGAGGAGGCACGTGACGCGCTCGCCGCCGGCTACCTGAGCCACAAGTTCAAGGCGCGCCCCTGGTTCGACGTCTACGAGCAGGTCGCCGCCGTCGCCGCGGTCACGCCCGACACCTACCGGCTCGACCTCGACTGGAACGAGATGCTGATCGACGTGGGCACGGCCGCCCCGGTGCTCGCGCGGCTCGACCGCACGGACCGGGTCGACATCTACGAGTCGCCGATCCTGCGCTCCGATATGGACGGTCACCGGCGGCTGCGCGGGCTGACCACCCGGCCGCTCGCCGACCACTACCACGCGACGCCGTTCGGCGTGACGATGGCCGACGCCTACGACGGGTTCGTCCTCACCGCCGGCGCCGCCACCACGATCCGCCAGGGTCTCGAGGCCGGCGTCTTCGGCAAGCCGTTCTGGCTCCAGCGGGTCGGCACCGGGCTGACGACCGCGTTCACGCTCCACCTCGCCGCCGTCCTGCCCGGCGCCCGCTGGCCCATGGTGACCTGTCTCAACCTCTACACCGACGACCTCGTTACCGAGCCGTTCGCGGTGCGCGGCGGCTACGTCGACGTGCCCACCGGCCCGGGGCTGGGCGTCGACTGCGACGAGAGCGCGGTCAGCCGGCTCGCGATGGCGCCGCCTCACACGATCGACCTTCCCGACACGATCCTGACCGTCTGCTGGCCGGGCGACCGCGCCATCCACTACGCGACCGGCAAACAGCTCTGGAAGGACGCCCTCGCCGGCAACGTCCCCGCCCAGGAGCGCGGCGCCCGGCTCCACGTCCGGGTCGACGACGGCTCCGCCGACTTCGCCGCACTGCGCCGCAAGGCGCTCGTCCATCCGGTCAGATCCTGAAAGGCACCGCTTCCCATGCGCATCGCATTCATCGGCCTCGACCACTGGTACAGCGCGGTCCCGCTGGCCCGCGCCTTCGCCGCCCGCGACGACGTCGAGGTCGCCGGCATCGCCGACCGCGACGAGGCCCGGGCCAGGCAGATCGCCGAGCAGGTCGGCGTCGCCGACTCGACGGCCGACGCCGCGCGCTATCTCGACGACCCGACGGTCGACGTGGTCGCCAACTTCACCAGCACCGAGCGCAGCGCGCCGGTCACGATCGCGGCGGCGCGGCGGGGCAAGGCGATCCTGTCGGTGAAGCCGCTGGCCAACACGCTCGCCGAGGCTACCGAGGTGGTGCGGGCCGTCACGCGTGCCGGCGTCACGTTCGTCGGCGCCGACTCGCGACCGCGCGCGTTCCCGTTCTCGGAGCGGCTGCGCGACTGGCACGCCGAGGGCCGCTTCGGCACGCTCCTGACGGCCAGCTACCGCCTCGGCGGCGTCATGCCCGAGGCGTGGCCCGGCGAGAGCGGCCCGGGCTGGTGGGGCGATCCCGAGCGGGCGCCGGGCGGCGCGTGGATCGACCACGCGATCTACCACCTCGACCTGTTCCGGTGGCTCACCGGCGCCGAGGTGACCCGGGTCAGCGGGATGGTGGCCAACCTGCGCCACCACGACCTGGGTGTCGAAGACTACGGCCACGCCACGGTCGAGTTCTCGTCGGGTCTCGTCGCCACCGTCGAAGACACCTGGGTCGCGCCGCCCCGGGGCGCCCACACGACGATGACCCTCGTCGGGACGGAGGGTGCGCTCTCCTTCGACAGCCTGACGGGCCAGCTGTCGCTGTCGGCGGGTGGCGAGGGCTGGACACACGCGCCGGCGCCGGCCCGCCACGTGTCCGTTGTGGACGATCTGGTCGCGGTGTTCCGCGGCGAGCGCGAGCCGCACGGCACCGTCGCCGACGCCTGGCACAACCTGGCGGCCTGTCGCGCGTTCTACGAGGCGGCGGCGACCGGCACACCCGTCACGCCGGAAGCTCTCCCCGTGGTCTGACGGCCGGCGCCCGCGGCCCGTGCGGGGCCGCGGGCACCGGCGGGGCCATCAGGCGGTCAGCGCCTCGTGGGCACGGCGGGCGGCGCCCACCCTGGCCACGGCCGCCAGATGGTCGTCGAGCCTCTCCGGCATGGTCGGCCACCACTGCGCGAAGAGGAATCCCTCGAACCGCGCCGGGTCGAGCCGGCCGCCGCAGAACCGCACGGTGCTGTCGATGTTGTCGAGCAGCACGAAGGCGCTGCCCGTCGCGACCTGGTCGAAGCCGTGCTCGTCGAGGTCGAGGTAGGTCAGGTAGCGGTCGAAGCCCGTCAACGGCCGGGGCCGGCCGGCCTCGTCGGCCGCGAACGGCTCGTAGTAGTACCAGTTGCTCTGCAGGATCGACCTGGGCATCCGGGACAGGAACGTCTCCGGGTGGTCCCAGATGTAGTCGGACCACATCCAGGCCCGGCCGCCGTGGCGGGTCACCTCGTCGGCGTAGAAGAAGAGGTCGTGCCACCACAGGTCGCCCTTGCGGATGGTGGCGTGCTGCCAGAGCCGCTGGTGTGAGGCGGTCTCCTCGTCCATGCCGATGTGGAAGAGCCGCGGCTGGTCGAAGAGCGCGCTGGCCTCGGCGATCAGGTCGGCGCAGACCCGGTAGTAGGGCTCGGTCGAGAGCATCCGGCCGTAGTCGCCGAGCCAGGTGTCATGGGTCGCGCTGAAGTTGAGCTTGGGGATCGGGGTGAGGCCGAGCTGGCGCAGCCGGGTCAGCTCGTCGCGCAGCCTCCCGGTCGACCACGCGCCGGGCACGGCGATCTCCGGGTGGCTCTCCCACCGGACGCCGTCACCGAGGTCGACCACGACCGTGTCGAAGCCCTCTGCCGCCATCGCCGCCGTGATCCGCTCCCAGGTGGCGTCGTCGCACCGCAACTCGTCGCGGTAGGCGGGCATCTCGTGGACGGCGTCGGGAGTGTCGGCCCACATGTTGAAGCTGAGGTGGAGCAGGTTGCCCCAGAGCATCAGGTGCCTTTCCGGTTGTCGCGGCGGGCCGCGGGGGCCCAGCCGAGCGTCTTCTTCGTGATGGCGAGGTTCATGTAACGGCCCTCGTGGTCGCCGGTGACCGGAACGGCCAGGAATCCCTTGCTCGGACAGCGGAGGGCCGCCTCGACCGCCGCCGCCACGTCGCTCGCGGCGGTCGCCATGACGGTGTACGGCTCCTCCGTGTACCGCTGCCACACGTCGTCGGCCCGGGGTGAGGCGAGGCGCAGCGCGACGACGGTCATGCCGTACTCGATGGATATGGCTTCGCACACCTGCTCGCCGAGCCGCTTGGCGAGACCGTAGAAGTTGGTGGCGTCGGGCTCGGGATAGTCTTCGGCCGCCGGGTCGATCGGGCCGAGGCCGTATTCCCCGGTGTAGACGCTCATCGAGCTGGCGTAGACGGCGCGGCCGACGCCGGCGTCGTGGGCCGCCCGCAGCGAGACGTAGAGCCCGGTCGGGCCGGCGTCGAAGTGGGCGGCGGCCTCGGCGACGGTGCCCTGCCAGGCCGACTTGGGCCCCATGGCCAGGTAGACGACGCCGTCGACGCCCTCGGCCGCGGCCCGTGCCGCCGCGTAGTCGGTGGCCGACCCGGCGACATAGCTCACGCCGGTAGCCGTGGGCGGTCTCGTGTCGAGCACCCGCACGTCGTGGTGCGTGACGAGATAGGGAATCAGGTCGGTGCCGACCTGGCCCGATCCGCCGATCACGAGGATGCGCATTCGTCTTCTCCCGGGTTCATGCCTGTCCGAAGTGCAGCGGCGAGGCGGGCAGTTCGTCGACGGTGCGGAGCCCGGGCTCGACGAGCAGCACCCGGGCCAGCGAGTTGGCGACGACGGCCGCGGTGGTGTGGTCGCCGTGCAGCCCGCGAACCACGTTACGCAGTCCCGGTTCGCCGTCGAGGACGATCTCGTCGCGCGGGTCGGGCAGGCCGACCGCGAGCTCCAACCGCAGCCGGATCACCTCGGTCGTCCCGCGCAGCCCGACGGCCTCCTGCTCGATCCCGAGGACGTGGCCGGCCGGGATCGTACGCTCCGGGATCGTGACCGGGGCGGCGGCGACGATCGGCTCGATCCGGTCGACGAACGACGAGCAGCGCAGCGCCAGCGCGTGGTCGAGCATCCGCACGGACTCGGCGAGGCCGACCCGGCTGATCATGCCCGCGGCCACGAGGTCGGCGAAGCTGGCGCGGGAGAGCCCGGTGCCGATGCGGTGCTGGAGCGGCAGCCGCCGCAGGCCCGCGTCCTGCACCCGGTGGACGCTCACCCGGTGGAGCGAGCGCTGCGACGCGGCCAGCACGATCGGCAGGTAGTCCATGGCGTAGCCCGGGTTGGCGCCCGTCCCGACCAGGACGACACCGTTCGCCCGCGCTTCCCGGTCGAGGGCGGCGGCCACGTCGGGCTGCGTGTGCCAGGGCGCGGCCAGCTCCTCACAGGTCGAGACGACGTGGTAGCCGGCGGCGATGAGCTCGTGGAGCGAGCGCGCCGCGCGCCGCAGTGACGACTCAGCACAGTGGACGGCGATGGCCGGTTGCTCCGGCCGGTCGACGTCGGCGAGGTCGGCGCAGACGGTGACCTCGCCGTTGGTCTCGACCTCGAGCACGTCGTGGAGGCCGAGGCCGGCCAGCGCCGGGTCGACGTCGACCGCGCCGACGCAGCGGTAGCCGGGCCGGGCGGCGACCACCCGCGCCACGTCCCGCCCGATCGGGCCGAGCCCGACGAAGACGACCGGGACCGGGGCGGTGACGGCGCCCCCGCCGGCCGCCGGGGCCGCGACCCGGGCGGTGAGGCTCACCCGCGGCCCCCGTCGAGCCCGACGCGGTGCGGCGCCGTCGCCCAGGGCACGCCGATCTCGGAGAACGTCGCCAGCCGCCCGGCCGCCTCCCGGACGGCGGCGTCGACGTGGCGGACGACCCGCACGCGGCGGTCGCCCTCGCCGGCGGCCACGACCTGGTCCGGCGGGACCGGGGTGGGCTCGCCGGCGGCGACAGCTTCGGCCAGCGCGGTGAACGGCGCGGTCCGGGTGAGCGCCGCGACGAGGTCGGCTCCCGTCGCTCGGTGCGCGATCAGGTTCTCCAGCAGGCCGACGCGGCCCGCCACCTCTCGCGGCGCGGCGTCGCCGGGCAGCCGTAGCCGGTCGCTGGCGTAGTCGAAGAAGGCGCGGCCGGCGGTGCCGTGGACGGTCACCTCGCCGAAGCCGCCGCCCTCGCCGCAGAGGGTCACGGCGGCGACCAACCGCAGCCCCGACGCGAAGGTCACCCGGGCCGAGGTCGTGTCGTCTACCTCGATGTCGCGGGCGCGGTAGCGCTCGGCCTCCAGGAGCCGCGGGGCGCCGGCCGCCGCCGCCCCGGCGACCGCGAGGCCCAGCATGAGGCCGTGTGCGAACGGGTTGACGAGAGCGCCGTCGAGCACCGGCCGGCCACCGAGCGTACGCCGGCCGGCCCACGCGGCCCGCGTGTAGTAGGCGTCGTCGCGCCGCATGGTCCCGGCGATCGAGACGCCGACGACGTCGCCCAGCGCACCCGCCGACACGGCCGCGAGGAGCGAGGCGAGGGCGGCCGAGCCCAGCGACTGGAAGCCCACCTGGCAGGCGCGTCCGGTCCGCAGGACGGCGCCCGCGAGCGCGTGGTGTTCCGCCGTCGAGACGACGGGCGGCTTCTCCAGCAGGACGTCGCAGCCGGCCTCCAGCGCCTCGACGGCGATCGGCAGGTGGGTGTGCGGCGGAGTGGCGACGATGGCGACGTCGGGCCGCACGGTGGCCAGCATCTCCCGATGGTCGGCGTGCAGCGAGACACCGGCGGGCAGGGGCGCGCCCGCGGCCGGTGTGATCGGCTGGAGGTCGGCCATCGCCACCAGCCGGATGTGGCCCGCCTCGTGGAGCGGCCGCATCTCCCGCCGGTGGACGAGGCCGAAGCCGCCGGCGCCGACCAGCGCGACCCGGGGCGCGGGCCCGTCGCAGAACATGGATCCGATGATGGCTGGCCACGCGGAGGGCGCGATAGCAGTACAGGCGCCAATAACTTGCAGTCAGGTGACCGGCCCGGACACGAAAGCGGGCGGCGCCCCGGGTTCTCCGGAACGCCGCCCGCGGCTGGGAAACGGAAAGCTAGTGGCTCGCGTAGGCGCCCATCGACGACCGGAGCGCGTCGGCCGGGCTCGGGTAGCACTGCTTGACGAGATCACCGTTGATGGCGGTGGTCGGGTTGAAGTAGTCGGGGATGTTGACGGCGGCGTACCGTGCCGGGCTCGTGCTCTTCAGCGCATACGGGTCGGCGCCCGAGCCGACGAACTGCGGGTCGACGAAGAGCGCCCCGGTCTGCGTCGACGGGAGGTTGGTGGGAACCGACTCGGCCGTGTTGTTCCAGGCGTACCAGAGGTTCTGGTTCCAGGTGAACGTCGCCGGGAGGCCGCCGGCACCGATGTTGACGTATTCGGGCTGGCCGTTCGGCATGTCGAAGAGCTTGTCGGAGTCGAAGTAGATGACGTTGGCCTGCCAGAGGCCGCCCTGTGTCTGGACGAGCGGGTAGGTCACGCCGCCGTCGGCCTCCTCCGAGTCCTCCTGGAGCAGGCGGATGACGAAGTCGCGCGGGTTGACGATCGTGTTGTGGGTGACGCGGGTGTTGACGTCGCCGGAGTGGCGCACCGCGCTGCGCCAGCCGCCGAGGAAGAGGTTGGCGACGATCGAGATGCCGCTCGCCTGGTAGTTGGGCTCGGGATCGCTCAGCGGCGGCCGGAAGAACGCGCCGCCGGTGCCGCCGCCACCCAGCCAGATCCCGGTGTCACTGGTGTTGGACGTGTCGGTGAAGCGGTTGCCCCGTACCGTGATGTTCTTGCTGCCGCCCTTGATCATCAGGTTCTGCAGGCTGGCCGTTGCGCTGGTCATGGTGTTCCACAGGATCCGGCCCGTGTGACATCCGACCATGTCGATCTGCTGCCCGCCGGTCGAGCAGTTGGCGAACTCGTTGTCGTAGATCCAGAAGTCGTTGACGCCGGCCATCTTGATGCAGGCGACACCGCTGGCGAGCAGGTCGTGGAACTTGCTGTCACGCACGACGATCGCGAAGGCCGCCCACGGGTTGGTGCGGTCGGCGTTGTCGGTGATCTGCAGGCCGTGTCCGCCGGTGAAGGCGATCTCGACGTCGTGGACGACGACGTGGTGGAACTTCTGGAGCAGCAGCATGCCGGTGATCACCGGCCGTGCCTCGCCCGCGACGCCACCGATCCAGATCGGTGCCGTGGCGCTGCCGAAGACGTTGTTGACGATCGTGACGCCGCCGTAGGTGCCGGCGTGGATCCGCACGGCGGTGCCGGGCGTCGCCGACGAGACTCCCTTGAGCAGGGTGCGGTACGGGCTGGCGGCGCTGCCCGTACCCGTCGTGTCGTTGCCCGTCAGCGCGACGTGGACCTCGCGCGTCGGGGTCTTGCCGGACTCGAACGTGAGCGACTCGAACTGGCCGCACGAGCCGGCCAACAGCGCGGTCTCCGCCGCGGTCTGACCGACGCACGGCGCCGGTGCCGCCACCTCTGCAGGGCTCACGGCCTGTGCCGAGCCCGGTGACAGGGCCATCGTCGCCGCGGTCGCGACGGACACCAGCCCGACGATCAAGCGGGTACGCAACACCACCCTCACTGTGCCTCCTTGGGATGCCGATGCTGTCGGATCGCCGATCTTCGTCGATCTCGTCAACATCGTCACCGCCCGGAAACCTGGCCGCTATCACTGTGTCAACCGAAATCCTTCAATCTGTTGACGCCGTCGCGCCTTGATGCGCCGGGCCCCGCGCCGGGGCTCGCGCCGGCCGAAGGCGACGGCGGCGAAGACCAGTGCGAGACCGGCCATCTGGTACGCCGTGAGCGACTCGCCCGCGACCGCCGTGCCGATCAGCACTCCCGTGATCGGGTTGAGCAGCCCCACGAGCCCGACCGTCGCCGCGGGGAGATGGCGCAGCCCGGCGAACCAGGCCGCGAAGGCCACCGCCGTCGCCACCACCGTCAGGTAGGCGAAGCCCCACGCGGCGTTCCGGTCGAGCGGCGGCGGCGCACCCTCGACCGCGACCGCGAGCGGCGCCAGGACGGCACCGCCGGCCACGAGTTGCCACGCCGTCAGCGAGAAGACGTCGACGCCGGCGCTCCACTTCTTGGCGAGCACGTAGCCCAGCGACGACATGGCCATCGCCGCGACGGAGGCGAGGACGCCGGTGAGCCGGATCGACGCGGCACCGTCGAACACCATCAGGCAGACGCCGGCGATCCCGATGGCGGCGGCGCCGACCTGGGCGCCGCGGGGACGCTCGGCGAGGGCGGCCCAGGCGAGCAGCATCATCGCGATCGGGGAGGTGGCCATGACGGTCGACGCCACGCTGGTCGGGAGCGTCTGCGCGGCCACGTAGACGAGGGCGAAGAACGCGCCCATGTTGAGCGTGCCGAGGACCGCCGACCTCCACCACCACGAGCCGTGCGGCCGTCTGCGGCTGACGAGCAGGAGCAGGAGGCCGGCGGGCAAGGCGCGGAGGGCCGCGCCGTAGAGCGGGTGGTCGGGCGGCAGGAAGCGGTGGGTGACGAAGTAGGTCGCGCCCCAGGAGATCGGGGCGATCGCCGTGACGAGGACCCATCGGAAGGTAGCTTCCATGGAAGCTATTATAGCTTCCCCGGAAGTTATATGCTGGTGACCGTGAGCGACCACGTCGGCCGGATCCAGGAGGCCTGGCGGCGGGAGCGGCCCGACCTCGACGTGACGCCCCAGGGCGTCATCGGCCGGCTCCACCGCCTCGCCAACCACCTCACCGCCGAGCTTGAGGTGGTCTACGCGCGCTACGGCCTCGGCGAGGGCGAGTTCGACGTGCTCGCCACCCTGCGCCGGGCCGGGCCGCCGTTCGAGCGGGCGCCGGGCGAACTGGCCGCGTTCACGATGGTGACGACCGGCGCCATGACCAAGCGCATCGACCGCCTCGAACGCGACGGCCTCGTCACGAGGCGCCGCAGCACGACCGACGGCCGCGGCCGGGTCGTCGCCCTG